>Ga0326511_10004439_pt1 | contig 11173 bp, 7 predicted proteins | sample 0_2496_0518_D_FD_203701 | JGI IMG/M metagenome (GOLD analysis project Ga0326511, IMG submission 203701) | Bovine rumen microbial communities from UC Davis, California, United States - 0_2496_0518 | ecosystem: Host-associated > Mammals > Digestive system > Stomach > Rumen | place: USA: California...
TTAATTAATATTCATAATCAAAAGTCAGTAAAACAAGCGAAATATTAAATCGTATTTTATTTTTACCCTAAAATGGGTCATATCTATTTACAACACAGACTACTAGGAACTCAGTAGAATAGAAAATACTTGATTTTTGTCAAGATTTATGGTAAAATTTTAGAAGTTGGTTTTTGCCTAAGTTGTGTAGGCAACCGAAACAAACACAACATTTTTAATATTGGTATTCCATTAAACGGAAAATAGACAACTAAATATTAACGAACGGAGTTGACATTATGGCAAGAGAAGCCGGCATTTTAATGCCTATTACTAGCTTACCATCACCTTACGGTATTGGTACACTAGGTAAAGAAGCTCGTGAGTTTGCAGACTTTTTGAAGAAAGCAGGTCAGAAGATCTGGCAGATTCTTCCTGTTGGTCCTACAAGCTACGGCGACTCACCTTATCAGTCTTTTTCAACTTTTGCAGGTAATCCATATATGATCGACCTTGATACTCTCAAGGAAGAAGGTTTACTTACTCAAGAAGATATTGACAAGGGTTACTGGGGCGACTCAGAATTTGAAATCGACTATGCTACTATTTACTGGTACAGATTTGATGTACTAAGAGTTGCATTTGAGAATTTCAAGAAGAATTGCGACAGAAAGCCTTTTACTGCTTTTAAGAGAAAGAACAGCAAGTGGCTAAAGAACTATGCCCTTTATATGGCTGTTAAGAAAAACTTTGATATGAAAGCCTGGACAGAATGGCCGGACGAAGAAATCAAACTTCGTGAGCCTGAGGCTATTAAAAAATACGAAAGAAAGTTCAAGGATGAAATTGACTTCTGGAGTTTCCTACAGTACAAGTTCTATGAACAGTGGGAAGCATTCAGAAAGTATGTAAATGACCTTGGCATCAAGATTCTTGGTGATATGCCAATCTATGTTGCTATGGACTCAGCAGATACTTGGGCAAATCCTGAAATTTTCTGGTTTGACGAAAACAATCAACCTGTAAGAGTAGCTGGATGTCCACCAGACTATTTCTCTGCAACAGGTCAGCTATGGGGCAATCCATTGTACGACTGGGATTATCTAAAAGAAACAGATTATGAATGGTGGTTCAATCGTATTGCTGCTGCATCAAAGCTCTTTGATATTCTAAGAATTGACCACTTTAGAGCTTTTGATACTTATTATGCCATTCCTTATCCGGCCGAAAATGCTATCGGTGGTGACTGGTATGACGGTCCTGGCATTGAATTCTTCAATATGATGAAGGAAAAGCTAGGGGATCTACCAATCGTTGCTGAAGATTTAGGCGACCTTTTTGACAGTGTAAAGGAACTTCTAAAAGAAACCGGTTACCCTGGAATGAAGGTATTGGAGTTTGCTTTTGATAGTGGTGAGGCTAACGATTACTTACCACACAACTACACAGAAAACTGTGTTGTATATTCTGGTACACACGACAACGATACCCTTATGGGTTGGATGGCAGAAGCTAAGCCTGAAGATGTTGCTTTTGCTAGACAATACTGTAAGATGCCTGAATGGGAAGCATTTAACTGGGGTATCATCAGAACAGCATACGAAAGTGTTGCTAACACAGCTATTATCCAGATGCAGGATATTCTTGGTCTTGGTACAGAGGCAAGAATGAATGTTCCATCAACACTTGGTGGTAACTGGGTTTGGAGAATTGATGGCAGTGTGCTAACAGATGAACTAGCAGACCAGCTAAAGGAAATGGTAATCAACAGTTCAAGACTGGAGGAAAATTAAAAAATGAGCATTATTGAAAATCTTGAATTAACAGCAAAAAACGACTACTGTAAGACTCTTAAGGAACTTACACCGGCAGAACTTCACCTTTGCCTAGGTAAAGCAATGATGGGTGAAATCGCTGATACTTGGGAAAAGTGTCAGAAGAAGGAAGCTTCTAAGAGAAGAGCATATTACTTCTCAGCTGAATTCCTAATGGGTAGAATGATGTACAACAATCTATACTGCATGGGTATTCTTGACACAACTAAGAAGCTACTAAAGTCTAAGGGTATTGACATCAATGTATTTGAAGATATTGATGATGCAGCTCTTGGTAACGGTGGTCTAGGTAGACTAGCAGCTTGTTTCCTAGATTCAGCAGCTACTCAGGAAGTTCCACTAGACGGTTATGGTATCCGTTATAAGTACGGTCTATTTAAGCAGTTAATCGAAGACGGTTATCAGGTAGAAATTGCTGATAACTGGCAGAGATTTGAAGATCCATGGTGCATCCGTAGAGAAGAAGATGCAGTTGAAGTTAAGTTCCAGGATCAGACAGTTAAGGCTGTACCTTATGATATGGCTGTTATCGGCTATGGTGCAAAGAGCATTAACACTCTTCGTCTATGGCAGGCAGAAGCAGTTGACGAATTCGACTTCCTAGCATTTAACGCATCACACTATGATGAAGCTGTAAAGGCTAAGAACGATGCAGAAAACATTTCTTCTGTTCTATATCCAAACGATGGTACTCACGAAGGTAAGCTACTTCGTCTAAAACAGCAGTATTTCTTCTGTTCAGCTTCACTACAGGATATTATTAAGAGATATAAGGCTAAGTACGGCAATGACTTCAGCAAGTTCTCAAGTCATGCAGCTATTCAGCTAAACGATACTCACCCAGTTATTTCTATTCCTGAACTAATCAGACTTCTAGGTCTAGAAGGTATTGGTTTTGAAGAAGCTCTTGATATTGCACAGAAGACATTTGCTTATACAAACCACACAGTTCTTGGTGAAGCACTTGAAAAGTGGGACAAGAACCTAATTAGAGAAATTCTACCTGAAATTCTTACAATTATCGAAAGAATTGCTATTCACGAATACAACGATATGCACGCTAAGGGTGTTAGCGATGAACAGTTTGCTAAGAAAATGGCTATCATTGACGGCGACCTAGTTCATATGGCTAGACTAGCTTGTTATGTTGGTTCTTATGTAAACGGTGTTGCTTGGATTCATACAGAAATCCTAAAGGACGATGTTCTAAAGGAATGGTATGAACTATATCCTGAAAGATTCCAGAACAAGACTAACGGTATCACACAGAGAAGATGGTTAGGTCTATGTAACCCAGAACTATCTGACTTCATCACAGAAAGAGTTGGCGATGGTTGGTTAAAGGATCTATCAGTTCTTAAGGGTCTTGAAAAGAACATTGACGCTAAGACTGTTCGTGCATTTAACACAATTAAGAAGAAGAAGAAGACTCAGCTAGCTAACTACATCAAGGATACTGAAGGTGTTGAAATTGACCCATCATTCATCTTTGACATTCAGGTTAAGAGACTTCACGAATATAAGAGACAGCTACTAAACGCATTCTCAATTGTTATGATTTATAACAAGCTAAAGAAGGGCGAACTAAAGGATTGGCAGCCAACAGCATTTATCTTTGGTGCTAAAGCAGCTCCTGGTTATGCTAGAGCTAAGGCTATCATTAAGTACATCAACGAAGTTGCTAAGCTAGTTAACAACGACCCTGATACTAAGGATAAGCTAAAGGTTCACTTTGTACAGAACTACAATGTTTCTTATGCAGAAAAGATTGTTGTTGCAGCTGACTTCTCAGAACAGATTTCTACTGCAGGTACAGAAGCATCAGGTACAGGCAACATGAAGTTTATGCTAAACGGTGCAGTTACACTTGGTACTTATGACGGTGCTAATGTTGAAATCGCTCAGCAGGCAGGTATCGAAAATGAATACATCTTCGGTGCTAGAGTTGAAGAAATTGACGAACTAAAGGCTAACAAGTCTTACAACCCAAGAGAAGTATATGATAACAACCCAGAAATCAAGGCAGTTCTTGATACTCTAGTTGACGGTACATTCTCTGACGGTGGTGCAGTTGGTGAAGGTTCATTTGCTGAACTATACACAGCTATCCTAAATGGTACTGCTTGGCATGACCCAGACCATTACTTCCTACTACTTGATCTTCAGGATTATGTTGATACTAAGATTAAGGGCAACAAGGATTATCAGGATAGAACAGCATTCGGCAAGAAGTGCTTAATCAACATTGCTAATGCAGGTATGTTCTCATCTGACAGAACAATCCTAGAATATGCTAAGGATCTATGGCATGTAAAGTAATTTAAAATTACTTTTCTACTATAAAAAATTATCCCTACTCTTTTGAGTAGGGATTTTTTGTACCTATTTTTTCTATTATCAATTCTATTTATCCACTAAAAGTTTAAAATAATTTAATTTTAGTAAGAAATAAAGTTTATTTTAACTTAAATAAAAAAATAAAAATCTATAATAAATTTAACTTACATTAAAATACCGTTTAGGTTTTTGCCCTTTACTGCTATACTATAGTCACAGTCAAGGAAAGCTTGACAGATATTAAAAAAACAAAAAAACAGAATTGATTATTAAGGAGAAATTATCATGAAAAACACAACAAAGAGATTTACAACATTAGCAGCAACAGCATTAATCGCAGTTTCAACATTAGGTGCAGCAGCAGTAACAGCAAGTGCAAAGAGTGTTGATGTACAACCAAGCACAACTCAGTACGGTGTAGTTCAACAGGTTAAGAATGCAAGAGCTTTTAAGTATAACGCATATGGTAAAACATCATACGGTTATGATTACACATACAAGGCAACTAACAACAACATTGATGTTAAAGTTAACTACGATTTCAAAACTAACAAGTATGAATTCAATGTTTTGGGTAAGAAAGCCGGTAATGTTCAGGTAACACTAATCTGGAATGTTAACGATAAGAGAACTAACTCAGCTACATTTAACCTAAAGGTTGATAATAAGGGTAATGTTAATGCTCTAGGTAAAGTAACACCTTCAAACACAAACAATACATCTGTAATCAACAACACTAACACAAATGTTAACAACAAGCAATTCAACAATGCTAAAGCATTTAAGTATTATGCAAAGGGCAAAACAACTTACGGTTATAACTATGACTACAAAGTAACTAACAATATCGTTGATGTTAAAGTTAACTATGATTTCAAAGCTAACAAGTATGAATTCAATGTTTTGGGTAAGAAATCCGGTAACACTCAGCTAACATTAATCTGGAATGTTAACAACAAGAAAACTAACTCAGCTACATTCAACCTAAGAGTTGATAATAAGGGTAATGTTACTGCTCTAGGTAATGTAGTACGATAATTACCTAACACAACAAAGAAAATTTAAATTTCTGAAAAATCCTTTTAAATTAAAAATTTTTTCATAAAACTCCCTCATAAGCTAACCTTTATGGTTAGCTTTTTCCTTTTGTTTTCCACATAAAAAGGCACTTACAAAACTGTAAGTGCCTAAAGTTTATTTTAAAAGACTGTTAAATTCTTTAACAGTTACATCAGCATAACCACTGACTTCTGTATTCTCATCCTTTGCAAATTCTTTGCCAAGCATATAAACCTTGTTGTCAATAATATAAACAAAGAAGTAGTTATTATCATAGTTTTTGTTAACCAATTCAACTTCATAAATCTTGTCAGCATCAGACGCCTTAAAGGTCTTTTCTTTACCCTCACCTGACTTAGTAATAACATTGTTTGTATGTAACATACTGTTGATTACATTGATTTTATCCTTTTCACTCCACTTGATAGAAACCAACTTTTTACCTTGTTTCTCACCTGTACCGTCATATACATTAGCTGCAACACTATTTGTATTAGCTGATGATGCATTTGTTGTCACTGTTGTTGATTGTGTAGTACTTTGGGTAGTGGTAGTTGTTGTGCTTGAACTTGTATCCTTACTATTGCCACAACCTGTAACACCAATCATCATTGTTGCAAGCAGTGCAATAACAATTAATCTCTTCATCTTATACATTCCTTTTTATGTTTTTCTATATTATAACACAAATTTATGAATTTTAAGTGACAAAACAAAAATTATTTGCTCTATCTCTATAAAAAGTTTAAAATAATTTAATTTTAATAAGTAATAAAGTTTATTTTAACTTAAATTAAAAATATAAAAATCTATAATAAATTTAACTTGTATTAAAATACTGTTTAGGTTTTTACCCTTTACTGCTATACTATAGTCACAGTCAAGGAAAGCTTGACAGATATTAAAAAACAAAAAACAGAATTGATTATTAAGGAGAAATTACCATGAAAAACACAACAAAGAGATTTACAACATTAGCAGCAACAGCATTAATCGCAGTTTCAACATTAGGTGCAGCAGCAGTTACAGCAAGTGCAAAAAGTGTTACTGCAACTAAAGCTCCTGTTCAGTACGGTGTAGTTCAACAAGTAAAGACAGGTCAGGTTAAGACTACTAAAGCTTTTAAATATTATGCATATGGCAAAACATCATACGGTTATGATTACACATACAAGGCAACTAACAACAACCTTATTGTTAAAGTTAATTACAACTTTAAGGCTCATAAATATGAATTCAATGTTATAGGCAAGAAAGCCGGTACTGTTAAGTTAACACTTATTTGGAATGTAAACGATAAGAAAACTGATTCAGCTACATTCAATCTAAGAGTTGATAAGAACGGCAATGTTACTAATATAGATGATGTTCATGCACCATCTATGAGAGGCTAATAAATAAGTCATTTAGCCCATTGCTTACTTAACAATACACTCTACACTCAACTCAAGCAATGGGCATAAATATAAATTTCTGAAAACACCTTTTAACTTAAAAATTTTTTCATAAACTTCCTCATAAGCTAACCTTTATGGTTAGCTTTTTCCTTTTGTAAAACAAAATTGACCCTGCATAAGCAAGGTCAATCTGTATGAGTGTTTTAATATTAGGAGAAAGCAGTTTTTATCAATATTATTTAACAACAACTTTGCACTTTAGTACAATGCCATTAGTATTTACTGTAATATAAGCAACACCCTTTTTCTTTGCAGTTACTTTACCTTTAGCACTTACAGTAGCTACCTTAGTATTACTTGACTTAAATTTAGCAGTACCGATTTTGCCGGTAATTTTAAGTGTAAAGGACTTTTTAACTTTTAGTGTTACAATATTCTTATTAAGTGTAGGGTTGCTTACAGTGAATTTAACAGTACTTGAAACACCATTATTAGTTACTGTAACAGTAGCAGTACCTTTCTTTAGTGCAGTTACCTTACCTGTTGAAGATACCTTTACAATCTTACTGTCACTTGACTTATAAGTTGTTGCACCTTTACCGTTAGTTACATTAGCTTTAATCTGATAATTACCCTTTACATATACTTTAGCAGATTTATTAACAGTAACGGTTGTAGGAAGTTCCTTGTAATTTACTACACAATATGTACCACCTGATGTTGTAAATGAAAGTTTACCGTCACTATATGTTGTATCAACCTTAGTTAACTTACCATCAACTACAGAATATACCTCTGATGTACTGTCACCTACTACAGATGCAGTAACATTTGACAGTTTCTTATAAATTGAGTCACCATAGAATGGTGTTGTTAAGCCTGTTTCAACATTATACACTTTACTTTCTAGAGTATAACCTGACTTTTCAAGAGTAGTAGTATCTACTGTTTCACTTGACTCACTGACAATTGCTGAGTCAGTAGCAGTAATTTCACTGACATCCTTAGTACCGGCTAATACACCATACATTGTTGAATAAATGCTAGGGTTAAATCCTGCAATGCTAAAGCCAATGCTATATTTTTTAGATGCAGTATTGATTCTGCCAATGCTCATTCCAACATTTTCAGGGTCATACTTTGATGAACCGGCTACATAATCAACATAACTACTGTTCTTTGCACTTCTTAGTGGAGCAATTACACAACTACCACCTGGGAATGTTGAATGTGCAGTACCGTCATTATCATACTGAGTACCACATAGGTCAGCAGAAACAACAACAAGCTTATCTCTATCAACAATACTTTCAAGTCTTCTGCTATAATACCAACTCCATCTTGATGCACCACCACGAGAAGTTGCAGTTGGGTTTACAATAAACTTACAACCCTTAGCACCATAATATCTTTCAAGTTCAGGATAAGAATATGTATCCTTACAAATACTTAAGCCGATTCCACCGTAAGGAGTTTCAATAATTACCGGATTAGTACCACTCTTACACCATGCACCTTCAACCGGTTGAATCTTTCTGTATGTAGTTACTGTACCGTCAGGACTACAACAGAATGCTGAGTTATATGCCTGGTCAAGTTCATCAGGATTTTCAGATGCAGGAATTTTTTCTGATGCACCGAAGATTACATACATATCATATTTCTTTGCATATTCAGAAAGTGTCTTAGCATAGTAACCTTTCTTTGTAATAGCCTTGTTAACTGCAAGTCTATATGTAGCACTATTAGGGTCATATGCTGAGCAATAACCTTGTAGAGCCATTTCAGGGAATACTATAATGTCTGTATCACTTTTACTAGCAGTTACAATATAGTTTTTCATCTGTTCTAGGTTCTTATCAAGATCACCCCATACTGCTTGGAAATTAACAGTAGCAATTGTAGGGTCACTTACTGTACCGGAAGAAACTTTATCTTCCTTAGTGTCATCAGCTAAATCTCTATACCATTCTGTATATAGGTTTGGTTGGAAGATTGAACTGTTTACATCACCACCACGAGCTGATGATAAAGTAATTTCTCCTGTGTACATTCCCGGTTGTTGAACTGATGCACCACCGGCATAGTCCTTTGAATATTTACCTGAGTCACTTGTACCACCGGGACCGATTACAACGCTACCACCTGGGAAGTTGTAAAGTAACTCACCATTTTCATCATATTCTTTACCTGCTAAATCAGCACTTGCAATGTACATTCCATCTCTATCAACAATAGATTCAAGTCTGTTTTCATAATACCATTGCCAATTAGTTGTATTTAATGAACCGTTTTCTTCATCATAGCTACCTCTTGATGTAGCAGTTGGGTTTAAAAGAACTCTACATTCTTGGGCATCATAGTATCTTTCAAGCTCAGGAACTGCATATGTATCATAACAAATACTAATACCAACCTTACCCTCAGCAGTATTTAGAATTGTTGGAGTTGAACCGGCTTTGCACCATATACCCTCAACAGGATGCATTTTCTGATATGTTGTCACCGTACCATCAGGTGAACAAGCAAATACTGAGTTGTAGGCATGTTTGCTATCATTAGGAACAACCTCTGTTGCACCATAAGCAATCCACATGTCATATTCATCAGCTAACTTAGCAATCTTAGTAGCTGTTGGGCCATCTACAGTTTCGGCAGTTTTAACTGCCATTTTGCTTTGTGCATCATCAAGGTCATATGAATAACAATAACCACTGACACACATTTCAGGAAAAACTAAAAATTCAACATTGTCTTCCTTTGCTTTTTCAATGTAGTCAACCATTTTTGCTACATTGGCGTTAACATCGCCCCATTTTGAGTCAAAGTTAACTACAGAAATTTTTAACTTTCCATCACCATCGGTTTCATCAGCTGAAACATTAATAACAGCCACACTGCATACCATCAAAACAGTTAGCAGTATTGAAACACATCTCTTGAGAAATTTACTTTCCACTTTTTACTCCCTCTTTCTATCTGAACAATATTTCTGACACATTCAGATAAGTAAAAAAGGGTTATGCATATAGCATAACCCCATTGTCAGCAACAATATACAAGAAAGCAGAAAAGGCATCACACTTCAATGTGTGACGCCTTTGTCATTTCAGTTTCTTGATTTGTCCTTATTATATTCGTGTATTTTGGAAATGTCAACTATAAATTTGTATTTTAGAGACATTTACATAATAGAAAAGTAATGTGAAAAATTTATTAGTGTAATTTAATAAATGTAGTTTAATTGTAATATTTTACAATTAAATCACTCAACAACTTGCTCTGTTACTTCAGAATTAATCTCAAGTCCCCAACCATAGTACCATTTACCATCAATACAAATATAATATTCATCAGTAGGAACTAACTCTGAGTCATCAAGTCTCTTATCAGAATAGTTAGTATATTTATAAGAAACATTAGCTAGGACCACCTTCTCAATATTAACATTAATATCATAATAGTCCTTAATTTCCTTAACACACTTCTTAGCATATTTGTCAGTCATATCTTTAATTGAATTAATCTTGTACTCAGTATCACAAGTATAAAAGCCTTTGATAGCTTCTTTTAATCCATCATTACCACCATATTCACCCTTGATAAAATACTCAGGATACATAGCAGCTCTCTCATTAAATGACTTTGTCTTATATGCCCTTACAATTGTTTGAATTGCAGTGTCAATATCGTTATAATACTTATTGCTTTTAACTGAGTCAACAGTAGTTACTGTTGTTGAAGTGTTTGAACTTGAATTATTTTCAGTTCCACAACCAACGAAAGTAAAGATTGTAACAATAACAAGTGAAATTATAATCAGTCTTTTCATAAATAACATCCTTTAGTTTTTGTTATATTATATCATATATTTGTGTTTGATGAAAATAAAATATAGAAATAATTAGTGAAGATTATTAAAATACTCGATAAATTCAGCAAAAAGAGGCATATTGTATTTTTCAAAGTGGTAAATATCAGAAGTACTCATTCATACTCACCAACACTAAAAGAATTATTAACAATATCCATAACAGCCATACCGGTACCTTTATCAATTATTCGGGCAGATGTAACCCACTTAAGAGGAAAGGAATTCAAATACATAAGTACATCATTCTTATTAAAAATAGACTTTCCAACCCATATATTTCTATCGGCATAAATTGGTTTAAGCTATACTTAATATAACTTAGTACTCATAACACAACAATCCTCATACAAATAAGGTTATTACATCATCAACACATATATCACAATCATAACGCATTACACATTGTCACAAATAAGACCATAATTAATAAGTCCATAAAAGAATATATAATACAAAAAAGGCACACTAAGTAGTGTGCCATAATTTATTCAGTAGTGGTTGCTTGGCAACCTATTTAAAAGGGGTTACACCCTGAAAACTGAATAAAGAATTTCTAGCTAACTTAGCTGACCAAAAAAGACTCTTGTGGTCAAGCCCTCGACCTATTAGTACTGCCAAGCTGAACATGTCACCATGCTTACACACGCAGCCTATCAACCTCGTAGTCTACAAGGGGTCTTACTCAGTAAACT
>Ga0326511_10004440_pt1 | contig 11172 bp, 9 predicted proteins | sample 0_2496_0518_D_FD_203701 | JGI IMG/M metagenome (GOLD analysis project Ga0326511, IMG submission 203701) | Bovine rumen microbial communities from UC Davis, California, United States - 0_2496_0518 | ecosystem: Host-associated > Mammals > Digestive system > Stomach > Rumen | place: USA: California...
ACTGTTTTAAAACTCTGTCGCACATTTTCACCACTACGAAGCAGGCAGAAGATGATGCTTGTATTCTTGGACGTGATGATAACGGACGAGCGTATAGATATATTAAGCGTGTGTATATAAATGATGTAATAAACTTCGATAAATTCAAGGTTTTCCTGTCCAAAGCAGATGGGGCATCAGGAACCATTGGAAACCCAATACCAGCGAGGATCGTAGGAACATCTGAAATTGGGAAACCTCATGTTGGGTCGACAGAATCATTTCTTAGCATAGGCAATTTTGAAACCCTTGTCGAAGCTGAAAATCTTACTAAGTATATAAAAACAAGGTTTGCAAGGGCAGCGTTAGGTATTTTAAAGGTAACTCAGGATATTACACCCACCAAGTGGAAATTTGTCCCCAATCAGGATTTCACCGCCTCTTCAGATATTGACTGGTCCCAGAGTGTCGCCGGGATCGATCGTCAGCTGTACACCAAGTACGGCCTCTCCGATGATGAGATCACTTTCATCGAGACCTACGTAAAGGAGATGGAGTGATATGGCAGTCTACGCAACACCAAACATCCAGTCCTTTATCAAGGTCGAGCCGATGATCTATGCCTACGATACGCCCGGCGTCACGTATCACGACGGCTGGATCAAGATCGGCTACACTGACAAGCAGACGCCGGAGCAGCGTATCAAGCAGCAAGGCGGCACGATCGACGTGTTCACCCGCCTGCTCTGGAAGGGCTTCGCCCGGTACACCGACAATTCCGGCGACAGCTTCAAGGACAGCGATTTCCACGCGTTCTTGGAGTTCGACAAGGGTATCGAACGCAAGGACGGCGAGCAGAAGAAAAAAGAGTGGTTCCACATCGATAAAAGCACGTCGAGGGACTACTTTGACGAGTTCGCTGCCCGCGGGACGATGGATCAGCACGAGCAGAAGCTTTCCTACACCCTCCGAGACGAACAGGAAGAAGCCGTCCGAATGACCAAAGCCTATTTCGAGGGAGGTGGTACGGAGTTCCTTTGGAATGCGAAGCCCCGCTTTGGTAAGACTCTGACCGCGTATGATCTGGTGCGTCGGATGAAGCTCTCCAAGATCCTAATCGTTACGAACCGGCCTTCGATTGCAAACTCTTGGGCTGAGGACTTCAAGAAGTTCATCGACTGGCACGGGGAATTATCCTTTGTATCCGACACGGACGCGCTGGCCGGAAAGCCAGGCGTGCTCTCCCGTCAGGAGTTTATCTCCCGTATGAGCAGTGAGGACAAGGGCATGATCGCCTTTGAGTCCCTGCAAGGTCTGAAGGGCTCTGTCTACTTTGGCGGGAAGTTCGATAAGCTGTCCTGGATGGCCAAGGAATACAAGGACAATCGCGGAGAAAAGCATCACGGCATCGATTTCGATCTGCTGATCATCGATGAGGCGCAGGAAGGAATAGAGACCATGCGCACCGAGCGCGCGTTCAACAATATCTCCCGCAAATATACCCTGTATCTCTCTGGCACCCCATTCAAGCAGCTGGCCTCTGCACGGTTCTCTTCCAGCCAGATTTATAACTGGTCCTATGCCGATGAGCAGGAGCGCAAGGAGAGTTGGGACGGCGAGGGCTACAATCCTTATGAGCCGCTGCCCCGCCTCGCGATGTATACCTACCAGCTGTCTTCGATGATTCGTGAACGGATCGGGCACGCTGATCTGGACTCCGAGGAGTACACGGACTATGCCTTTGACCTGAACGAGTTCTTTGCCACGAACGAAGCCGGGAAATTTCTCCACGAAGCTGAGATCAAGAAGTTCCTGCACGCGCTGGCAACACAGGAGAAGTACCCCTTCTCGACGCCGGAGCTGCGGAAAGAGCTCTCTCATACCCTTTGGTATCTCAACCGTATCCAGAGCGTGGAGGCGCTGGAAAAACTGTTGGCGGCTGACCCTGTGTTCAGCGAATACTATGTTGTAAAGGTCGTAGGCGACGGCAGCTCCAATGAAGATGAAGACTCTGCGGCGAAGAAGAATTTCGACCGAGTGAAGAAAGCGATCGCCGAGCATGACAAGACAATCACCCTGACTGTAGGCCAGTTGACTGTTGGCGTCACGGTCCCCGAGTGGTCGGGCGTGCTGATGCTCTGCAACCTGAAGAGCCCCTCTTCCTATATGCAGGCAGCGTTTCGGGCGCAGAACCCGTGCATGCTTACGGTGAACGGTGAGACCTTCCAGAAGGAAACGGCTTACGTCTTCGACTTCGATCCGGCAAGAACACTGATCATCTTCGACGATTTTGCCAACAACCTGAATGCCGACACGGTAAACGGGCGCGGCACTTCCGAGGAGCGCAAGGAAAACATCCGCAGGCTCCTGAACTTCTTCCCTGTACTCGGCGAAGACGATGAAGGCCGCATGATCGAGCTGGATGCGGCTGCGGTCTTGTCCATCCCGAGAAAACTGAAGTGCCAGGAAGTCGTTCGCAGCGGCTTCATGTGCAACTACCTCTTCAATATTGGCAACGTCTTTGGCGCACCGGCAGCGATACAGGCCATCGTGGAGAAGCTTCAGACAGCCCACGAGGACAAACACAAGGACAACAAAGAAGCGCTGGACAACATGGGAGACATCCATGTTGGCGAGGATGGCGAAGTCGAGGTCCCCGAGGAAATCGTCATCGGTCAGGCTCAGAACTACTTTGCAGACAAGCAGTATGAAGACGTACCGGCTATCCAACAGCAGGCTGAGAATATGCTGCACGAGCAGCCCGCCGATTATGGCAGGACTTCCGCAGTGGACGATCATCTGAAGAAGATCGCGGACAGCGTAAAGGAAGCCGTCAAAGAGCGTGTCGCTCCTGTCATGGAGGACTATAACCCGAAGAAGGCTGCCAAGAACCGTATCGAGACACGGGTCGAGCGTGAGATCGATAACACCTTCCAGAAGATCGCCGACGATTACAGGCAGGAAGAGTCCATCGCCCGCGCAGAGCTTGACCGGAAACGTCAGGAGGCTCAGACGGAGACGCAGGTCAAGGAAGCTGAGACCGCTTTCAACGATCGTATGCAGAGTTTCCTTGAGGCCACCATGGAAGCAGCCAAGGAGCAGATTCAGCAGACCATGGACGAGAAGCCGAAGGAAGTCATCGAACATCTGGAGAAGAACAAGGCCGAGTCTGCGAAGCGTGACGCCGAGGAAGAAATCCGTGCTCATCTGCGCGGCTTCTCACGTACGATCCCCAGCTTCATCATGGCCTATGGCGACGACGGCTTGACCCTTGCCAACTTCGACGATTATACCGAGGACGATGTTTTCCTTGAAGTCACGGGGATCACAGAGGATGACTTCCGGTTCCTACGGGACGGCGGAGATCGTCTCAATCCCGAGACCGGCGAAATGGAGCATTGGGATGGCCACCTGTTCGACGAGACCGTTTTCAACGACTCCATCAAGGAGTTCCTGCGGAAGAAGCTGGAGCTGGCCGACTACTTCGATGAGACTCACACCGAGGACATCTTTGACTACATCCCGCCGCAGAAGACGAACCAGATCTTCACTCCTAAGCGGGTAGTGAAGATGATGGTGGACGAACTGGAGAAGCAGAACCCTGGCTGCTTCGATGATCCGACGAAGACCTTTGCGGACCTGTACATGAAGTCTGGACTGTATATCACGGAGATCGTGAAGCGTCTGTACAACAGCGCGGCGATGAAAGTAGCGATCCCGGACGACAAGGCACGCGTCAGACATATCCTCCAGAAGCAGGTGTATGGTATGGCCCCGACGCGTATCATCTACCTGATCGCCACGAACTACATCCTCGGCTTCGACGAGACCCTAAAGAGCGAGAGCCACAACTTCGTGGAGGCCGATGCTGCGGAGGCATCGAAGAGCGGAACACTGGCACAGCTGGTGAACAAGAGCTTCGGATAACGAGGCGGATCACAACTGAACACATAATTAGAGCTTGTCTGCGAACAATCGTGGGCAAGTTCTTTTTTTGTCCAAATGTCCATACAAACACCAATGTCCATATATTCATAATATCATGTCCATAAATTGCCCATGGCATAATGAAAAACCCTGTATAATAGCCGATATACGTCCATTTTTCGCTGATTTTTGGAAATTGAATCATGTCCATATCTGTGGCAAAATAGGGGTGTCAAAAGTGAACGGCAGATAAGACAGGCCACACCACACTCTGACAAAAAACTATTCGAAAGGAGGTACCGAGCATGAAGTTAGAAGACCTTGAAAAGCGGGTAGCTGAATACAGAAGGTATGTCGAAGACTGTGACGCCAGCGGGTTGACGGTTACAAAGTATGCCGAGCTACACGGCTATAAACGAGAGCACTATTACCATTGCCTCAAGGGCATCCGCAACTATGAAGCAAAGAAAGCCGCTGCACAAAAGGATGTACCGGCTACGCTGGATAGCCGTTTACCGATCCTGTCCTTGAGTGGTAAGTCATTCCATCTTGAAGCGTATCCTGGCTTTGACCAGACGATGGCCTTGACCTTATTGGCTTTCGCCATGCAGCACGAAGAGGACTCATACGAGCATGCCTCAGAGTATGTGTCGCCAACGAGGATTGATGTCCCGGAGCAGAAAGAACAGTGCGTATAATTTCCTTCTGAAAACGTATACGGCACAAACGCAGTGTACAAGCGGTTTTTTTGGATTTGCATATTTTCTGGGATTTTCCCGAAAAAAATAATATGCACCAGAAAGCCAGTGCAGGAGCGGATTTGTTGTGTTTTGTAGACGCGGTATATTTTTTCCGCAGAACCTTACTACATCACACACCCGTAACACAGGAGGAGTCCAGAGGGGGAAACACGTGACAAGGTCACTCTCCCTCTGGGGACCAAGCCCATCGGGCGGTCACGAGAAAGTATCGGAAACCGGTACCTCGTGAATGGTCCATTCTGTTGGATCGTAAAAAACGTCACCTTCTGGATCATCATAAAGGAACCAACGCTCTTCCAGCAGGCGATCCGAAAATGACAGAAAAGCGGAGCATAATAGAGCTCCAGAAAGGTGTAAAGAATGATGAAATCTGAAAAGAATTTGAAGAGTAGTGATGAGATTTCCCGACTGAGAGAGACTATCTGCTGTATCTGTGGGGATAAACTCAATGGAGAGCGAAATGACCCTGATCCATTGTCGGACGTAGGTTGGTGCTGCGATTATTGCAGCAGGAGCTACGTTGTTCCTATGAGAGAAATGGCTCTCATGAAGGCATATAGATTGGGGTTCAAGGAGGATGCCTGATGGGCCAAAAAAAGCAGCGCGGGACGCTGCACCACGTACATACACGTATTCCCGAGAAAGAATACCAGAGGATCAAAAACCTCTGCGACAAGTTGGGGATCACTCAGGCACAGTTCTACAACACGGTTATTCAGGAGGACGGCTACGAACAGCTTCTGTTCTTTGCAAGGAAGATCAACAGAGAACCACGCCCCTGCCGACTGGAATTAACCGACGAAGCTACAGAAGAGATCGAACGTCTCATCTGCGCGCTGAATGACTCAACATCTCAGCTCCGGCATATCGGCTATAATCTCTCCGCGCTTATTCGTGACATCCGTTCCGGCGCGGTACCGGGGAATCGTCAGACAACACAGGCACTGGAGAGCATGAAGACCATAGTTGACGCGGCGATTTCTGAGAGCCACAGCAACGGAACACGTTTAGCGGCGCTCCTTTATGACGAGGATGCCATTTCCAAGATTGAGACCATCTGGAAGAATTGCTGGGGAGAAGTCGCATATCGGGAGGTGAGGCCATGCACACATGGATGAAATCTACCCGGAACATCAGAAGGAGCGTTCGATACCCCATGCAGGATAAGGCAGTTCAGCGGGAGGCTCGCGTTGCAGGAGTAGCCTGTGGCGGGGGGATAATTGATACAGGTGACCGTGATAGTATCGTGAAGCAATTCAATTACCCCCTCAGCCTTACAAACAGGCTTTATCGGAAGGGCTTCGATGGCCGTTTTACTATACAGGGCATTATTCGGACCTTTTCCTTCAGCGAGAAAGAGATTTCCCCATCGGACAAAGACTGGGTTGAGAAAGCGTTGGCGGTCGTCACAGGAACGATGAACAACATTGCCAAAGACTGCCAATGGATCGGCGTAGCCCAGAAGGACGGAAAGGCTGGTCTGGTCCACGTTCATGTGGTTCAGAGCGTCATCCATAACTCCACACTCACGCCCGTTTCCGGGCGTGAGACCAGCTACGATATCTTCCGTAAGGTTACGGAGGCCGTCATGGAGAAGCAAGGTATCACTCTGGATTCGGGGCGCCGTAGAAAAACCGATGATAATTCTGAAGCAGCGCAACGGCATAAACACGCAAAGGAAGTGGATGGATACAGCTGGATGGATGATCTGAAGCGTCGTATCGAAATTGCAGCCTCGCAGACAACCGCATCGGGAGCCTTTGAGGAAGAGTTGAGAAAGGCTGGCGTCACTGTCTCAAGAAAAGCACGACGGGGCTGGACGTTTGTACTGGCTGACAGCTCCCGTCCAGAGTGGATCGGGAAGAAAGCGTCTTACGACCGTTTTGACACTGACTTCAGTATGCCAGCACTGAACAAGCGGTTTAAGACCAACTACCAGATTGTTATGTCCCAGCGGGCCGGACGGCCGCTGCCTGATATCAGCAACGTTTTTAACGGCCCGGCCGAAGAGGACCAACAAGACAGATCATTATAAACAATGCCACAAAGAACGAAAACACTATAGGAGGATTTTTACATGTATATTACGAAGAACGAACTGAAGACAATGAAGGATTATATTACAGCGCACCCCATCAACGGGGTATGGATGGTTGATAACTTCCTGCCAGGGAACCTGCCGCGGTTTATCGGACAGTTCAGTTTTGATAGCAAGGGATGGATTTTTCCGCTTGACATCCATGTTGTAAATGGAACTTGCTATCCAGGAGCATCTTTGGAGTTGGCATTCCCAACCATAATGTTCGGACCGTTGACTGAAAAGGACCTTCGCGACGCCGGGGAGAAGTATGTCGATCAGATTCCTGTTGATACGTTTTTTGCATGCAACAAGAGTTTCGGGAATCTGTTTCTGAACGTATTCCTTTTAAAGGACAACTGCACTCCGAAAGAAATGCGCCAGTTGCTCCAGATGATGATTAATCTGAACAACGATATAACCGACATGTATATGAAGAAAGCATGGAAGCGAACGGTCTCATGATGATTGTTCAGTGAGAGAGTAACTAACAAATCGGGGGAGCCCGTTTTATCTCAAAAGTGATGAGAAATCAGCGCTTATACGAGTTCAACGCAGAGGCTCCCCCTTTTCCAACGACACCGGCATTACGACCGGCGTGATATGGACTTGGCTGGTTCATATGTCAAGACATATGAATACAACGAGAAATCTTAAAAAATCCTAATAAAATCGATGGTCATTACTTATGGTCATCAGAAAGCGAGAAAAAACTATGGTATATGGATATGCGCGGGTATCAACCGCAAAGCAAGCCTCGAGGGGGAATAGCCTCGAGGAACAGAAACAAGCGCTCCGGGATGCCGGAGCGCCAGAGGAAAACATCGTCACAGACCAGTACACAGGGACGAAAATGGACAGACCTAATTTTTCGGAGCTCGTCAAGAAGCTTCAGCCTGGTGACAAGCTGATCGTCACAAAGCTTGATCGCTTTGCTCGTACTGCTGTTGATGGGGGCAAAATCGTTCAGGACCTCCGAAAGCGAGGGGTAGTCATACACATTCTGAACATGGGGCTGATTGATGACACGCCAATGGGCAAACTGCTTGTGACTGTACTTCTCGCCTTCTCGGAGTTTGAGAGGGACATGATCGTCGAACGAACGCAAGCCGGGCGCGAAAGCGCCCGGGGAAAGGGTATACGAGTGGATGGGCGTCCGTTTAAGTTCCCACGACCACAGATGGATCATGCAATGGACCTTCTTTCGGAGCATAGCTACTCTGAGGTGGAGCGATTAACTGGTATCAGCAAGAGCACGCTGACGCGAGAGATGCGTCGGAGACGTTATAAGGAGGTTAGAAATGGCTAAGAAGCTTACGCCCAAAGATGCGAAATTCTGGGATATCTTGGCATTGTATCATACGAATACCATGCTGTATGAGTTCATCAAGGAAGAGTTCGATTACTGTAATTTCTATGGTGTGCCAGTCAAAGCAGCGTATCTTACCGATACGCTTATTCAACTGTTTTCTCAACTGTTTCCAGGGAAAAAGAGATGGCTGAACGGGACCGAACTGTTGTCTGTATGGCAGTATGAGCAAGAGCATCCCGAGCTTCATGATATGATGATGGATCATCTTGAGAAGATGGGTATATCGAACAAAACGATGGCTTCGCCATCATGAACATAGCGAAGCCGGGCGGAACGTCATGTTGCCACGAACGCAAAGTGTCGAAAGGCTATTGTGTGGGCCTTCGCTGGGCCCACTAAGTCTACAAACAATCCTTTCTTTTTCGTGTCGTAGGAAAAACAGAGCAAATTCTTCGAGGGGCTTGCGAAGCCTTGCCATATAGCGAGCAAGCCCCTCGGTTAAATGGATCATCGTGTATCGTATTTCTCCGTGTTGTTATGATAGCCCCCGCGAGAAACAATCCTGACGACAATTCGTTTCGTCGGACCGACACGAAATGAGGTGGCGTTATGATGTTCAGGTAATGCCGGGGCCGCATTTATACACGACCGCAGCTGCTACATTTCCGCAGCAGGGGTGTTGCAGAGGTCGATTACATCAGCATATGGATGGTCATAGATGTAGTCCTCAACTCGGGCTCTAAGCATGCTTCGAATTTTACGAGCGCCAAGACCGGAGGTGAGGGCTTCCTGAGCTATCGCGTACATGTCGTCGTCGTGGATATTGATGCCCTTATCAAAACGTTCAGCCAGTTTCCACAATTCCTTGTTGGCGATCTGCTTATAAGTTTCGAGTGTTGGCGCATCCATCTGAACTATCCGGTCAAAACGGCCTATCAGCTCAGCTTTAAAGCCTGCTTCGATTAAATCGTTTGCATCGATCACTATATCCTTCTCTTCTTCCTTGTCATATGCGCTGAAGCCGATCCTCTTCTCTTTTTTTCCTTTTTTCTCATATATCTTGGAGAAAGCCCCCATGCATACAATAGTCAAGTCCTCGGGGCTGATACAGTCTGTGAAGAGGGCTTTGTCATGATCAAAGAGCTTCAGTAGCTCGTCTTGTATGAGAAGATGATACTCAACTTCATTGCCACGGATGTCCAGAAGTTTATCGATTTCGTCGATGAAGAGGATCTTTTTATGGCCGTCTCGACGGATGGATTTCAACGTGTCACTGAGGTGAACGGATCCTTTCCAGCCCTCGGCGGACAAGCAGCTGGCGTCGAGCCACGTACAGGCCGTTCGGAATTCGTTGTCGACGGTACGAGCCAACTCGGTCTTTCCGCAGCCGGTCGGCCCTATGAATAGGTTGGTGCTCACTATATCATGCTCATACGTGGTATAAAGAATCTGAGCCATGGCTTTTTTGGCAGCATCCTGGCCTATGAGGTGTTGATCGAGGAACTTCTTGATGTTCGGCATGGTAAAGTTCTCGATATACGTTTCTTCGTCCCATGGCAGTTCATCATCAATAGGAGGCGCGGCAGTTTTCCCTGCACGCGCCATCCTTCCAACATCAGCAAGCGTTAGTTGCTGCTCCTTGATGTAGCTCACCTTCGAGCCTCCTTTCAATCATGTCCATCATCTTTACAGCTGTCCGCTGTATGATGGCCAGCGATGACTTGAGCTCCGGAAGCGAGCGGTCCTTAGCCCAGGAAGCCAGGTATTCAAAGGAATATGTAGACGTATCAAGTCCGAGCCATGAAGCCACAGCGAACGCTACAGACTCCGCTTGCGTCTCCATTTCGTGCCGGTCGGCGTTTTCACACTCTCCGCCCTCACAATGGAGCCAACTGTGTGCAATTTCATGCATCATGGTCTTGATGGTCTGCGCTTCTGCTATATCGTCTTTAATGACTATCTTGAGCTCTTTCGGGCTATAGTATCCGTAAGCATCACTCGAAAAGCTTTCAAAGGCCACGGGTACAGGACTGATATCTACAAGAACATCCCGTAGACGCTCAAAATTATCAACATCATCACATAGAGGCCGACACAGCTCAGGAATATCTTCCCCACTATCACCAATAGGTGTAGTAGCCTCGATCGGATAGACGGTAGCAGCATGAAAGCCAACAACAATGCGATCGTTACCATGTTCGTCTGTCTCCTTTCTTGTATGCGGAGCGATGATCCTGATCCGTTGATTACCCGCAGATTTCTTAACGTACCGGCTGAATTTGTTTCTCCAGTCGCTCCAGCTTGCGACGTACCGGGTTTCTGGTGCCTGAAGCATGATGAGCATCGTGTTGGCCCAGCTGTAGTGCCTGAATTTTCCGACGAACTCCAGATATTTTTTGTAGGCATCTGACTCAAAGACGGACTCAACACCTGCCTTGAGCATCTCCAAGATTTCAGCGGTTTTGCTCTTCTTGTTTTCTGTCATAATTTGCTCCTTTCATGCAGCCAAAGTGAGTTTGCCTGCCATGTACTTGTATACGTGGTCGCTCAGTTTATCAGCAGGGGTAATGACATCACTGGAGTTAATCTCACGGACCATTGAGGCAAGAGCCTGAGGGTCCTGTCCCTCTACGCTGATAAAGAGGAGCTCGAAGAGGCTCGAAGGTAATACATATGCTCCGGAAGGGAACAGTGCATCAAGCTGATCTTGAACATCGAATAAGGCAGAGGCTCCATAGTACGTCGAACCATGGCGGGAAATAACGAAAATCGGTGTCGGATCACACCACGGAGCGTCAGAGAGATACTCTTGGAGCACATCACTCATTCGCTGGACTACAGCGGTGCCATGTTCATTCTCTGATGCTATCCGCGCAACATCATCTACGGACAATCCCCAGCAGTCGAGGAGTGCGTCTGTTACGTCCCATGGAGCAAAGCCATCTGGTGCCGGAACGGCCACATAGTAACAGCGGTAAAGGTCGCAATCAGCGTCCCCAGCGGGAATTTTCGAGACAAATGACAGGTCATGGGTTTCGGCAGATAACAGTCTGCTTCGTATGAGCGTCCGAACGTCATCAAAATTACTGAGATCAAGTTTCATACTCATTTTCTCC
>Ga0326511_10004441_pt1 | contig 11167 bp, 7 predicted proteins | sample 0_2496_0518_D_FD_203701 | JGI IMG/M metagenome (GOLD analysis project Ga0326511, IMG submission 203701) | Bovine rumen microbial communities from UC Davis, California, United States - 0_2496_0518 | ecosystem: Host-associated > Mammals > Digestive system > Stomach > Rumen | place: USA: California...
TCGTCACCAAACCCGAACTCACCCCCGCCTCACGCCTGCTCGACCGCACCCTGGACGCATGGATGGAACAATTCACCGATCAGGAACGCGCCTGCGCGGTCGACCAATGCTACGACATCATCGCCTCTGCAGGGTACCCGTCATTCGCCGAACTCACCGACCATATGGGCGAGGCCCTGCCGACCATTGCGCAAGCGGCCAGAAAAACCGACGAGGCGACGAAAACACTGATCCTCAACATCCTCAAAGCATTCCCCATCACTGCGGCAAAATCACTATTCGAAGAATGGCCGACGGCAGACGGGAAAGGAAACGAGACGGTACGAACGGCAACGATGAACGAAAAGCAACAGAAAAGTGAACAAGTACCATGACCGCCCGTCCAAAGTCGTGCCCATAGGGCTAGACTTGGCACGGTTCGATTACAGGAAGGGCGGCCACAGGAAGTAGGACAGGCACGGCCGCAGAGGATTCGGAGAGGCGGGTGAGAAACGATGTTGAGGATGTTCAGCACCATTAACGGCCAAGTGGAGCGTGTAGAGAAACCGGAAAGCGGCTCATGGCTATGCCTGAGCGAACCCACGGACGCTGAGCTGGCATCCGTCGCCTCCGAAACCGGCATCGACCTCGCCGACCTGCGCGCCCCCCTGGATGACGAGGAACGCTCGCGCGTGGACGTCGAAGACGACTACACGATGATCATCGTCGACATCCCCACCGTCGAAGAACGCGGCGGACGAGACTGGTATGAAACTATTCCGTTGTCGATCATCGTCACCGAAACCCTCATCGTCACCGTCTGCATGCAGGACACCCCGGTGCTGCACCCCTTCATGGAAGGCACGATCCGCGGATTCAACACCTTCATGCGCTCGCGGTTCATTCTGCAGATCCTGTACCGCAATGCCACCATGTATCTGCGCTATCTGCGCATCATCGACCGCGAGAGCGACAAGCTCGAACTCAAGCTGCGCCATTCGATGCACAACCGCGAGATCATGATGCTGATGGAACTGAGCAAGACCTTGGTGTACTTCACCACATCGCTCAAATCGAACGAAATCGTGATGGAAAAGCTCACCACCCTGCAGCGCATCAAACAGTATCAGGACGACGAGGATCTGCTTGACGACGTCATTACGGAAAACAAGCAGGCCATCGAGATGGCCAACATCTACAGCGGCGTTCTTGCGAACATGACCGACGCCTTCGCGTCGATCGTGTCGAACAACATGAACAATGTGATGCGCATCTTCACCATCATCTCGATCACGCTTTCCGTGCCGACGCTGATCTTCTCCATGTACGGCATGAACTTCCAGGAGGGCATGCTCGGCATGCCGTTCACCGACAAGCCCTGGGGTTTCACCGCCGTCGTTCTACTGTCCGTCATACTGTCCGCGTTGGTCACTTGGTTCCTGACGCGCTCGCGGAATTTTAGATAAGGCCCGTCGAAGGTGATGGGCGTTCCGATGAGCAAGGCAGGCATGATGAGGCGCGGTCGCATGGCCCGCGCGGCCGGAGCATGCCTGGCGGCGGCGTTGATGCTGCCGGGTGCGGCCGCGTGCGGTGCCGGGCAGGTCGATTCCTCGATCATCCAGCCGAACGGGCCGATTCTCACCATCGGCATCTCATCGGACGTGCCCGGGTTGGGATTCTGGCATGAGGGCGCGTACGAAGGCTTCGAGGTGAATGTCGCCCGATATGTCGCGGGGAAGCTGGGGTACGCGAGGAAGCAGATCGTGTTCAAGCAGGTGATGCCCGCCGATCGTGCGGCGCGGCTCGCCGACGGCGGTGTGGACATGGTCGTCGAGGCCATGCCCACACCGGACGAGTCGACGGATTCCGGTCAATCCGGCGAAACCGACGGGACCGGCAAGACTGACGGGCCCGGCAAGGCGATCGTCGCCGCGGACGATGCGGCGCAGTACGCCGGTCCGTACCTGTCCACGTCGCAAAGCGTGCTGGTCCGCCCGGAGGATAAGGTGGCGATGACCGGCACCGGCGCGTTGCGTGGGCAGACGGTGTGCACGGTGAAAGGCAGCGGCGCTAGCGAACGTTTGTTAGCCACGCAGCCCAAGGCGGATATCGAGGAGCGCGGCTCCTACCCGCAGTGCGTCACCGATCTGATGACGGGCAAGGCGAAGGCCGTGGCCGGCGATGCCGTGATTCTCGCCGGCCTGGCCCACGCCCAGGCACGTGACGTGGGCGTGGTCGCGCGGAGCATCTCCTATGGGAAGGGCTCCTACGGCATCGCGGTGCCGAAAACCTCGAAAACGTTGGCCAAGAACGTTGCGGACGCGCTGTCCGACATGCGCTCCGACGGCACATTGAAGGAATACCAACAGCAGTTGCAGGCCGAAACCGGCTGGAAGGAATGACGGATGAGACGTGGAGTGTTGCAGGCTGGGGAGAAGGTGCAGTTCTCGGACCGCAAAGGCAAGAAGATCACCGAGCAGCTGACGCCGGGCGGGGTCACCCAGACCGAACATGGCCTGATCCTGCACGATGACGTGATCGGCCGGACCGAAGGCGTGGTCGTCACCACCGTCACCGCGAAACGTGAAGGAACCGACAGCGCCAAGCCGTGGAAGGCGGCACGCGCCATCGGCGGTTGGCAGTACGCGGTCATGCGTCCGAGGTTGGCGGATTACGTGCTGTCCATGCCGCGCGGCGCACAGATCATGTACCCGAAGGACATCGCCCAGGTCATTCAGCTCGGCGACATCCGACGCGGGCTGCGCGTGCTCGAATCCGGCGCGGGATCCGGCGCGATGAGCGTGAACCTGCTTGACGCCGTGGGGGAGAACGGGTCGCTGACCACCATCGAGCTGCGCGCCGATTTCGCGCGGGTAGCCAAAGCGAACGCCACGCTCTACTACGGCAAGCGCCCCGAATGGTGGAATCTGAAGGTCGGTGACTTCGACAGCGTGGCCGCCACGCTGCCCGAACACTCCTACGACCGCATCATGCTGGACATGCTCGACCCATGGAACCGGCTGGAACAGGCATACCGCGTGATCGCTCCGGGAGGCGTGCTCGTCTGCTACGTCACCACCACCACGCAGATGAGCCGATTGGCCGAAGCCCTGCGCGAATCCGGAGTGTGGACCGAGCCTGACATCCAGGAAAACTTGGAACGCAGTTGGAAGGCGCAGGGGCTTGCCGTCCGACCGGATCATCAGATGATCGGCCACACCGGTTTCCTGGTCGTCTCCCGCGCCATGGCCGAAGGTTTCCAGGCGTTGAAGAAGCGCGACCGCGCCACCAAGGACACGGTCACCGACATCGACGACCTGACCCCGGAGGAGCGCGAGGCGCAGCTGGAGGATCTTCAGCTGCGCGACATCTCCGACCGCAAACTGCGTAAGGTGCTGCGCGATCTCGACCGGCAGCTCGGCGAGATCGGCGAGGAGTAACCGATAAGATGGAAGCGGCGGGGCACGCCGAAGGCGCCCGACCGATGACGTTCGATAGGGGGCTACAATGGCAAGCCGAATGAGCAAGACCGCGAAGAAAGCCAAGCAATACGATCACGTGCTGATCCTGATGCGTCATGCGAAGGCCGAAGTCACGGGTAAGAACGGCGATTACGACCGTCCGCTGGCGGAGAAGGGGCTTAAGCAAGCCAAGAAGGTCGCCAAGGGATTGCGCGAGATGAAGCTCGTGCCGGAGGTCATCGACTGTTCGGCGGCGCTTCGTGCCCGCCAGACCTGCGGCAGGCTGCTCAAGGTATTCGGTGACAAGACGCAGGTCGACTACCATCAGAGCCTGTACGACGGCGGCTTGCAGGCCGTGTTCGATGAGCTCGCCCACGCCAAGGACAAGACGCGTGTGATGATGGTGCTCGGCCATGAGCCGACGATATCGATTTGTGGGCAGTGGCTCGCCTCCGACGAATCCAAGGCGGACCGCATCGACATGCTCAATCTCGGCGTGCAGACCGCGGGCGTTCTGGTGCTCGCCTCGAACAAGCCGTTCAACCAGTGGCAGCTGCATGACGGTGTGCTGCTGGCGGTCATGTCGCCAATGGACTTCGAATAGTACGCCGTCCTAAGGCGAAACCGTCCGCACGGTGTCTGTTCGGCGCCTACTTGGCTTATATATGGCGGATTCGGGGGAGCGCTTTCCTCTAGGTGGCTTATAAATGGCACTCAAAGCGCGATACCGCGAGTAGGAACCGCACAATCGCAACGTCTATACTTGCGATATCCACGTATGGGTGCCATCTGTAAGCCACTTGGTTTTCCGCGGACCCTTGGATCCGCCACATATAAGCGAGTTACCCGTTCCGCGGCTTCCCGGCAAGCCGCGGAACCCGATGAACCCGCCTCAGCGGGTCCGTGAACGGGCCGGGATTTCCCTCGCGCGCAGAGGCGCCCACACAGCTATAACCTTCGTCTATAACGACACCCCAGCGGTCTTGATAGCCTGATTTTGGAACGATTTTGATAGGGTGGACGGGTTCAATGACGTATCCGTAGTAGGCATTTTGGGAGGATTCATGTCCGCACTTACGTCCGTGTCCGGGTTCCCGCGCATCGGTCAGAACCGAGAGCTCAAGAAGATCATCGAAGCGTATTGGAAGGGCAACGCCAGCCTGGGCGAGGTGCGTGCCACCGCCAAGGAACTTCGCGCCAAGCACTGGAAGCTCGAGCAGGAAGCGGGCATCGACCTGATTCCGAGCAACGACTTCAGCTACTACGATCAGATGCTCGATACCGCGATCCTGCTGAACGTGATCCCGCAGCGCTACCAGCGTCTCGCCTTCGAGAACCCGGAGGAGACCCTGTTCGCGATGGGCCGCGGCTACCAGGGCGACAAGGGTGACGTGACCGCACTGCCGATGAAGAAGTGGTTCACCACCAACTACCACTATCTGGTCCCCGAAATCGACGAGGCCACCGAAATCAAGCTCAACAGCACCAAGCCGTTCGACGAGTTCAACGAGGCCAAGGAGCTGGGCATCGTCACCAAGCCGGTGCTCATCGGCCCGTACACCTTCCTCAAGCTCGCCCGCAACCCGCAGGCCGAGGAGGTCGAATACGACCGCGGCCTGATCGATGCCGTCGCCGCTGTGTACGCCGAAGTCATCACCAAGTTCGCCGGTCTGGGCGCCGAATGGATCCAGATCGACGAGCCGTATCTGGTGCTCGACAAGGAGGACGGCGACCTTTCGCTGTTCAAGTCCCTGTACTCCAAGATCCTGTCGGCCCGCAAGGGCGCCGTCAAGGTGCTGCTCAACACCTACTTCGGCCATATCGCCGACGCCTACGAGACCGTCAACCTGCTCGGCTTCGACGGTATCGGCCTCGACCTCAACGAGGGCCGCGAGGAGAACCTCGCCGCCGTCGAACAGTACGGCGTCGCCGAGAACACCACCATCTTCGCCGGTGTGATCAACGGCCGTAACATCTGGCGCAACAACTACGCGGTCAGCCTCGGCTTGGTGGATGCCCTGAAGAAGGTCACCCCGAACGTCGCCGTCTCCACCGCCAGCTCCTTGCTGCACGTGCCGTTCAGCACCGAAGGTGAAACCGGTCTGGCCGACGAGGTGCGCAAGCACTTCGCGTTCGCCGTCGAGAAGTTGGGCGAACTGCACGAGGTCGCCGTGCTGGCCGATGCCGACGAGGAAGCCAAGAAGGCCTCCGCCGAGCTCAAGGCCAATCAGGCGCTGTTCGACGGTACCCGCGTCGCCTCCGACCCGGCCGTCGCCGCCCGTCTCGCCGCGCTGACCGACGATGATTTCGTCCGCCAGCCCGCCCGCGCCGAACGTCAGAAGGAACAGCGCGAGGCCCTTGGCCTGCCGCTGCTGCCCACCACCACCATCGGCTCCTTCCCGCAGACCAGGGAGATCCGCGCCGAACGCGCCAAGCTGCGCAAGGGCGAGATCGACAAGGCCGAATACGACGAGTTCATGAAGAGCCAGATCGACGCCTGCATCAAGCATCAGGAGGAGATCGGTCTCGACGTGCTGGTCCACGGCGAATTCGAGCGCAACGACATGGTCGAATACTTCGGCCAGAACCTCAACGGCTTCCTGTTCACCAAGAACGCGTGGGTCCAGTCCTACGGCACCCGCTGCGTGAAGCCTCCGATCGTCTGGGGCGACGTGTCCCGCGCCAACCCGATCACCGTCGAATGGAGCGCCTACGCCCAGTCCCGCACCGACCATGTGATGAAGGGCATGCTCACCGGCCCGGTGACCATCCTCAACTGGTCCTGGCCGCGTGAGGACATCACCCACGAGCAGCAGACCCAGCAGCTCGCCCTCGCCATCCGCGACGAGGTGCTCGATCTGGAGGCCGCCGGCATCAAGGTCATCCAGATCGATGAGGCCGCACTGCGCGAGAAGCTGCCGCTGAGGAAGACCGACTGGCATAAGAAGTACCTGGATTGGGCCATCCCGGCGTTCCGTCTGGTGCACTCCGCCGTCAAGCCGACCACCCAGATCCACACCCACATGTGCTACTCGGAGTTCAACGACATCATCAAGGACATTGACGCCATGGACGCGGATGTGATCTCCTTCGAGGCTTCCCGCGGTGATCTGGTGGTGCTCGACGCCATCCACGACGCCAAGTTCGAAACCGAGGCCGGCCCGGGCGTCTACGACATCCATTCCCCGCGCATCCCCTCCGAGCAGGAGATCGAGGATCGCATCTACGAGATCCTCAAGAAGATGGACGTGGAGAAGGTCTGGATCAACCCGGACTGCGGTCTGAAGACCCGTGGCAACGCCGAAACCTGGCCGAGCCTGGAGAACCTGGTCGCCGCCGCCAAGGCCGTGCGCGCCAAGATCGCCAAGTAACTCAAGTAACCCAGCAACTCAGGCAATCGCGGTAGCCGAACGGTGCCTACGGGCATCCGCATGCCGCATATCAGGCGAGGGCCGTTCCCGTCCGCTCCTTCCGATGGGGACGGCCCTCGCCATACGCGCACGCCGACGGTGACGCCCGGCGTGCGGGCGACGCACACGAATGCGCCGCGACCATCATGGGCCATATCGGTCCGATCACGAGGTGAACAGGAGAAGAAATGACCTCGCCGCTGTTTTCTCTGGAAGTGTTCCCGCCGCGCAGGAACGCGCCGGTCGGCACCATCTACGACACCCTCGACGGATTGCAGGGTCTTGCCCCGGCGTTCATCTCCGTCACCTACGGCACCGGCAAATCCAAGGACCGCACCGCCACGGCGCGTATCGCGAACACGATCCGTGGCGAATACGGTATTCCCGCAGTGGCCCATCTGACCGCCCAGTATTTGGACAAGGAAGCCGCCGATGTGGCGCTTGACCTGTTCGAAGTGGCCAAGGTGGGAGGCATCCTCGCTCTGCGCGGCGACCGCGTGGAGGGCGAAACCCCCGCCGGCGTGTTCGAATACGCCAGCGACCTGGTTACCTACATCCGCAAAACCAGGCCGCAGCTCAAGGTGTACGGCGCCTGCTACCCGGAGAAGCATCCGCAGGCCAAAACCTTGGATGAGGACATCGACAATCTCAAGCGCAAGGTCGATGCGGGCGTCACGCACCTGATCTCCCAGCTGTTCTACGACAACGTCGACTTCTACCGGTTCCTTGACAAGGCTCGCGCCGCCGGCATCGACGTGCCCATCGAGGCGGGCATCATGCCCGTCACCAACGCCAAATCCGTGCGTCGCATGAGCTCCACCTGCGAAGCCCGCGTGCCCGAATCGGTGGAGGTGATGTTGCAGCGTTGGGGCGAGAACCCCGCGACGCTGCGCGAGGCCGGCATCGCGTATGCCTCCCAACAGGTCGCCGATCTGGTGGCCCACGGCGTGGACGGCGTCCACCTGTACACGATGAACCACCCGGCCGTCGTCCGCCGCATCTGGAACAACGTTTCCGGACTGTTCACGGACTGACTTTCGGACCGGCTTTCGGACCGGCCGTGGGCTATCCGCGGCCGCATCATCGGCGCGTCGAACCGGACATGCCGGGCGTCGGTTCGACGCGCGGAGTAGATTGGTGGCATGACTGTGAACGAGCGCTTCCAACCTTCCGCCATGGACCTGATCCGCGCGGGTCTGCAGGATCTTGACACCGCGCGTGACCTGTTCGGCAAACTCAAATCGAACGGCATAGACGACGACCGGTTGGGCGTGGTACTCGCCTCACTGTCGAAGGCATGCGACCCCGATGTCGCGCTCACCAACCTCGTCTCCATCGTCAACGTCGCGGTCAGCCGCGGCGACGACATCGACGGCATCATGCCCGACCGGCAATCCTTCGAACGGCTCGTCACCGTGCTCGGCGTCTCCGACGCGATGGGCAAGCTCATGCGCTTCCATCCCGATCTCGTTCAGGCGGCGTCGACCGACGCGGACAACACCTACCTGTACAACCATGCGCAACGCCGCGCATCCATGCTCACGGCGATCGGCGCCGATCCCGACGAAGCGGATGCTCCCGTGTCCACCATGGAACTCGCCGATTCGGCCACGGCATTGCGTGGCACGTACTACCGTCATCTCGCGGCGATCATGGCGCAGGACGCCACGGCCACCGATCCGTGCATCATCCAGCCCACCATCAGCCGCGAACTGTCCGATCTGGCGGACAGCGCGTTGGAGGGCGCGTTGGCCATCGCCCGCCATGAGGTCGAAGGCAGCGAACATGTGCGTTTCGCCATCATCGGCATGGGTAAGCTCGGAGCGCAGGAACTCAATTACGTGTCCGACGTCGACCTCATCTACGCGGTGGAACCCGCCGACGAGGAGACCGGCAGCCAGGAACTGTTCCGTATCGGCACCAAAATGGCCACCACCCTGCAACGCGTATGCCAGTCCGTGATCATGGGCGTCGCCGCCCCAGCCCTGTGGCAGATCGACGGCGGATTGCGCCCGGAAGGCAAGGACGGCCCGCTGGTGCGCACCGTCGAATCGCATAAGGGCTATTACGAGCAGTGGGCGGAGAACTGGGAGTTCCAAGCGCTGCTCAAAGCCAGGCCCGTGGCCGGCGACCGCGCTCTCGGCAAGGAATACTTGGATATGACCAGACCGTTCGTATGGTCGGCGTCCAAGCGTGACAATTTCGTCTACGACTGCCAGCAGATGCGCAAACGTGTCGAGAATCTCATCGCCGCGCCGCTCAAGGACCGGGAGATCAAGCTCGGCAGGGGAGGCCTACGCGACGTGGAGTTCACCGTGCAGATGCTGCAGCTTGTGCATGGCCGATCCGACGAGAGCCTGCGCACGCGTTCCACCCTCGAATCGTTGCGTCGGCTGTCCGACGGCGGCTACGTGTCACGCAAGCAGGCGGCGAGACTCGCCGCGGACTACCGGTTCGAACGCGTGCTGGAACATCGCCAGCAGATGTGGGCGTTGAAACGCACGCACCTGTTCCCGGATCTTGGTTCCGCGAATCTCGGCGGGCTTGAACGCAAACGTGACATCAACGTGGACGAGCTCAGCCGCAATCAGGAGCTGCGCCGTGTGGCACGCGCCTTCCGCCTGCACCCCGAGGAGCTCGTGGAACGTTATGACGAGACGCGCCGCGAGGTACGTCACCTGCATCTCGACATCTACTACCGCCCGATGCTGCCCATCAGCGCCCAACTCGACGAGGATCAGGTGCAGCTGACCACCCAGGCCGCCGAGGAACGCTTCTCGTCCATCGGTTTCGGTGATCCGCAGTCCGCCATGCGCCATGTGGCGGCGCTCACCGCTGGCATCAGCAGGGCGGCGAAGATCAACCGCATCATCCTGCCGGCCGTGCTCGAATGGCTGGGCGAAGGCCAGAACCCCGACATGGGTTTGCTGAACTGGCGCAAACTGGAGGAGCATTTCGGTTCGGACAGCGACTATCTCGGCTTCCTGCGCGACTCCACGTCGGCGGCGCAACGACTGTGCCATGTGTTGTCGAATTCGCGGTTCCTGGGCGATGCGCTCAACAAGTCGGTCGAATCCGTCACCTGGATGGGCGAGGATAACGAGCTGGAATGCCGCACGAGGGCGAGCCTCGACGTGCAATGCAATTCCTCGCTCGAACGCAACGCTTGGGATATCAACGATTTCGCCACATCCATGCGTGCCATGCGCCGCCATGAGATCGAGCGCATCGGTTTGGGATGGATGAGCGGCGTCATCGGTGACGAGGTCAGTCTGCACGGCATGACCGACGTGTACGACGCGATCATCGACACGGCGTTGCGCTGGTCGATCCGCCATCAGATGTCGGATTCCGGTCTTGACGAGCCGCCCGCCGTGATAAGCGTGATCGGCATGGGCCGGTACGGCGGCGGCGAGGTGAACTTCAGTTCGGATGCGGACGTGATCATCATCTACCGTCCGGCCGATGGCGTGGACGATGATGCGGCGTTCGCTTTCGCGCGCAAGGTGCAGGAGGGCCTGCGGGCCATCCTGCAAGGGCCGACCACCATCGAGCCGAAGATCGAACTGGATATGGATCTGCGCCCCGAAGGTAAGAACGGTCCGCTGGTGCGCTCCTACGCATCCTGCGAGGAGTACTACCGATCCTGGGCCAGCACGTGGGAGCATCAGGCGCTGCTGAGGGCGCGGTACGCGGCGGGGGACGAACGTCTCGCCGAGGATTTCCTGCGCAATATCGCCGACCCGCTGCGCTACCCGAACGCCGACCTGACCGAAACGCAGCTCGGCGAGATCCGCAAGCTCAAGGCGCGTATGGAAGCCGAACGTCTGCCGCGCGGCGTGCGTAGGGAGCGTCATCTCAAGCTCGGCAAGGGCGGCCTGTCCGATATCGAATGGACCGTGCAGCTCATGCAGCTGAGGCATGCCGGTGACCATGAGAGCCTGCGCGTCAATTCCACGCTTCCCGCTTTGGATGAACTCGAACGGCTCGGCATCGTGGATTCGGCCGATGCCGCCGTGCTGCGCAAGGCCTGGCGCATGTGCACCGCCGCCCGCAACGGCAACTATCTGTGGTCCGGGCGCGTGGCCCAGGCGGACATTCTGCCCGACGACATCTATTCACTGGGCGGCATCGCCGTGTATCTCGGCTATGACGCGAACCGCGGGCAGCGTTTCGAGAACGACCTGCTTGCCATGATGCGCAGAAGCCGTGATGTGACGGAACGTCTGTTCTACGGACGCGAATAGGGGATACGCCGGGGAGTGCGCGATGCGCGTCTTCCGGGCTTGCGGGGTGGCCTGCGGGGGTATGGGTGCC
>Ga0326511_10004442_pt1 | contig 11166 bp, 9 predicted proteins | sample 0_2496_0518_D_FD_203701 | JGI IMG/M metagenome (GOLD analysis project Ga0326511, IMG submission 203701) | Bovine rumen microbial communities from UC Davis, California, United States - 0_2496_0518 | ecosystem: Host-associated > Mammals > Digestive system > Stomach > Rumen | place: USA: California...
AAGAAGATGAATCTGGAAAAGGTGTGGCTCGTTGGCGACGAGTTTGAGCATACCGACTGCCCCTTCCGCAAGTTCCACAACGTGGAGGAGGTGAAGGCCGCCATCGCCGCCGACAAGCCCCGTGGCTGCTGCATCTTGATTAAGGGCAGCAACGGCAGTAAGCTCTGGCAGTTGCCGGAGCGGCTGTAAAGTTTTAGGCTTTTCGGACTGGTCGGACTTTTCTGACTTTTCTGATTTTTCGTACTGGTCGGACTTTTCTGACTGGTCAGATTAGTCCGACCGGTCCGACCGGTCCGATTAGTCTGATTAGTCTTCAAAAGTTAAATACTCTGAAATTCCTATTCTGTTGTCACGTTTTTATTATTTTTGTGACAATATGAGAAATAACGCCATCCACATAGCATCCTCAACATCTGAAACTGTGCGTGGAGTAGGGTATGCGGTGAAGTGCATGCTCCTTTTGTTGGCCCTGCTCTGCTCCTCCGCGGTTTTGGCTGCTGATTATCATTTCCGGCCTATCGACAAGGAGTTCGACCGTATTGCCAGTCAGCTCTACAGCCTGGACTACAACAATCAGCGCGACAAGGCCGACCCAAAGCTGCTCGACCGCCTCGACGCCATTGCCCGGCAGCGCAAGAATAAGCAGCTCCAGGCGCGGGCTCTGTTTTGGCGGGTGCGTATGGGACAGCTCAGCGCTATGCCAAAAGAGTGCATTGCCCTGCTGAACAAGGCGCGGCAGCTCTCGTCGTCGGCCTACGAATACGACAACGCCTGCATCAACTACCAGCTTGCGGGAAACTACGACCGCATGGGCGACTACCTGAAATGCTATAACCTCGGACGTGCGGCCGAGGAGGTGTTCAGAAAGGTGGGCGACAGCTATTATGAGGGAAATGCGGCGCTGCTCATGGCCCAACTCTATATCGACATCGACATCACCGACCAGGCCGTCATGGAACTTGATTCGGCCGAAGCGGCCTACAGCCGGGCGGGGTTGTCGCTCAACCGTATCTACTTCTTCCGGGCCCAACTCTCGTCGGGACGCAAGAGTATGGAACTCTATCATAAGTCGATTGCGGCAGGCGGAAAGGACTGGGCGATGACTATCCAGGCGATGACCAGTATCTCCATGGCCTGCATCAGCAGCGGACAGCTCGACAGCGCGATGACCTACGTCGACAGGGCGCTGGATGTGGTGGGAACTCAGGGTGGCGGAAACGTGTTCTTCACCTCGCTCGTCAATATCCAGAAGGGTCGCGTGCTGTATAGTCAGAAGAAATATGCCGAAGCCATCAGTTTGCTCTCAGGCGTGGCGCAGCTGCATGGATTGGACGACGAGAAGTTTATGTCGGAACTCTACAAATATCTTTGGCTCTCGTGGGACGCCCTGCACAATGAGCGCGAGGCTTACGCCAACTTGAAGCTCTACCAGCGCTATTACGAGCGCAATGAGGAGGAACTGAAAAAGCGTGAGGTGCCCAAGGCTTTTGCGCGGGAGACGATTGCCCGGCAGAACGACCAGATGAAAATCCTGGAGAAGAATGCCGAAATCAGTCGCAACTACATGTATCTGGCTCTGCTGCTGGTCATCATCGTGGCGCTCATCGTGGTCATCGTGGCCTTCTGGTTCCGGCAGCGCTACAAACTCCGTGAGGTGGAGAACCGCGAACTGCGCAACTCGCTGAGGCAGGAGACGCTGATCTACAACATGAACCTGAAGAACTTCGAGAACGACATCAAGCACAAGGACTGTGAGATCAGTTCCTCCACGCTGCTCCTGGCCAACAAGAACGAGGTACTGCACCAAATCAGCGACATCACCAAGCGATACTCTGAGAGCGGGAAGATTCCCCAAGAGTATGTTGACCAAGTGAATATTGCCATCAAAAGCAGTCTGCAGAACGACGATGAGTGGTCGCGCTTCAAATATCATTTCGATGCCGTGCATCCCGGATTCTTCGTGAAGTTGAAGGAAATGTGTTCCGATCTGACGGAGAACGACCTGCGCCTCTGCGCCTATATCAGTATCGGTCTGCGTGCCAAGGAGATTGCCGAGATGCTCAACGTCACTCCCGACAGCGTCAACACCAACCGCTACCGCCTGCGCAAGAAGTTGGGCTTGGGGCGTGGTGAGTCGCTCGACGAACTGATCAGGAAGTTGGGGGGGGACTGAGAAAAAAGGGAAAAAAGAAGACCTAAAGACCCACCCCTAACCTCAAGACCCACCCCTAACCCCTCCCTACAGAGGGAGGGAAACGCAAATGCATAGCATTCATTACCGCGTGTTGACCAGACATTGGCTGGCAAAGCGCGCTCCATAGATGCCGAATGGTAGGAGGGCCGTCATTCCTGACGGCCAAGAAAGAAAGTCCGATTGCTCATCACAAGTAAATTCTTCTGCGGCAGGGATATGGAGTCCGCACTGTTTGCTTTCCCTTCCCTTCGTAGGTAGGGGAACGCAAATGGATGGCATTCGTAAGCGATTAGCGATAGTAGATAATTGCTGACAGTTTTAGCAATTATCCTTTTGTTACCACCGATTGCATAGCCCCTCCCTTTGTAGGGAGGGGATGGGGTGGGTCTTGGCTTTGGGGTGGGTCTAACAATTAAATTCGATTCATAAGTAATAAATCTCTGCTTATTATTTGGCTCTGAGAAATGAATTGATTAATTTTGCCCTGAAAATACAATAATTTGATAAGTATGCAGGAAGATTCTTTAAAACAGATTGGACAGCGGCTGAAAGGCCTGCGCGAGGTGCTGGGCATTCCACCAGAGGAAATTGCCGACGTCTGCCAGGTGCCCTTGGAGCGTTACTACAAGATGGAGGAAGGCGAGGTGGACCCCTCAGTCTATCGTCTTTCGAAAATCTCCAAACGATATGGCATCAGCCTCGACGTGCTGCTCTTCGGTGAGGAACCGCGCATGAGCACCTATTTCGTCACGCGTAAGGACCAGGGACTCAGCGTCGACCGCCGCAAGGACTATAAGTATCAGAGTCTGGCCGCAGGATTCCGCAACCGCAAGGTAGACCCCTACATGGTCACCGTGGATCCTATGCCAGAGGGAATGAACCACTCGAAGAATCATCACGAGGGACAGGAGTTTGACTATGTCATCGAGGGAACGCTCGAGATTACTATCGACGAGCGCGTCATCGTTCTCAAGCCCGGCGACAGCATCTATTTCGATTCTTCGTCGATGCACTGCATGCGTGCACTTGGAGGTGAACCCGTAAAGTTCCTTTGTTTGGTTATCTAATATATATAAATAGGTAGTAAAATGATAGAAAGATTTCTTACGCAGACCAGCTTCTCTTCAGAGGAAGACTTCAAGAAGAATCTGCATTTCAGGATACCAGAGAATTTCAATTTCGCCTACGACGTGATGGATGAGTGGGCAAAGATAGCTCCCAACAAGGTGGCCCTGCTGTGGACCAGCGAGCGCGGTGAGGAGGTGGCTGCCACCTTCAAGGACCTGAAGGAGCAGACCGACCAGACCGCAGCCTACTTTCAGCAGCTCGGCATCGGTCATGGCGACAAGGTGATGCTCATCTTGAAGCGTCACTATCAGTGGTGGCTCTCGATGCTTGCCCTGCACAAGCTGGGCGCCATTGCCATTCCCGCCACCCACATGCTCACCTCGAAGGATATTGCCTATCGCAATCAGCGCGCCTCGGTGAAGGCCATCGTCTGCTGCAACGACCAGTACGTAACCACTCAGATTCAGGGTTCGCTGCCCGAGAGTCCGACGGTGAAGGTGCTTGTTGCCGTCAACAGCATGTCTGAGACCTCTAAGCCCGTGCCCGAGGGATTCCACGACTTCCACAACGAGTGGACGAAGGCTCCGAAGTTCCATCGTCCCAGTTTCGTCAACGACAACGACGACACGATGCTGATGTACTTCACCAGCGGCACGAGTGGCGAGCCCAAGATGGTGGCCCACGACTTCCTCTATGCCTTGGGCCATCTGACGACGGGCGTCTATTGGCACAATCTCAATGAGAACAGCATCCATCTCACCGTGGCCGATACGGGTTGGGGCAAGGCCGTATGGGGTAAACTCTACGGTCAGTGGTTTGCCGGAGCTACCGTCTTCGTCTACGACCACGAGAAGTTCACGGCCGAGAAGATTATGCGCCAGATAGAGAAATACCACATCACCTCGTTCTGTGCGCCTCCCACGATCTACCGCTTCATGATTCAGGAGGATTTCTCGAAGTACAATCTGAGTTCGCTCAAGTATTGCACCACTGCAGGCGAGGCCCTCGAGCCCGCTGTGTTTGAGAAGTTCAAGGAGTTGACCGGCATCAGTATGATGGAAGGCTTCGGTCAGACCGAGACCACGATGACGCTAGGCACCTTCCCCTGGACAAAGCCGAAGCCCGGCAGCATGGGAAAGCCCAATCCGCAATACGACATCCGCTTGATCAAGCCCGACGGCACGCCCTGCGAGGACGGTGAGAAAGGTGAGGTCTGTGTGTATACCGGTGACGAGAAGCCCATCGGACTCTTCAAGGGCTACTATCGCGATGAGGAACTGACCCGCCAGGCTTGGCACGACGGAATGTATCACACCGGTGACCTTGCATGGCGCGACCAGGACGGCTACTACTGGTTTGTGGGCCGTGCCGACGACGTCATCAAGAGTTCGGGCTACCGCATTGGCCCGTTTGAGGTGGAGAGCGCCCTCATGACCCATCCGGCTGTCGTGGAGTGCGCCGTGACCGGTGTGCCCGACCCCGTGCGTGGCATGGTGGTTAAGGCTACTGTCGTCTTGAGCAAGGAATATAAGGATAAGGCTGGAGACGAACTGAAGAAGGAACTCCAGAACCACGTGAAGCACGAGACTGCTCCTTACAAGTATCCCCGCATTGTCGAGTTTGTTGATGAGTTGCCAAAGACCATCAGCGGCAAGATTCGTCGTGTGGAGATCCGTCAGAAGGACGCCTCGAAGAGCAAGGAATAAAGTCATCCGGCCCTTCGGACCCATCGGACCTATCGGACCTATCTGACCCCATCAGACCTATCGGACCTATCTGACCCATCAGACCTATCCGACCCATCAGCCCCATCAGACAAGTCTGAAAAGTCCGATGGGTCTGAAAAGTCCGACAAGTCTGAAAAGTCCGACCGGTCCGAAGAGGCCTTTAGAATTCCATTTCCATGTCATTCATTGACAGGCATCCGATATTGATGTTCTTGCCTTTGAAGACAGTCTTCTGCATTTCTGCAACTTTTTCCTGAAGCTTCTTGGCACGGTATCTGTCTGGATTCCGTTTCACCTCATAGGCACAGACATTGCCGTCGACATCTTCTGTCACGATATCAATCTCATATTCGTCGTCTTGTTCTGCTTTCTTGGCAGAAGTCTTCCACCAGTTGGAGATTATCTGATAATGGCAAGAGTCCATCATTCTTTGGCGGAACCAGCGTTCAAGTGACAGTCCGGAGAAAGTGGTATAGTCATCAGACATCTTCTTAGCCAGTTCCGGCATATTTTGCAGTTCTACCAAAGCCGAATAGCGGTAAATGTATCGGAACCAAAACCTAAAGAAGTTGTCTCTTATCTCATAGCGTACAGTCTGCGAGTTTGGTTTTGCCCCCACAGGGCGCTTCTTCCTTATAATATTATAATATTCATCGAGCATTTTCATTTGTCCGCCCAATGATTCCACGCCCAAAGAGCCCTCTATCTCGCGCTGCGTGATATCCCCTTGGGCAATCTGTCCCAGGATGCTGAAGTAGGTTCCATATTGCTTGCCAAACTCTTGAAGAAGAATTTTCTTTCCTTCGTCGATGAAGAAGCTGTCACTGCTTGAGCAAATATAGTCGATCATCTTCTGCGGCGATGTGCAGCCATTATCCATAAAGAGTTCTACGTATCGGGCTACACCACCGGTGAAAGTCCATAGGGCCAGCAAGTCGTCTTTGGTGTAGTCTGATTTATAATCCCTCAGTATCTCTCTGATTGTGTCGGTCTTGAAAGCGTTGAGCTTGATGGTGGCGTCTGCTCTTCCAAACAGAGGCTGTTCCTCATCTTTGAATATCTTCTCCATCATTCGGAAAATCGAACCTGAAGCAATGAGAAACATGTGGGTCTCCCTTTTGTACCGGTCCCAAAGTTCTTGAATATCACTGAAGATACCGCTGTTCACATTGTCAAATTCTTGAAACTCATCGATAAAGACAGTGAAACGCCGTCTCTTAGATATTTCAAGTAGGAGACGGAAGAGATCCCGAAATGTACGTATGCTCTCAGGAATATACTCCTGAAGCTTCTCGCGAGCCTCTGCGGCAAAATTCTGAATCAAGGCTCCCTCGACTTTTCTGCCGACGAAGAAATAGAGTCCAGGGGCTTCTCCGCTCGTTTCTTCGATCATGTTGTAGACAAGTCTGGTCTTTCCGACCCGTCTTCTTCCCGTGAGGACAACAAAACGTGAGCAATCCGTATATGCCTGCTGTTGCATTTCCAGCAGTGTCTTCTTTTCGTTTTCTCTGTCGTAGAACTTCTTCATATGCGCAAATGTTATGCCCGTAAATTTTACGGCCATTTAATTTGAAGCAAAGATAGCGAAAATAACAATATCCTCCAAGATGTTTTAGGTAAGTTTTCGAAATTAGGATTGTGAGCCCGGTCCAAATACCGCTCTATAACAAAAAATGCTCGCAATTATCCTGCAGCTATCTACACTGCGAATAATCGCGGGCATTTATTAGCTTTCTACTATCTATTCTTACTTCTGTTCCCCGCTGCTGGCCTTCAACCCGGCTATCACTGCCTTGGTGAAGCCGTTCTCCTCCATGGCGTTGAGGCCGCGGATGGTGAGACCGCCGGGGGTGGTCACCTTGTCGATGGCGGCTTCGGGATGCATGCCCGTCTGCTGGAGTAGGGCAACGGCGCCCTTCATGGTCTGGAGCATGATGTCCTTGGCGACATCGGCCTTGAAACCTAACTCCACACCGCCCTCGGTGGCGGCCCGCACGAATCGCATCACGTAGGCTATGCCGCAGCCGGCCATTGCCGTTCCGGCCGACAGCGCACGCTCGTCGACGGTCATCGTCAGTCCAAGCAGATTGAAGAGATCCTCAATCTTCTTCGTTGTCTCGTCGTCGGCCTCCACCGGCACGAGGAAGGTCATCGACTGGCACTGGGCGATGGCGATGTTGGGACAAGCCTCAAACATGCGGGGCCGGCGGCCGTCGCGCTCGAAAAGCTTGCGCAGCTGGTTGCCGTTGACCGACGCGGCGAAGCTCACGATGATCTGACGCTTATAGTCGAGCGTGTCCATAATCTCATCCACCACGTCGGGAACAATCCACGGTTTCACAGCCAGCACCACCAGCTCCGCGTCTTTGATGGCCGCGGTGTTGCTCGTCGTAGTACTGGCTCCCTGGATGGCGAAGCGTTTCAGTTTGTCTTCGTGGGGATTGGAGATAGTGAGGTCTGCGGGGTTGAAGTCGTCTGACGACAGCAATCCTTCGGCAAAGGCGCCACCCATTGCTCCTGCTCCGATAACTGCTATTTTCATCATTATCGACGGTATTGGCTGGAACTATCCGGCATGACGATCCACAGGATAAGATAGACGATGATGCCGCTGAATGCCGTAAAGATTGTAAGTAGGGCATAGATCAGTCTCACCCATGTGGGGTCCCAGTCGAAATATTCGGCTATGCCCCCGCACACTCCGCCTATCATCCTGTTGGCTGACCGGTAAAGTCTTTTGTTATTTCCCATATACGCTTAATTTTGATATAGTAGATCTCGTCTGCGCCAGACTACTCTTGTTCTGCGTCGGGATTCACCTTCGGCTTTCTGCCGCGACGGCCCTTCTTCCATCCGATGAGCAGACCCAGCTGCTTGGCCAGAAGATTGGTGTCGGTGCCCTCGCGCACAACGATGAAGATGGTGTTGTCGCCGGCGATGGTTCCCAGGATTTGCGGACGGTTGGCATTGTCTATGTCGTAGGCAATGGCACTGGCATAGCCCGGACGCGTCTTGATGACGCCCACTGAGCCACTGAAGGTGATGGTCAGGATTCCCGACTCATGCAGCATCTCGTTGGCCGTTGCTGGATCTACAACACGCTTATACATCGTCTCGTTGGGGAGCACGTAGACGTAGCCGCCATTCATGCTGGCAGCCTTTGCGACCTTGAGTTGTTTCAAGTCGCGGCTCAATGTAGCTTGCGTCACTTCCACATTCTCTTTAGCGAGATGCTGAAGCAGTTCTTTCTGAGAACTAATCTCCTTGCTGGAGATGAGCATTCTCAGAATTGCAAGCCTATACTTCTTGTCTTTCTTGTCGTCTGTCATATAATCTCTCTATGTTTTTTGCAAATTTACTTATTATTTATTTAATTGCAAAACAAAATAATTTAAATTAAGAGAATTGTTGTGATAATTTAAGCAAACGGATGAAAAGGGGGGATGAACAGCCGGCTTGCTTTCGTTGACTTATAATAAATATATAATAGAAGACCCACCCCCAACCCCTCCCTACAGAGGGAGGGGAGAAGCAAGCGGCGCTGGTTGGTAGCCCGGACTTGCTCCCTTCGGAGTAGCAGGAGCGTTTTAGGAGCGGCGGCATTCCTGACGACGAAGGATTGCCGTAGGAGCGTTTTAGGAGCGGCGGCATTCCTGCCGCCGAAGGATTTACTTCATGATAAGCAATCGTCTTTCTTTCTTGGTCGGCAGGAATGCCGACCCTCCTACCATTCGGTCTGCTCCTTCTTGCTTGGTCGGCAGGAATGCCGACCCTCCTATAGCCCTCCTACGTGCATCAATTGTGTAGTTCATGTCACGTGACATTTGTCACAAAACAACGTGACAGTTGTCACTGACGAACGTGACATTTGTCGCGAACGAACGTGACAATTGTCACGAAGAAACGTGACAATTGTCACGCATCATCTCTCCTCGGTGGTTGAGCTTTTTTGTTACGATCACCAAGAGTTGATCTTACGTGATGGTCGTCGCATAACTACGTGACGGTCGACGCGAACCATCGTGACGTTCGTCACGCACGAGCGTGATGGTCGTCACAAACAAACGTGACGGTCGTCACGAGACATTATATCATATATTTCCAGCACTGAGATGAATTTGGCTGCATGAAGGTACAGGCTCCGTAAAACCTAACCTTGCTGGGGATTTAAACAGCTTAAACTGAAAATTATTGGCGAATCGGTAATAGTTTAACGTATGATACCGGCTAGTGAAATACTGTTTCACTAATTTGTAGTAATTTTGCATTATCTAAAATTAATGCCGCCTTAGTTGTTAACCTTGGCGGAAGACACAAAAAATAATTTATTATGAAAATGATTTATATCCAGTCTAAAGTGAAAGAGGTAGCACCGAATGACTACCTCACGTTGGCCAAAGAGAAGATGTATGCCGACTTTGGCCGTCTACTCTCAGCGAGTGATGATGTTCGCAAAGCATGGAAGGGTTCCAAGGCCGACCTTTACGAGATGGCCTATCGTGCTTATCTTGCCGATCGCATCACCGACAGCGAGGGTGTGCCCCTGACTTTCCAGGAGGTGGTGAGGATCTTATGCTCCCGTTTCCATATCTATCAACCCCACAACGCCTACGCAATAGCGAAGGCCGCCTGCAACCGTCGTGGCATCCGCTCCCACACCCTGCTCAAGAGATATGAGTGGAAGCTGAAGCATGGGATAAGATAAGGGTAGGGGAAGACACACCCCCAGCAGACCCACCCCCAACTAGACCCACCCCAACTAGACCCACCCCCAACTAGACCCACCCCCAACCCCTCCCTACGGAGGGAGGGGAGAAACATCGGAGTGTGAATGTAGGTTGTCCGAATGGTAGGAGCGTCGTCATTCCTGACGACGAAGCAAGAAGGAGTAGACCGAATGGTAGGAGGGTCGGCATTCCTGCCGACCAAGAAAAAAGTGAAATTCAGAAAGGTAAGAGGATTGTTGTAAATGGTTGACCCCCGTTTGCTTCCCCCCTCCCTTTGTAGGGAGGGGTAGGGAGTGGGTCTAGTCGGGGGTAGGTCTGTGTGGTTGTTTGTCTTTTTTTTTTCTTCTCTATCTCGTCGTATACTTGATGGTCGTCTCCAACTCGTTGCCAAGCAACTTCATTTTCAGCGTCGATTCTCCCGAGCTCACCCAATCGTCGGCTCCAACGTTGATGTGCACATTTCCATCGACTTTTATGTCGGCCATTCCCATCGTCTTCAGCGTGGTGTATGTCTGGTCGAAGTTGTCGCCTACGTTCTGTCCCGCTTTCTCCAACATACTTTTCAGCCAAGCCTTCGTTCCCTCCTCGGTCATGCCCGATGTGATTTTCACGTCAACCTGTCTGCCGTCGGGCGATACGGTGAAGGTGCGCTTCCGGTTGAGGTGTTCTACCTCGAAATTCTCTGTCATTCCCGTGGTGATGGTCTTGCCCATCAGCATCCACATCAGCGAACTTTGCAGTTTGACAGCATAGGTCTTGTCGGTGAACAGTTCCTCCGTTATCTGCTTTGCGTTGCCCGTTGTGCCGTCGATTAGTTCCTTGGCATTGAGGATGTGGCGGAAGGTACCGTCGGGATTGTAGGAGGCTTTGAGCGTCTTGTTGAGCAGCAGTCCGAAGTCACCGTCGGCTGCTTCAATAGCTTCTTTGGGTCCTTGCGTGTCAAGCTTTGTCACAGTGTAATCGATGATGGCGCTGTCTCTGGAAGCGTAGGTCACCTCATAGCGGTCCTCTACGTGTATTGTGGCATCGTAGTCTTGTCCCTGGCTGATGACCTTGAGCGTTATATCCTGATTGTAGTTCTTCACCAGCCCTTTCGTCAGTTGCGGCCTGTACGTGGTTTGGGCCATCAACGTGGCGGATGCGGCAAGACCTAAGAGCAATAGCTTTATTCTCATGTTGTTGTCTTTATGTTGTTGATTGTAGACAATGATTGTTATTGCTCCTCCAGGAGTGTGGCCTTTGTTCCCACAACGCTCTTGCCCATCTCTTCCCCCATGTCGATAGTTGTTGTCAGACTGTAAACTGTGGGCCAACCGTCGTTGCCGAAGACGAAGTACTTCCGGACCTCGGTGCTTGGACTTGGTTTCGACTCAGCATCTATCGTCTTTCCGTCGGCCGACAGCTGGTAGTCGACTTCCACCTCGTCGTCGTCCTGCTTCACGGTTGTCTT
>Ga0326511_10004444_pt1 | contig 11164 bp, 15 predicted proteins | sample 0_2496_0518_D_FD_203701 | JGI IMG/M metagenome (GOLD analysis project Ga0326511, IMG submission 203701) | Bovine rumen microbial communities from UC Davis, California, United States - 0_2496_0518 | ecosystem: Host-associated > Mammals > Digestive system > Stomach > Rumen | place: USA...
TTAATTGTATCATTAGGCATATTTGCTGCTTTACATTTAGCAATTACATTTTTTAATTTTGAGTTTCCTGCTGGATCTGGTCCTCCTTCTTTAACTGCTATTAATAATTCTCTACCTAATTTTGTGAATATCTTTCCTCTTGCTGCATCTGCTTTTCCTTTTTTGGCTTGTATATTGTGCCATTTGCTATGTCCTGACATGTATATCTCTCCTTTCAAATTAACCATATTTTAAATTTCTTGTATATTTTACCATATTTTATCTGATTTGTGTAGTATTTTTTGTAAATTACTTTAATTTATTATTTAATTTTATCAAAATTTTTTTGCAATTATTCTTTAGTTTTGTTATACTAATATTGGTGATTAATTTGAAAATATTATTTAAAAACATAACTAAATATGATAAAGAAATATATACAGATTTCTTAAAATTTCACCAGAAAGTTTTTGGATTAAAATATTCTCTTTATACCGCATTTGTAATTGGATTATTATTAATTTTGGTTGCTATGCAAATAAGAAATCATAACATGAATTTAGCTATTATTCTGTGTAGTATAATTACTGGATTTTTTCTCTGGAGATATTTACATCCTGCTTCTGAGGTCACAAAAGAATTTAATAGTGCAAAAATTCAAAATGAAAAAGAATTCACATTCACATTTTACGAAAAAAAAATTAAGATTCGTGAAAATGATAAATTAGAAACTTATATGATTAAATATAATGAATTGTATAAAATATATGAAACAGAAGAATTCTTTTATCTTTATACTGACAACAGACATGCCTTATTAATTAATACTAATAGTTTTATAATTGGTAATTCAGAAGATTTTTCAGAGTTTATAAAAAAGAAGTGTAAATTTAAATATAAATTTAGAAATAAAAATGTCTAATGTTTTATTAAACGTGGGCTGAACTCTACATTAAAAAATAAAAAGTTTATGCCAGCCCACTATTGTTCTCATTCTTTGCTTGTGATATAATTAGTTTAAATTTATAGTAAACGGAGAAAATTAATGAAGAATTTTTTTATAATATTAATCATGAAATTATTTTATATAGGATTAAAGATTTTTAGGAAAAATGGTGGTAATTTATTAGGAAAAATAGCTTATGATTGGAATCGCAATATATTTAAATACTTTAAAGTTAATTGTCCAGTAATTGCAGTTACGGCAACTAATGGAAAAACGATGACAAATAACGCTATAGGTTACACTTTAAAAACTGCAGGTAAAAAAGTAATAAGCAATACTGAAGGAAACAATATGGAAACAGGTATCCTTTCTACATTACTTAAAAACTGCACTTTAACTGGTAAAATAAAAGCAGATTTTCTAGTATTTGAAGTCGATGAAGGATATGTCCCTGTCGTATTTAAAGATTTTAGACTAGATACATTAGTTGTTTTAGACTTTTTCCGTGATCAATTAGACAGAAATGGTGAAGTGGAATCTTTAATTTTAAGAATAAATGAATTCTTAAAAAATTATAATAATAATTTAGTTTTAAATAATGATGACCCAAATGTTGCAAGACTTGGAAAAGCAAATCCTGATAATAAAAATGTTTATTACTTTAGTGTTGATAAATATAAATTTGCAACTAAAGATATTAAAGAAGCAGGCGAAGGTAAATTCTGTCCATTTTGTAATACTCGTATTGAGTATGAATATTATCAATACTCTCATATAGGAAAGTTCAAATGTCCTAACTGTGATTATGGAAATAATAAAATTTATAAATTAGCAACAGATATAGATTTAGAAAATAGAAGCTTCAAAATAGATAATATAACATATAAAATAAGATTTAATAGTATTTATAATATATATAACTTTGTTGCTGTTATATCTTGTGTTAGCTTATATAACATTGATACAAAATTTATACAAGAAGCATTATCAAAATTCATTCTAAATAATGGAAGATTAGAAGAAGTAAATATAAAAGGTGTTCCGACTATTATAAACTTAGCAAAAAATCCAACAGGCTGTAATGTTTCTTTAAGATTATTAAATGAAGATAATGAAGAAAAAGAATTATTATTTGTCTTAAATGATAAATTAGCAGATGGACAAGATGTTTCTTGGATTTGGGACATTAACTTTGATACATTAAACAATGTGAAAAGAATTGTAACTTCAGGAACTAGAGCTTATGATCTAGCAATTAGAATAAAAACTTCTGGTTTTGATGAAACTAAGATAGAACCTTACTTAAATTTACACGAAGCCGTAGAAAGCTTGTATAAAACAAATACTCCAAAATATGTAATAGCTAACTATACATCTCTACAGCCTACTAGAAAAGCACTTGGACTTTAATGGAGTTTGAAAAATAATTGTATGTTAATTTTATTTTGAAAGGATTAATTTGAATTATGAAAGAATTAAATATATTATATTTGTATCCAGATATTTTAGAATTATATGGAGATTTTGGAAATATTCAAGTATTAAAATATAGATTAGAAAAACGTGGAATTAAAGCAAATGTTACACCTTACTCTATCGGCAATAAAGCTCCTGATTTTACTAAATTTGATTTAGTATTCTCTGGTGGTGGAGCCGACCAAGAGCAAGGAATTTTATCAGAAGATTTATTAAAATATAAAGATAATATAAAAAAAGCAATCAATAATGGAGTATTCTTCTTACTAATATGTGGTTCTTACCAGTTGTTTGGAAACTATTATAAAGATGCAGATGGAAATATAATTCCAGGTTTAGAAATATTTGATTATTACACTGAAGCTATTGAAGATAGACAAAAAAGATGTATTGGTAATATTGTAATAAATGCTAACCTAAATGGAAAAGAAACTAAAATAATTGGTTTTGAAAATCATGGTGGACAAACATTTAATATAAATACTCCTTTTGGAAATGTACTTTATGGTAATGGTAATAAATTTGGAGATACAAATGAAGGCTTCATGAAAAATAATGTAATAGCTACATACTTACATGGTCCTCTTCTTTCTAAAAATCCAGAACTTGCAGATTTTATTATTAAATATTGTATATATAGAAAATATAATGAAGATACAACTTTAGAACCTTTAAATGATGAATTTGAAAACAAATGCAGGGAACAATTATTAAACAGATTCTTAAATAATAAATAGGGCTATAGCCCTATTTATTATTTATATAAATTTTTAATTTTTCTAAAATAAACAATTATTCAAAATTACAATTTTTATTCTTTTTCTGGTTCAATATATTCTAATGTACCTGGTATTATTTTATCTATAAAAACTTCACCATTTAAATGATCTACTTCATGGCAAATTGCTTGAGCAAGTAGTTCTTTTGCTTTTACTTTTATTCTCTTACCATTTCTATCAGTATATTCAGCAGTTACTTCTGCAGGTCGTATAACTTTTGCAAACTCATTTGGAAAACTTAAGCATCCTTCATCAACTTCTTGTTCTCCTTTTGTCTTTAAAATAACAGGATTAATTAAAACAATAGGACCTTTATCGTCATAAAGATCAATTACAACTAATCTTTTTAGAATTCCTACTTGAACTGCAGCAAGACCAACACCATTATATTTATGCATTGTTTCTATCATATCATCTATTAATACTTGTAATTTATCATCAATTACTTCAACTTCTCTAGATTTCTTTTTTAGTATTTCATCTCCCTCATATCTTAAGTTTCTTATAGCCATTTTTACTACCTTACCTTTCTTGTTTCTGTTCAGATTTTAAATTTACATCATATTATTAGGATTAACATCAACAACAATCCTAATATCCTTTATATTTTTATTATAAACTTCTTTTAAACAACTATTTATTTCGTCATTTATATCTTCATCCATATTACCTTTTATTATCATTCTCCATCTATATTTATTTTGTATTTTATCTATTGGAGCTGGCATAGGCTTGAATATTTTTAAATCTTCGTTATTTAATTTTTGTTCTAATATATCATAAATAAAATTACTTGTTTCTTTAATTCTTTTTTCGTTTTCTGAACTAAATCCGATTACTATTATATCGCAAAATGGAGGATATTTCAACTGCTTTCGTAAGGTTATTTCTGTGTCATAAAACATTTTATAATCTTGTTTTTTTGCACATTGAATACTAAAATTATCTGGATTGTAACTTTGAATTACAACTTTACCTGGTAATTTTTCTCTACCTGCTCGTCCGTGCTACTTGTGTAAGTATCTGAAATGTTCTTTCATTTGCTCTATAATCATCTATATTTAAAGAACTATCTGCTGCAACAACTCCAACTAAAGTTACATTTGGAAAATGATGACCTTTTACTACCATTTGTGTTCCAATTAAAATATCAATATTTTCATTTTTAAATTTATTTAAAATTTCTTCATGTGAATTCTTTTTAGTTACTGTATCTACATCCATTCTTATTGTTTTTACTCCGTTTAAATTGCTTAATTATTTCCTGTTCTAATTTCTGTGTTCCTGTTCCAAAATATCTAATTTTTTTACTTCCACATTCCGGACATGTAGTTACTAATTTTTCCTCATATCCACAATAGTGGCATTTTAATTTATTCTCATAACTATGATATGTTAAGCTTATATCACAATTTTTACATTTAACAGTATAACCACAATCTCTACACATTATAAATGTTGAATATCCACGCCTATTTAAAAACAATATTGTTTGTCTTTTTTGTTTTAAATTTTCTTCAATTTGTGAATATAATTCTCTACTTAGCATAGAACGATTTCCATTTGCAAGCTCTTGTTTTAAATCTATTACTGTAACTTCTGGTAAATTTGAATTATTAGCTCTTCTCGTTAATTTTAAAAGCTCTATTTTATTTAGTTCAGTTGCTTTGTAATATGTATTTAAATCTGGTGTAGCACTTCCTAATAATAAAACACATTTATTTTGTTTTGCTATATATTTTGCAACTTGTTTTGCGTCATATTTAGGATTTGATTCAGATTTATATGAACTATCATGTTCTTCATCAATTATAATAATTCCTAAATTTTTAACTGGAGCAAAAATAGCAGATCTAGCACCAATTACAATTTTAGCTTCTCCTTCTCTTATTTTATTCCATTCATCATATTTTTCACCTAAAGAAAGTTTACTATGTATAACGGCTATTTTTTCTTTACCAAATCTAGAAATAAATCTTTCTAACATTTGTGGTGTTAATGAAATTTCTGGAACTAACAAAATCGCTGTTTTTTCATTCTCTATAGCATTTTGTATCAGCTGTAAATATACTTCGGTTTTTCCGCGAACCAGTTACTCCATAAAGTAAAAAGCTCTTATATTCTTCTTTTTCCATTTGCATTTTTACTTTTTCAAAAGCTATTTGTTGTTCATCTGTTAATTCTAATTTATTTGTCTTTTCTATATTTTTTCCTTCTAAAGGATCTCGCTCTATTTTCTTTTCTACTATCTCTAAATATCCTTTTTTTACTAATGTATTAACAATTGATCTTGAACAATCTGCATACATTTCAATTTCAGGTATTGTTACACCTTCATTTTGTTTTACAAAGTTAATTATTCTTTTATGTTTTTCAGATTTTATTTTTCCAATTTCTATTTCCAAATCTATTTCTTCTATATTTTTTTTCAAATAGACCACGTTTATTTTTTTATCTTGTACCTTTTTTTCTTTTCCTCTTGTTCCAGGAGTCAGCATTAGTTTTATACAATCTGATACATTACAAAAATACCTTTTTGCCATCCATCTTGCAAGTTCTACTTGTTCTGAAGTTAAATTTTCTTCTAGTTTTGCAATATCTTTTACTTCATAATCAGATTCATCTTTAATTCCCACAACAAAAGCATTTTCTAGTTTTTCTCCCTTACCAAACGGAACTAAGACCTTACTTCCAATAATGATAAGGTCTTCTAATTCTTTGGGTATTCTGTAATCAAAAGTTTTATTTAATTTTTTAGCTGTTCTATTTATTATAACTTCTGCTATCATATTTGCTCCTATTTAAATATTATATAAGGAATGCGTAGTATAACAAATAAAACATAATACTACACATTCCTATAATCAATTATTATTTAATCTAGCTTCATTTTCTATTATTGTCATTATTAATTGTACTGTTTTCTCAAAATCATCGTTTTTTATCATATAATCATATAAACGTATTTTGTCTTCTTCATAGTCTAATCTTCCTAGTCTTAATTCGATTTCATCCTCCGTTAGATTATCTCCTCGTGTTTCTAGTCTTCTTCTTAATTCTTCCTTTTCAACTCTCAAAAATATGGTAACTAGTTTAGTTTCATCTTTTAATAATTTTATAAGATTTTCTGTTCCATTAACTTCTATATCTTTTACTATTATTTTACCGCTAGCTATTTTTTCATTTAATAATTTTCTTGATGTTCCATAGTAATTTTCATGGTGTAAGTCATATTCATAAAATTCATTGTTTTTTATTCTTTCTTCAAATTCTTGCTTTGTAATAAAATGGTATTGCACACCTTCTTCTTCTCCAACTCTTGGTTTTCTTGAAGTAAAAGAAGGTAATGTTATCACATTATCCATTCTTTTTATTAGTTCTTTTTTTATTGTATCTTTTCCTGCTCCTGATACACCAGATAAGATTACTAGCATATTTCAACCTTCCCTTCTGCTATTTCATTTGCAGCTAGAGTAACTGGTGATTCTTCTTTTACATCAGTTTTTGGTTCTGCTCCTGCAGCAATTTGTCTTGCTCTTCTTGCTGTAGCAATTACTAACTCATATCTGTTATCAGCTTTTTCTAATAACTCATTAACAGTTGGTTTTACTATCATTAAACTCATCTCCTCTTCAATTTATTTCGTAATATCTGCTAATTGTTTATTAATTTCATCTTGTGAAATTGTTTTATCAATTCTTCCTCCAACAGTTTCTGGTTGGACTGCAGATAATATTATATGACCTGAGTCCATTATTAGAACTGCTCTTGTTCTTCTTCCGTATGTAGCATCAACTGCTGTTTTTCCATCTTTTGCTTCTTGCACCATTCTTTTTATTGGTGCTGATTCAGGGCTAACAATAGCCACAATCCTCTCTGCTGAAACGATATTTCCAAATCCTATATTTACTAATTGCATAAAATCAAATCCTTTCTATTCTATATTTTGAATTTGTTCTCTTATGTTTTCTATTTCTGTTTTTAAATCTATAACATTATTTGTTATATTTAAATTATTAGCCTTTGATCCTATAGTATTTGTTTCTCTATTCATCTCTTGTACTATAAAATCTAATTTTTTTCCTACCGCTTCATCTGAATTTAAAAGATTTTTAAATTGTAATATATGACTATTTAACCTTGTTATTTCCTCTTCGACAGAACATTTATCTGCATAAATCACAACTTCCTGTGCTAATCTTTGTTTATCAAGTTCTTGATCTTTTAAAATTTCTTTTATCCTTGTTTCTAATTTTACTACATATTCTTCAATAAGTCCAGTAGAAAATTTAGATATTTCATTAACTTTTACTTGAATATAATCTAATCTCTTTAATAAATCTTCTGAAATTTTACTTCCTTCAACCTGTCTCATACATATAAAATTATCTGTTGCATTATTTAAAACTTCAATTACTTCTTCTTTTATTTTATCGTCGTCTTGTTCATTTTGTATGTTTAAAACATCTGGATATTTTGATATTTCAGTAACTTGAATATCTGATAATATTTCTTCTTTTTCTGATAGTTTTTTTAGTTCTGTAATATATGCATGTGCAAGTTCTGTATTTATTTTAATTGTTCTTCCTTCTAATGAATTATTATTAAAAGTAATAAATACATCAATTTTTCCTCTTTTTACTTTACTTGAAATTTCTTTTTTTATAGCATCTTCTAAATAACTAAGTTGTCTTGGCATTTTTACTGATATGTCTAAGTATCTGTGATTTACACTTTTTATTTCAATTTGATATTCTCTATCATTTTTAGAAATATTTCCTCTTCCATACCCTGTCATACTTTTAATCATTTTCTTTTACCTCTTTTTTAGATTTCTTTTTTGTGCCACTCGTTGTCTTAGATTTTTGTCCTGATTTTTTACTTTGAGTATTGTCTTTGCTTTCAGATTTTTTTCTTTTAGGTTTTATTTCTTTTTCTGATTTATTTTGTTCTTTATCTTTTTCATTTTTTGTGTTTGTTTTTCTAGTTGTTCTTTTTTTTATAATAGCTGTATTTGTTTCTTTCTTTCCCTTATTTCCATTAGTGTTATTACTTTGTATTTTTTCTTTATTTTCCTTATTATTTTCAACACTCAAATTGACATTTTTATTTTCTTTTTTCTCTTCTTTGCTTCTCTTTTTTGCTTCTTTTTTTATAGGTTCATCTTTTTTTACAATTTCAGAAATATCACTTAAATTCTTTAAATCATCCCTTTTTTGTTTTGTAAATATAATTATTTCTTTAATGAAATAATAAATAGCAATTGCTCCTGCTGAGAAAAACATATAATTTATAAAATCACATTTAATTAAAGCAACCATATGCATTATTGATAATGAATAAAATGACATTACTAATAGTTCAATTGCTGTTATTGCAGTTTTCCCATCATCAGATTTATATGCCTTTTCGAGCCCTAATAATCCTAGCACTAAGAAAGCACCTGCAAACACTTCTATGTCTTTTGATAGTCTATCTATATTCATTTTTGTATATGCTAATGCTAATATAAGAACATAAGCAATTAAACAAATAGCTATAATTAAATCTTTAGTTATCTTCTTCATCTTTTATTTTTATTCCTTTCTTTCTACATGTCCAATTCATACATTATATTACTTAATATATTTAACGAAGCTGTTTCAGTTCTAAGTATTCTTTTTCCTAATGTAATAGTTCTTGCTCCATTTTTTTGTAGTATCTCAATCTCTTCTTCATCTATTCCACCTTCAGGCCCTATTATAACTGCAATCTTTATTTCATTGTTGTTATTATGCACTTCTTTTAATTTTTTTAATTCTTCTTTTATTGTTGTTTTATTTTCTTTTTCATAAGCTACTAATACTATATCATATTCTTTTAGTAAATTACAAATATTTTTTATATTTATAACATTATTTATATTAGGTATAATATTTCTTCCAGATTGTTTAGCTGCAACTTCAGATATTTTTTGCCATCTATCAATCTTTTTTTGTTTATCTTTAACATTTAATTTTACAACACACCTTTTCATCTCAATAGGTGTTATATCATATACTCCTAGTTCAACAGATTTTTGAATTATTAATTCCATTTTATCTGCTTTTGGAAGTCCTTGCATTATAGTTACATGTATATTTGACTCTACATAGTTTTGTATTTCTTCTTTTATTTCACATTCAATAAAGTTTTCTTCTATTTTCAATATCTCACATAAATAGTCTTTCTTATTTGATGTATTACATATAGTTAAAATGTCACTTTGTTTTTTTCTTAATACATTTTTTATATGATTAACATCATTTCCTATTATTTTTATTTTTTTATCTGTAATTTGATTATCATCAACAAAAAATTTTGGCATAACGTTCTCCTCTTTTTACGTTTTTTATTATACCATAGTTTTTAGATTAATTTCAATAAAATTATTGTTTTTAATATAAAAAGAGCCTAAGATATTTATTCATCTTTGACTCTTGATAAAAATTTTATTTTTTATTAATAATTTTCAGCTTTTATTTCAAAATATGCTTTTGGATGGTTGCATACTGGGCATATATCAGGAGCAGATTTTCCAATTACTATATGTCCACAATTTCTACATTTCCAGATTCTATCTCCATCTTTACTAAATACTAATCCATTTTCTAAATTTTCTACTAATTTTAAGTATCTAGCTTCATGTTCTTTTTCTATTTTTCCTACTGATTCAAATAAAAATGCTATATGGTCAAAACCTTCTTCTTTTGCTTCTTTAGCCATTCTGTCATACATATCTGTCCATTCGTAGTTTTCTCCACCAGCTGCTGATTTCAAATTTTCTACTGTTGTTGGTATTTCTCCATTATTTAATAATTTAAACCATATTTTAGCATGTTCTTTTTCATTGTCTGCTGTCTCTTGAAAAATTGCAGCAATTTGCTCATATCCTTCTTTTTTGGCTTTACTTGCATAATATGTGTATTTATTTCTAGCTTGAGATTCTCCTGCAAAAGCATCCATTAAATTTTTTTCTGTTTTACTTCCTTTTAACTCCATTAATAATCACTCCTTAATCAAATTTCCTTCATTTTATATCATATGTTTTTGAATGTCAAGATTTTTTACTTTATTAAAAAAGTACAATCCCTATCCTGAAATATCAGAATAGGGACTGTGCTTAGCAAATATTAATAAAAGTCTTCTCCTGTAATCTTTTCGTACACACTGATAATATTAACTGCCGTCTGCAGAGCAATTCTTTCGGGAACAATAGGAATAAAATTTCCACCTTGCCAACCAGTTTCTTTTAACCAGTCAATAAGAAACTGTTTATCAAGATTTTTTTGCCTTCTGCCGACACGATATTCACTAGCATCCCAAAAACGGCTGCTGTCTGATGTTACCATTTCACTTGCCAATACAAGCTTGCCTTCTTCATTAATCCCAAAGCGAAATTGAATATCAGCAATTATAACTCCCTTTGAAAGAGCATATCTTGCGCATTTCTTGTACAATTCAATCGACAAATTCTTTAATTTGTTGGCATATTTTTCACCTACAAACTCTATAGTCTGATCAAAAGTCATATACTCTTCGGTTCCGTCCGAAAGAGTTGCTTTAGGCATGTAAAATGGTTCACCTAAGTCGGTTGATTCCTCAATTCCGGGTAAAAATTCTTTGCCATATACGAATCGATTCTGCTGATATTTTTCCCACAGCGCTCCTGTAAAGTAACCATATACCACACATTTTATCGGTAATAACACAGTTTTTTGAACAAGCATGCATCTTCCTGCATATTCTTTGCTCTGAAATACCAAAGGCATAAACCTTTCATTTGTGGAAATCATGTGGTTTGGAACAACATCACTCGTGAAATCAAACCAGAATTCCGACATTCGGTTTGAAATTTCACCTTTACGAGGAATCTGCTTTGGAAAAACAGATTTACCAATGGATACGTTGTTGGATGTAACTATGACAAATTGTTTATTACCAATGTCATAGATAGTCCGGTTTT
>Ga0326511_10004446_pt1 | contig 11162 bp, 7 predicted proteins | sample 0_2496_0518_D_FD_203701 | JGI IMG/M metagenome (GOLD analysis project Ga0326511, IMG submission 203701) | Bovine rumen microbial communities from UC Davis, California, United States - 0_2496_0518 | ecosystem: Host-associated > Mammals > Digestive system > Stomach > Rumen | place: USA: California...
TTCTTAATGCTTAATTATCAATTCTTAATTCTTAATGCTTAATTATCAATTCTTAATTCTTAATGCTTAATTATCAATTCTTAATTCTTAATGCTTAATTATCAATTCTTAATTCTTAATGCTTAATTATCAATTCTTAATTCTTAATGCTTAATATTTTTCTTTGTTTCGTTTTGTTGAGAGGTTTTTATTATGGACATAATAATTTTTATGAGTTCAACACAGTCTGTAAGCATGCTTTCTGCTTGTTTTGTTGTTATATAACCAGTGTCTCTAAGAAGTTCTATCCAAAATTCCGTTTCGCTTGCCTCTTTTAATGCAATACTCATTTTGACATTAAAGTCTGGCTTTGTATATCCTCTTATTGCTTCTTTAACGTTCGCACCAATACTTGTACCGCTTCGAAGTAGTTGATTACCTATCGTAAAGTCCTTTTTTTGTTCTGATAAGTATTTGTATAGTTTGACGATTCTTATTGAAAAGTCATAACTCTTTTGCGCTACAATATTGTTGTCTTTTGTTTTCATCAGGCAAATAATTAAGTATCATCAGATTGTCGGTCTGCACAGTAATTAAGCATTATGCATTAAGCATTAAGCATTGATTAGTGGTGGAACAGTCTTACACCTGTGAATGCCATTGCGATACCGTATTTGTCACAAGTCATAATCACATGATCGTCGCGGATGCTGCCTCCTGCTTGGGCGATAAACTCTACACCGCTCTTATGTGCCCGTTCAATATTGTCGCCAAACGGGAAGAAGGCATCGCTGCCTAAAGCCACCTTTGTGTTCTGTGCAATCCAAGCTTTCTTTTCTTCAGCTGTAAACACTTCCGGCTTTTCTGTAAAGAACAGCTGCCAAGTGCCGTCGCGCAATACGTCCTCATATTCGTCACTGATATATACGTCGATGGTGTTGTCGCGGTCGGCACGGCGGATGTCAGCCTTGAACGGTAGGTTCATCACCTTTGGCGACTGGCGTAGCCACCAGATGTCGGCCTTCTGTCCAGCCAGACGGGTACAGTGGATGCGGCTCTGCTGACCAGCACCGATGCCGATCGCCTGTCCGTCTTTCACGTAGCACACACTGTTGCTCTGTGTATATTTCAAGGTAATCAGTGCAATCATCAGGTCGCGCTTCGCCTCCTCAGTGAATGTCTTGTTCTTGGTAGGTATGTTTTCGAACAATGCAGGGTCGTCCAAACGAATCTCGTTGCGTCCCTGTTCGAAGGTGATACCGAATACCTGCTTGCGTTCGATGGGATTTGGTACATAGTTCGGATCAATCTTGATGACATTGTACGTACCTTTGCGCTTCGCCTTCAGAATCTCTATCGCCTCTGGCGTATAGTCGGGAGCAATCACGCCATCACTTACTTCACGCTTAATCAGCGTAGCAGTAGCAGCATCACACGTATCGCTCAGGGCCACGAAGTCGCCATACGAACACATGCGGTCGGCACCGCGGGCACGAGCATAAGCACAGGCGAGGGGAGAGAGTTCCATCTTCACGTCATCGACGAAGTATATCTTCTTCAGCGTGTCGCTCAGGGGCAGTCCTACGGCAGCACCAGCAGGACTTACGTGCTTGAACGAAGCAGCTGCGGGCAGCCCTGTTGCCTGTTTCAGCTCCTTCACCAACTGCCAGGAGTTCAGCGCGTCTAAGAAGTTGATATAGCCTGGTCGTCCGTTTACTACTTCGATGGGCAACTCGCCTTCTTCCATAAAGATACGCGAAGGCTTCTGATTCGGATTACATCCGTACTTCAATGCAAGTTCTTTCATATTTAGTTTTTTAGAGTTCTTAAAGTTGTTATAGACCACAAAGATACTTCTTTTTTTTCTTTCCACAAAATTCTGCGGATTTAATCATAAAAAACGAGCGGACAATTGCTGTCCGCTCGAAATGATTGTTTTATTCTTCGTATTCCTCTTCCCAATTGGGATTGGTGTCAGCCTCATCATCGTACCAAAAATAAAATTCTTTGGCTGGTGTACCTTCGGCTGAACCTCCAATACTTGCACTATCGAAGACAACTTCTAATACACTATCGCTCAATCGTAATTTTACGACTTCTGTTTCGGGTGCTTTATATATTTTCTTCATCGTGTTGTTCTCCTATTATTTTATCATTACTTTCTTTCCGTTCAAGATATAGATGCCCTTAACAGAAGGTTTGCCATTTAGAGGGATACCTGTAAGCGTATAGTAGGTGCCGTCTTTGTAAACATTGTTAGAATCAATGCGCTCAATGCCTGTTGTTTCTCCATCTCCATTGAAATCAATGTAAATGATAGAACGTGCATTGGTCTGATCCAAAGGTAATTGCAGATAACTCTTATGTGCTCCTAGTGTACTGGCTACAGCTCTATAGAAACCTAATGGACTTGTCGTAAATGATTCTGTGGGAAGTCCTGTTTTTGGATCAACCTTACCTGCGATATTGGTGAAGAAGTAGTTGCGCTTATCACCATCTGTTCTTTCGATATAGGTGTTCTCCAATACACCAACAAGTGATGTGATATGATCCGTTGCAGTGGTGTTGACGTCTGCACAGAAGATTGGAATGTTGGTGTCTTCTGTACTTGCCTTGATAATAGTACCTTCACCAGCCAAAGCTACATTATTGGTCAGTGGGGTAAAGTTGATGGTTGTTTGTCCTGATGTAAATTCAGATCCGTCAACAGCGTATGCCGTCAGGCTGGTATTGGTAAATTCACCTGTCAGGTCATAACGCATTTCTGGTTCCTGACAATCAGTGAAGTAGTTTTCGAAAGAACTAAGTGCCTTCTTATAGTCAACTGCTACACCAATCTTCTCGCAAGAGAAGTTACCAACACAGAATATTACATCACCAGCTTCAGTTACATTAAGAACCAATGCTTTAGTACCATTTGTGTTGGTTATTCTCGTATTATTATCGTGAGTTGTTGTTGCAAAGTTTGCATCTTCCACGAAAGTAGCATTTGGCGAGTTTATAGCAATCAGTTTAGTACAACTGACTTTCATATATAGTTTACCCTGTGGTACATTTGATAGTGTCATATAGTGTGTGTCACCATTCAAACGGAAGATGTACTTGTTGGTGCCGTCCAAATTTAATGCATCACCATTTTTAGATGTGACATCGCGAATTTCAAAGCGGTCACTTCTCTGCGTTTTAAGACTAATGCGTATGCCTTGGAACTCATCCATAATTTCTTTTTCTCCATTCTTGTTGTTGAAATAGACATCATTTCCTTGGTCGAAGCCATAGCCGTTTTGTCCCTTGGTGGCATATTTAGTATATCCCTCTTCGGGAATAGAATACAAAGAATTGATTTTCTTTTCATTTGTTCCTGGGTCGCCATAGTTATTTGCAATATTATACGCAGTTGTTGTTGAAACGGTCTTGTCTCCGAATTTGTTGAAATCCCAAGTATGCGGATAGAACTCATCTGGGTCAACGGCTGTTGCGTTCGGGTTCTTCGGCATACGGAAACGGAAGGTAATCTCTGATGCATTAGGCTTACCACCAGATGCAACAACAGTGTTGGTGGGAATACGGATTTCGTAGAAGAGATCGTATTTCAGATAATCACTATTGTCAAACTCCCAATAAACAGTCTTACCATCGCTATCAACTTTCAAACTTGCAGCTTCACCCGACAATGCTGTTGTTGCAGTCAGTGACTCTATTCCATTGACAGGTGTAGCGTATGCGGTAGAATAAGGCTCCAACTCTACTGTCTGGTCAAATGTGACAGAAATGCGACCACCATTATAGTAAGCTACTGGCATTGGCGTATTACCTTCAGGGTCGTTAACGGGGTATGTGCTGACAACTGCAGCTTGAGTACCAGCGCTAGCTCCTGTAGTGAAGCTGAATGCTTTGTCTTTTTGCAAGATGGCTTCGTTGTCTTTGGTGATAAGGCATTCTTTATCCAATATCAGTGTATAAGCTGTATTGTTTTCCAATGTTGCCTTTGGCTTGGCAATAAGACGACGTCCACTAATGACGAAATTAACGTCAATTACAGTTTCAGTATTGTCCTTTTTGATGCGTCCAGAGCCTTTGTAGTTACTATTGTTGTCAATCAAATCATTGTATGAAGATGTTGATTCTGTCTTCAAGTCGTATGTCTCCAGTACGATCGATGTTCCGATTGTAGCAACACCAGTAGGATAAATCATCTTAATTGGGATGTCTTTCTCGGCATTGTTGATTGAGAATATGCGGGTGATTTCAGCATTAGTTTGAGTTGCATCGTCACTTGCTTTAATACTTCCTGCTGCAATGCGGATTCTATAGGTAGAACCATCAACGAGGTCTCCGTCAGCAAATGTTACGGTAATATCAGTACCAGAAACAGCCGTTTTAGCCGTGATGTCAGTTTCATTGCCAGCGTCTGTACGCAGATAAACTTTATATGCCGCATCGCTTACAATGGTTGTGCTGAATGTAAAGGTATAGGTGTCAGCGGCATCGCTGTTGTCATCAACATAGTCCTGATCTTTAATATCTGTACCGTTGAATTTTGTTGATGAGAGATTCAAGATAGTTGATTGCAGATAATAGTAGGTGAAGAGTTCTTCATCACTACCTTCGAGCAATACGGTACCCTTGATAATGGTGTTGCCATTACCAATCAGTACGACGTCGTTGTCACCTTCAAGATTGACGATGTCACGGTTGCCTGCAAACTTCACCTTGCCTTCGCCTGCAGTTGAGGTGATTAAGTGTGGGAAGCGGTCAGCAGGTTTGTTCAAATTGGCAGCGTAATATGTCTGCTTATATGTTGTACTGATATCTGTATTCGTCAGCTCGCCAGTTGATTCATTCACGTCAAGGAATGCAGGACGGAATGTGAAACCGTGAAGATAGAACTTATCTTGGCTTACGACATAATATGTGGTTCCTGCTTTCAAAGCGTAGGTGGTAATATCCCAATCGCCGGTAAAAGCACCATTATGATCTACAACCTGTGAGTTACCATCCATTAAATAGCAGAGGTTGTTTGTGTTCTTGCCATTAAGAGTTAAGAAACCATTTACATAAGGGGTAAATTTGTAGAAGTTTCCTGCTGTAGCAACTGCGGTTGTTCTTTCTGTTGCAGCATCTGTTTTTGAATATAAAACACCGCCATCATTAACAACCGTCCATGTGTCTTCTGCACGTCCAATTGTCATTGTAATACCTGGCACATCAGTAATCACAGTACCGCCTTGCAAGCTACCAGCACCAGTAAATTCCCATTTACCTTTCAGTTTGCGTTCCTTTTCATCGATGAGGTATTTGCCAGCATCATCGCCTGTACCTTTAACACCTTCATGTAAGTCAGTTGAAGTAATAGCAGTATATTGAGCGCTATATGCTCCTCTGGTAACAACAACTTTATATACGTCGGTATTCAGAGAGAATGTAACGTCGCCCGTTGCTGTAGGTACATATTTATACGTACCAGATTCCTCTGTCAGAGTGGTTTCACCTACTTTAATCGTTTGGCCTGTAGGAGCTTGGATGCTAACTTCGTAGTCTGGTGAAAGATTGGGGACGGTCATCGTACCATCAATGTATACCTTATTAACATTCCAATCCAACCATAACTTGTTTTGATTTCCATCAGTTGGATTGAATGCCAAACCGTCTATCTTGTCAATGCCATTGTCTTTTGATACGGATGTACTTCCTGAAGCCAACTTAGCAGCATTGCCGTTTCTTTCCCACTGACTGTTATAATATGCACTCTGGATGCTTGATGAGGTCCAGCTGGTTTCATTTGTAAAGTTCCATGTATATGGGTAGGAACCGTTATAAGTCGTGATAGGTTCTTCAGCCTTGAAATAAACCGTTACGTCCTTGCTATTGTAGTTGTCTGAACCCTTGAATGTAAAGGTCAGCGACGTGGTACCAGCCTTTAATACGTTGATACCATCAACATAGAGTCGGGTTCCATTATTTGTAGCACTGAATGTAGCGTTGCTGACATCAAGAATCGTTGCATCGGCTGATGTTACTCCAAAATATGTACTGTTGGCCTCTGCACCAATCGTTGTAAGGCTTGGGTCGAGGAAGAACTTTGTCTTTAAGGTACTGCGTGAAGCATCGTATACGAATGTGAACGGATCTCCACTTGTTCCAGCATTTGTCAGTTCCTTGCTGTTTACATATATTGTACCACCCGTACCAGTATAGGTAGCTTCATCTTTATTGAAGGAGAAGTCGGTCAGTTCGGCTTTGCCAGCACTTACTGTCAGCGTATATGTCGTTGCGGAAACGGCATTGAAATAGTCGTTGCCAGCAAATGAAGCTGTCAAAGTGGCCCTACCAGCTGTGGTTCCTGAGGTGAGGGTATACTTCGTGTTGGGCGTTCCATATATGAAGTCTGTACCTTTCAGGGTTGTGCCTGTTCCGCCGTCGTTGAATGAAATAGCATTAAAGAAACCTGGTGAAGAGGTCAATGTTGTGGTATAACTACCTGACGCAGCTGTTGAGGCTGCTGCGCTGGCAGGAGAGAAGGCGAATGTTGGTGTCACCTTCGTGTCGTCAAGTGCTTTGCCGTTGGTTGTAACGTCAAAAGAACTGATCGTAGCAGAAACACCACTGACTTTCACGCTTGTAAAGGTTACATCATCAGCACCGCCGCTGGCTGCTGTCCAAGTCAGTGTATTGTCGTTAGTTTTTACAATAGTACCTGATGATGCGGTGATATTTTCATTGATATTAGCCTTGGTGTATTTTGAGAAGTCACCATGCAGAACAATGCTATTGATTTTTGCAGCGTCTGAACTCTTACGGAGAGCTACATTAAACGTACCTTCATTTCGAATAATAAACTCATCTGTTGCGTTGAATTTAATACCATCACCGCCACCGAAGGTCAATGTTACACGTGGTATCGTACGATTGATGTCTCGATTGGCATTGACACCAACGGGCATCATAAGATTACTGATGTCAATGGTAAAGTTGTCTACTGTAGAGACAGAAGCCTTTGTCACAGAAAGTGTGTAGTCTAAATAGCCAGCGTTGTACGTGCTACTTTCAGCAACTGAAGCACGAATCGTTGCAGTTCCTGCAGCAGAAACAGTTACATGTCCTTTTGTACCTGATTCATTAGAAACCGTAGCGCCTGTTGTTCCTGCATCAACAACAGACCATGTCACAGCGCCGTCTGAATTAGTTGTCAATGCGTTGTAGACAGTCGTTGACGCTTCATTAGCCGGAATTACTGCAGCACAACTTGTGCCGTAGTTAAAAGAAAGGGTGGGGGTGGATTTGATAACAGTTGTAGTGATGGTTATTATCATTGCAGACTCACTTCCGACTGTTTTAAATGTGAATCCTCCGCTCAGCGATAAATCTGAAATGGTATGCGTTGAATATGTAGTTTTCCTATTTTGTAGGTCTTTCCCAGTATCTTCACCATTTATGTATATGTCTGCAGTTTTATCATCTGCGTTGGCATATCCATAGAATGTGATGGAAGTAATTCTTTCGTTTGTTGGAATACCAGAAACGGTATAAATATAGCCGTTGCTATATTTAATGGTATTCGCATCACCATTTGTTAACGCTTTTGTGGTTTCTGTTCTTGTGTATGAAACTGTTAAATCATTGGAAAAGGAAGCCGTATAGTAATACGGATTAGTTCCTGTGTGGGTAGTTCCCGTTTTTGTCTTATTAGACAGAACATAGTTATTCGCCCACACACTGCTCACACCAAATAAGGTGAGGAGCATGAGAAAAGTGATTAGCTTTTTCATCTTTGTTGTTTGAGTTTAATGATTTTGTTATTGTTTATGTTATTTCGTTTTTTTTCGATGAATCCGCTTATTTTGATTGTTTTGTTCGGAATTTCTTGTACCTTAAAATAGGCTTTTGTATGGATTCCTCCCTTGTCTGACTCGTTTTACGGGCAGGACGGAATGGATAAAATTGGTGCAAAGATACTATAAATAAATGTATATCAATAAGTTTTCGAAGTGTTTTTACCATTTTTTATACGTAATCGTTTGCGCGCACAACCATTTTTCTGCCAGTGTGACGTTTCCTGATTTGGGTTGACTGTGAAAAAAAACTCCCTAACCTCCCCAAAATAGTCTAGAATGCCGATGTACAAAGGAAATAGGACTGGGGAGGTATCTGTTTGAAACCTCCCCAGAGACTTCCCCAATGACTTTGGGGGGATATTTGGGGAGGTTTGATAGTTATATCCCCCCAGAGCTGAACGCCCTATATATCGGTGTTTCGGACTATTTTGGGGAGGTTGGGGAGGTATTTTTGTGAAAGCATAGGTTTTGCACTGCAAAAGGATAGCTTTTGCAAGCCAAAAGGATAGGTTTTACCACTCAAAAGCATAGGTTTTGATGGATGAGAGAGCCTCTTTTGGAGATACGAAAAAGAGGTTCCGCAGTGGGAACCTCTTCGTTTTTTCTCTAAGCATTCGTGAGCATTACTTCTCGACGATTGGAGAACGCTTCTCCTTGATACGTGCAGCCTTACCTGTGAGCTTACGAAGGTAGTACAGTTTAGCGCGACGTACCTTACCACGCTTGTTGACTTCAATAGAGTCGATGTTTGGAGACTCAATCGGGAAGATACGCTCTACGCCGATGGTTCCAGACATTTTGCGAACGGTGAAACGTTTCTTGTCACCATGACCATTGATCTTGATGACTACACCACGATAGTACTGGATACGTTCTTTGTTACCCTCGATGATTTTGTAACCTACGGTGATAGTGTCACCAGGACCGAAGCTCTCGAACTTCTTGCCGGCTTCCTTGGCTTTGTCTGCTGAATTGGTGGCAAATGCCTGCTCAGCAATCTTAATTAAATCCATTTTCTTATTATTTATGGGTTGTTGTTGTCCGACGCAACATAGCTAATGACTCTTCCACTGCCAGCGGTTACGACGAAAGTGGGTGCAAAGGTACGGAATAATTCATAATTCATAATTCATAATTCATAATTATTTTTTCGAGCATTGGTGTTTTTAAGCATTTTTAAGGATTTCCATCCTAAGCTCCTTAGGGTCTTTAAGGTCTTTATTCTCAAAAAATAAAAAAAAACGGGCGAAGTCATCTGACTCGCCCGCTTGTTTTGTTCGCTGTATGTGCTTATGGAAGGCTGATAGCTTCGTTGGGACATACATCAGCGCATGTTCCGCACTCTGTGCATACATCAGGATCAATAGAATAGATGTCGCCCTCAGAGATTGCGCCAGCTGGACACTCATCAATACATGTACCACATGCAATACAGTCGTTGCTAATTACGTAAGCCATAATGTTTTTATTTTAAATGTTAATACTAATGTGTCAATTTAAGCAGGTTGATACCTACTATTGAGTGATGCAAAGATAGATATTTATTTTGAAATACCTACAAATGATGACCTTTTTTTTCTTTATTTATACTGAATTTATTTTAAGTGGGAGTTAAAGGGGGAGTTATAAGCCTTTGGCTTAGGGAGTAAAAGTGGGAGTAAAAGTGGGAGTAAAAAGGGGAGTTAAAGTGGGAGTAAAAGTGGAGTTAAAATGGGAGTTAACTCGCTTCGCTCGTGGACGTAAGGTGTCAGCTACTTGAAACTATCGTCCTGCGCGTAGCGCTTAACTCCCTAGACCGCAAGGCCTATAACTTCCTTTTTAACTCCCACGAGCGAAGCGAATAAACTCCCGTTTAAACAATATTGCCCCCAAAAAAGCGTTATTGTATGTAGATGAAACGTTTCTTATATATTATATTATGTACGTGTGCATGTACGATGACGCTACATGCACAGGATAGAACGGTGCAGAACAGACCTTATACGGACTTGCGACAGTTCCATTTCGGTGTGCTGGTGGGTGCTCATTTACAGGACTTGGAGTTTATCAATGGTGGCCCTCAGATTATCACGAATGAAGATGGGACGTCGGTGGAGAAGATTGTTACCTGTGATCAGGACCGTTGGGATGCTGGTTTTACCGTGGGTGTGCTGGGTGAGTTCCGCATCAATCAGACTTTCCAGTTCCGTGTTGCTCCGGCAATGTATTTCGGCACCCGTCACCTGACCTTTCATAATTTCTCGGACGTGGATGCTACGGGCGCTCCTATCGAACAGCATCAGGAACTGAAGTCGGCATATATTTCATTGGCTTGTGACCTGATTGTTGCAGCGCCGCGATTCAACAATCACCGTCCGTATCTGATAGCTGGTGTCAATCCGATGATGAACCTGTCTGGGCGCGATAACGACTTTCTGAAGCTCAAAGGAATGGACACATTCTTGGAAGTGGGTGTTGGCTGTGATTTCTACCTGCCGTTTTTCAAACTGCGTCCTGAGTTGAAGTTTATGTTTGGTCTTTCGAATTGTCTGGACTTAAAACATGCTGACCATCTTCGTGACAAGAATATGTTGATGTACACAAACTCTGTGACAGAGGCGCACAGCAAAATGATTGCCCTCACGTTCTATTTCGAATAATTAAGATAAATGGTATAAAAAAACGAGAGCAAGCGCTCTCGTTTTTTTTTAGGCAATTCTAGTTGAACTAGTTGAACTAGATTTACTAGGTTCTATAGAATTAATTAATATTGCTTACCTGCTTAGCTGCTTCGTGTTCTGGGTCAAGGGCCAGGATCTTGGCAGCATAGCTCTTAGCAGTTGCTGTGTCCTTCTGGATAATCAGGGCATACGACATATTGTAGTGGTAAGCCTGAATCAGACGGTTCTTAGAGATGTTGTCGTAGTTGGAGTTAGCTGTAATCAACTCAATGACCTTGTCATAGAAAGGTTTAGCAAGACCCTGCTGGCTTGTTGGGTCGAGCTGACCGGCAATACGTGCACGTTGATAGTTAGCATACTCTGCTGCACTTGGCTTCTTGGCTGCGAGATCAGCAAAAACCTTATCACTTTCTTTCAATGTATTGGTCTTCGCATCACCGCTGAGGGTCTGTGAATAGTACATGTAGGCAGTACCCAGATTTGCGATATCAGTAGCTGAAGCCAAATCGCCTGCTACATTGAGGTATTTCTTCCAAGCATCGATAGACTTTGTGTAGTCTTCCTGCTCACCAAATGTCTCAGCAATTCTCTTCAGGGCATCGAGTTTGGCATCTTTGTTTGCATCGGGATGCTCAGCCAGTTTGTTAAAGGTCTCGATAGCCTTTGCGTAATCCTTGTTGCCCAATGC
>Ga0326511_10004447_pt1 | contig 11161 bp, 6 predicted proteins | sample 0_2496_0518_D_FD_203701 | JGI IMG/M metagenome (GOLD analysis project Ga0326511, IMG submission 203701) | Bovine rumen microbial communities from UC Davis, California, United States - 0_2496_0518 | ecosystem: Host-associated > Mammals > Digestive system > Stomach > Rumen | place: USA: California...
TCGCCGCGTCCTGCTTCCTGCCCTTGGTGTACTCGAGGGCTGCGTCAAGGAGAACCTTCTCGAATATCGGCTGCGCCTTACCGAGGAGATCGGTCTCGCCCGCGATGAGCTCGCGCGACGCCCAGTTCCTGAGGAGCTCATGCCACTCGTCGGGCGAGCGCTCCTCCTTATCTCCGCTTATTGCCTGAGGGAGCTCGGTAGTCTTCCTGTTCCGGAGCTCAGGCGGCAGATCCGATACTGAAATCTCGTTCGTGGCCGACATGACCGTAATCCAGCGGCAGACGTTCTCGAGCTCGCGGACGTTGCCGGGCCAGGGGAGCGACATGAGGAACTGCTCGGCCTGGCGGCTCAGCACCTTCCTCTCGCAGCCCAGCTCCTTCGCGATCCTGGTGAGGAAGAAGCGGCAGAGCCCCGGGATGTCCTCTGCCCTCTCGCGGAGCGCGGGGAGGTGGATCCTGATGACGTTGAGGCGGTGGAAGAGGTCGATTCTGAACGTTCCCTCCTGCACCATCTTCTCCAGGTTCTTGTTGGTCGCGGCGATGATCCTGACGTTGACCTTCACCGACTGGTGGCCGCCCACGCGGTAGAACTGCCCGTCGGCGAGCACGCGGAGGAGCCTCGTCTGCACGTCGGCCGGCATGTCGCCGATTTCATCAAGGAAAAGCGTGCCGCCGTCAGCCTGCTCGAACCGTCCGGTGTACGAGGTGCTCGCTCCGGTGAACGATCCCTTCTCGTGTCCGAAGAGCTCCGACTCGATGAGCTCCTTGGGTATCGCCGCCATGTTGAGGGCGATGAACGGCCGGTCGGCTCTGGGGGAGTGGCGGTGGAGGGCGTGCGCGACCAGCTCCTTGCCGGTGCCGGACTCTCCGGAGATGAGCACCGAGACCGAGGATCTCGCGAGGCGTCCTATCGCGCGGAACACCTCCTGCATCGCGGGGGCCTCGCCCACGATCTCCTCGGAGACGTCGACGCTGCCGCTGTCCCCCTCGCTCCTGCCGCTCTTCTTCCTCCTCTCGAGGACAAAGCTCTCGGCCTTCTTCACGAGGCTGATCGCCTCGTCGATGTCGAAGGGCTTCGGCAGGTACTCGAATGTTCCGCTCTGGTAGGCGTTGACCGCGTTCGAGAGGTCGGAGTGGGCCGTCGTGATGATGACCGGAATGTCGCGGTCGTGGGCATGGATCCTCTGCAGCAGCTCGAGCCCGTCGATTCCCGGCATCCTGATGTCGGAAATCACTATGTCGGGCGCAGTTCTCTCGAGACGCTCCAGAACATCCTCGCCATTCTCAAAACAGGTGCAGTCAAACCCCTCGGGGCTCAGCGCTTTCTCAAGCACCCAGCGGATTGACTCATCGTCATCTACAATCCATACTTTTGTTTTCATATGTCAGATTCCGTATTCGTCGGGTTCTCAGGCAACATCCTGCTCGGTCTTCTCAACCGGCAGGGATATTATGAAATCGGTGTGGCCGCTCCAGCTGACGCACTCAATCTTGCCGTCATGCTCGTCGATGATGGTCTGCGCTATCGCGAGCCCGAGGCCGTGCCCGCCCTCCTTGCGGCTCACCATCGGGTAGAAGACGGTGTCCTTGATGTCATCCGGGATGCCGGGCCCGTTGTCGGTCACGTGGATCTCGACCATCAGCCGGCGCACCTCGCCCCTGATATTGACCTTGAAGGCGGCGCGGGTCTTGAGGGTGATGAGGCCGTCCTCCCTCTGCCCGATGGCCTCGACGGCGTTCTTCACGATGTTGAGGAACACCTGGTAGATCTGCTCGGGGGCGACATAGACCTCAGGAAGGCTCGGATCGTAGTCGCGCTTTATCCTGATGTTCTCCGGCAGGCTGAAGCCGGTGAGCTTGATGACCTTCTCCAGGATCTCGTGGATGCTGATGAACTGCTTCTTCTCGGCGTGCTGGGGGCCTAAGAGCCTGTTCACCAGGTTCTTGAGCCGGTCAGACTGCTCGATGATGATGCGGGTGTACTCCTTCTGGTCCTCATTGAGCTCCCTCTCGAGGAGCTGCGCGGCGCCGCGGAGGCCGGAGAGCGGGTTCTTGATCTCGTGGGCGAGCTCCCTGATGAGGAAGCGGGCGGCCTTCTGCTGGGAGTGCTGGTGGATCTCGTTCGAGATGCGGCGGCGGCCGTTGACCTCGTACATCTCCACCAGCGCCAGGGTCTCCTCGCCCTCGCGCTCGAAGCGGTTCACGCACACGTCGACAGTGTGCTCGCCGCTCTTGGAGACAATGAGGACCTCGCTCTGGTTGAAGCTGCGCCCGGCGATGATGTCGTCCTGCACGCGCTTCAGGACTATGCTGCTCTTCTGGATGATGCGCCCGAGCTGGGCCCTCCCGGCATGGAGGGAGCTGACGCCGAGCATCTGCTCGGCTGCCGGGTTGAGATATTTGATTCTGAGATCCCGGTTGACGAGAATGATCGCTGTTGATGCAGAATCAAGTATCGCTGATGCGAGATCTCCCTTGGATGCCATTGAATGCCTCTCTATCCCTGTGCAATGCACCAATACAGTGAATTATATTCATCATTATGGTGCAGAAAGGCATCCAACAGACGGCTGCTGAACTGTCAGCGCCTTACTGAGACACGCTGTATGGTGAAACTGACCTCATCTGATGCAAGTTCAGTGCCGTTGGCATCCACTGCAGCGATCCTCGCGGTGTGGGTTCCGCGCTCAACGCGTGCAAGCGAGAAGCCGGTGCCCTGGGTTCCGGAGGAGCGGACCACGCCGTCAAGGTAGAAGGTGGTGGTGGCGCCGGAGGGCAGGTTCTTCACGTCAGCGCTGATGGTTACGGAGGCCTCGCCGGAGTTGTCGCGGATGACGGTGTCAGGCGCGGGGGAGGTGATCTTTACCGAGGGCTTGGCCGGAGCGGGGGCGGCGGCGCCGAAGTCAGTGCTGTCGTTCATCTCGGAGCCTACGGAGCTGTTGGACAGACTGATGTTGAGCGTCTCGGCCTTCACGCCGTCCGGGGCCTGATCACCGTAGTGGACGACGCCGTTCGCGTCAGTCCACTTCTGTATGGGAGCGGATGTAGGCCCCTCTGCCGCAAATGCGGACGCGGAAGCAAACAGACAGGCGAGAATAAAAACAGATAATTTCTTCATGCATTACACGGCGCGCCGGGGCTTAAGTCCGGAGCGTTCGTCCTCCTGTTGGTGAACTCTGCAGGGCCTGATCCGGGATCAGACTGGCTTATTCTGCATATTTTCAGGTAAAAACAGCCTCTTGTGATCCTGAGATTGTCAAAAGTTGGCATAACGTCACAAAATATATGCTGTGTTTTGAACATGAGTCAAATTATCATGTTCAGCATGCCGCACATTAGGGAAGGTGAAACCACATGAAGCTCCATGAGGCGCTGAGGGCGCTCTGCCAGAAACACGGAAACATCATCGTCCAGAAAAAGAACCTTGTCTACCTCATCTCGGACATGGGCGCGTTTGAGGAGTTCCCCGGGATGAGGGAGGTGATGAAAGTCCTGGTCTCCGGGGGCTTTGCGAAGGAGCTCTGCAGCCTCTGCCTTAAGAATGACCGGGAGCTGTTCCGGAGCCGGGCGGCTGATGTGAGAAAGGCCCTGGCGGACAGGGAGCATTTCAGCCGGGAGGCCGCGGACTTCGCCGTTGACTCGGTCTCCTTTGCCTTCGGCTTTCAGGATTCCGTGAAGGAGCCGGATGAAAGGAAGACTGACTACAGAAAGCTTTACGCTGAGAGCGGCGGCGCCGCGCCCGGGAGCGGAAAGGGGCATAAGGTTCCTGTGGTCCGCTCAAGGTCCGGCAGGCATCTGGGGCAGCTGCGGATGAAGGCGGAGAAAGGTGATGCTGACGCGGGGTACAGGCTTGGAGCAGCGTATATAAGGGGCGAAGGCGTCAGTCAGGATCTGGAGGAGGGCGTCAGATGGCTTCGCCGTTCCGCGGAGCAGGGCAATGCTGAGGCGGAGTTCGGCATGGGCGAGCTCTGCATGAACGGGCTGGGCGTGGAGCAGGATGACGCTGAGGCTCTGAGATGGTACCGCCTGGCCGCGGAGAAGGGCGATGTCATGGCGCAGAACAACCTGGGCTCCATGTACTCGGACGGAAGAGGCGCCAGTCAGGATTTTAAGGAGGCATTCAGGTGGTGCAGCCTGGCTGCCGCCCAGGGCGTCGCTGAGGCACAGTCAAATCTTGGCAATATGTACCAGTTCGGGGAGGGTGTGGCGCAGGATTCAGCTGAGGCTGAGAAATGGTACCGCCTTGCCGCAAGGCAGGGCTATGCGGTTGCAGAGAACAACCTGGGCTGCCTGCTGATGAGCGGAACGGGCACCCGGCAGGACATTGAGGAGGCAGTATCATGGATCAGGAAGGCCGCTGAGCATGGGATTCCCCAGGCAGAGAACAGCCTTGCCGGCATGTACCTGCTGGGAGACGGCGTCAGGAAGGACAGCAGGGAAGCCCTGAGGTGGTTCAGGAAAGCCGCTGAGCACGGGCTTGCCGAAGCCATGTTCGGCCTTGGCGCGATGTACGATGAGGGGCAGGGCGTGCGTCAGGACCGGGAAGAGGCGGTGAAGTGGTACCGGAAGGCCGCGGAGCTTGGTGAGGCACACGCACAGAACAGTCTTGGCTGCATGTATTTTGAAGGCAGAGCCGTTGAGCAGAACCTGGATGAGGCGCTGAGATGGTACAGGCTGTCCGCGGAGCAGGGCAATGCCGATGCCCAGTTCAACCTCGCAGGCATGCTCCGTGACGGCGAGGGCGTGGAGCAGAACTACGGGGAGGCGGCGAAATGGTACCGCCTTGCTGCGGAGCAGGGCAATGCCTATGCCATGGATTCCCTGGGCTGCCTCCTCCGTGACGGCCTGGGCGGTCCGCAGGATTATGAGGAGGCTCTGAGTCTTTTCCGGAAAGCCGCGGAGCATGGCAATTCTGAAGCCGATCGCAATCTCGGCGGGATGTATCTCTCAGGTCTTGGCGTAGAGAAGGACCCCGCAGAGGGCATGAAATGGATCAGAAAGGCCGCGGAGGATGAGGAAAAGCCGGAAGATGAGAGCGGCTCTCCGGAATGATGCCCGCATGTCCGGCCATGGCGGTGAAATCCTGCCGTTCCGCCTGCTTTTGAATTTTTAACTGAGGGAAGAATATGAAGCTCCATGAGGCGCTCCGTGAGCTCTGCCAGAAGCACGGAAACATCATCGTACAGAAGAAGAACCTCGTCTACCTCCTCTCGGACATGGGAGCGTTTGAGGAGTTCCCCGGGATGAGGGAGGTCATGAAAGTCCTGGTCTCCGGGGGCTTTGCGAAGGAGCTGTGCAGCCTGAGCCTTAAGAATGACCGGGAGCTGTTCCGGAGCCGGGCGGATGAGGTGATGAAGGCCCTGGCGGACAGGGAGCATTTCAGTGAGGAGGCCGCAGGCTTCGCCGTAGATTCTGTCTCCTTTGCCTTCGGCTTCCTGGATTCCGTGAAGGAGCCGGATGGGCTGAGTGCTGGCAGTCTTTGCGGGAATGGCGGCGCATTCTCAGGGGGCGGAAGTGGGCATAAGGTCCCCCTGCTCCGCTCAGTACAGGCTGTTAAGGCTGAGCAGTTCCGGAAAGACGCTGAGAACGGCGATGCTGAAGCGCAGTTCTGTCTCGGTGCGCTGTACTACGGGGGATACTGCGTCCCGCAGAGCTATGAGGAGGCCTTCAGATGGTTCATGAGATCAGCAGAGCAGGGCTATGCCTCCTCCCAGAACGCGCTGGGACAGCTGTACCTTGAAGGGCACGGAGCCGCGAAGGACTGCTCAAAGGCCCTGGAGTGGTATAGAAAGGCAGCGGCTCAGGACCATCCTGACGCTCTGAAAAACCTGGGCTGGATGTATCTCACAGGAACTGGCGTCACTCAGGATTATGCCGAGGCTGCCGTATGGTACCGGAAGGCAGCTGAGCATGACAGCCCTGAGGCCGGGCTTATCCTTGGCAATATGTACTGCCTGGGGCAGGGCGTGCCGCAGGACTATGCTGAGGCAATGAGATTGTATCTGAAGTCCGCCGGGCTGGGCAATGCTGATGCGCAGAACAACCTCGGCGGGATGTACCGGGAGGGCTGGGGCGTAAGCAGGGATTATGCCGAGGCAATGATATGGTACCTCAAGGCCGCAGGGCAGGGCTGCCATGAGGCGGAGTACGCCATCGGCTGCATGTATTCTGCCGGAGAGGGAGCAAGACGGGACTGCAGGGAGGCTGCCAGGTGGTTCAGGAAAGCAGCGGATAATGGCCATGCCGAGGCCTGCTTCAATCTTGGCGTGCTGTACGATGGCGGGCTGGGCGTTCGTGAGAATCCTGCAGAGGCGGTGAAGTGGTACCTGAAGGCCGCTGAGCAGGGCAATGCGGACGCGCAGAACAACCTGGGGTGCATGTATTCTGACGGCAGGGGCGCTGAGCAGAATTTTGATGAGGCGCAGAGGTGGTTCAGGAAGGCTGCGGAGCAGGGGAACGCGGCGGCACAGCACAGTCTTGGTGAGATGCTCTCAAATGGCGAGGGCGTGGCGCAGGACTATGCCGAGGCCGCGAAATGGTACCGGAAGGCCGCGGAGCAGGGGGATGCCGAGTCAGAGAACTCCCTCGGCTGCCTGCTCCGTGACGGGCAGGGCGTTCCGCAGGATTACACTGAGGCCCTCTCCTGGTTCAGGAAGGCCGCGGAGCAGAATTTCCCGGAGGCCGAGCGCAATCTTGGCGGGATGTACCTCTCCGGGCTCGGAGTCCCGAAGGATCCCGCTGAGGGCATGAAATGGATCAGGAAGGCTGCCCTTGATGAGGAAAGTCCGGAAGAGGAGAGCGGCCATCAGGAATGAGCCCCGGGCACCGGACAGGGAAGATTTGGCGTTATGAGGCCCATCTGGCCTTTGAGTGAGGAATTGACATGAAGCTCTATGAGGCGCTCCGGAAGCTCTGCCTTGAGCACGGAAACATCATCGTACAGAAGAAGAACCTGGTGTACCTCCTCTCGGACATGGGCGCCTTTGAGGAGCTCCCCGGGATGAGGGAGGCCATGAAGTCCCTGGTGTCGGGCTGGTACGCGAAGGATCTGTACGCGGCAGGCCTCCGGAAGGACAGTGATTTTTACCTGGCGCGGGCTGAGGATGTGAAAAAATCCCTGTCGGCAAAGGGGCGCCTCAGGAAGGAGATCGCTGATTACGCGGTTGACTCGGTCTCCTTTGCCTTCGGTTTCGCAGACTCCGTGAATGAACCGCAGGATCAGGGCGCCGATCCCTTTGAGCATGATACGGAGCATGATGCGCTCTCTTTCGGCGTTTCAGGGAAAGCCGGCAGTGCAGTATACGGCCGCGCATACAATCAGCCTAAAACGCTCAGGCAGTACCGCATGGCGGCGGAGTCGGGCAATTCTGACGCCCAGGAGGAACTGGCGAAGCTATATTTTTGCGGACAGGGCGTCAAGCAGAGCTACGCGGAAGCGATCAGATGGTTAATGAAGGCGGCCGCACAGGGTCATGCAGAAGCCCAGTCACTTCTCGGGTACATGTGTGAGTACGGGTTGGGAACTGCCCAGAGCCATACCGAGGCGGTGAAATGGTACCGTAGCGCTGCCGAGAAGGGCGATGGCAATGCCCAGCACAATCTGGGCACGATGTACAGAAACGGAACCGGTGTCCTGCAGGATTATGCGGAAGCCATGAAATGGTACCTGAAGGCCGATGAGCAGGGAAACCTGTATGCACCTAACTCTATTGGCGAAATGTACAGCAATGGACTGGGAGTTCCGCGTGACTACGCTGAGGCAGTGAAATGGTACAGAATCTCGGCGGAGCGCGGAGATCCATACGGCCAGACAAATCTGGGCACTATGTACCGCAGAGGGCATGGTGTTGAGCAGGATTACACTGAGGCATTGAAATGGACACGCATGGCAGCCGGGAAGGGCCATTCCGATGCAGAGTATAACCTGGGCATCATGTTCCTTAACGGCTACGGTGTTCATCAGGATGATGCCGAGGCTTTCATGTGGTTAATGAAGGCAGCTGTGAATGGGAATGCTGCGGCCATGAACAGTCTGGGCAATATGTACGCTTACGGGCGGGGCATCAGGAAAAATTATGAGGAGGCGGTCAGATGGTACAGGAAAGCCGCGGCGAAGGGGAATGCTCAGGCCGAAACAAGCCTTAGCTGGCATTACTTCAACGGAAAAGGAGTTGAGCAGAATCAGACAGAGGCGATCAGGCTGTGCCGCGTTGCTGCAGAGCACGGAGATGCAGAGTCCCAGAACAATCTCGGCGGTCTGTATGATTGCGGGCAACTTGTGCCGCAGGATTATGACGAAGCAATTAAATGGTACCGCAAAGCCGCTGATCAGGGATTTGCTCTTGCACAGGCAAACATCGGCCAGATGTACCTTGCTGGGCATGGCGTTGCACAGGACTTCACTGAGGCTGCCGCATGGTTCAGAAAGTCATCAGGAAATGGTTTTGTGCCGGCCCGCTCATGTCTCGGCATTATGTACACTGACGGACTTGGAGTCGGGCAGAATTTAGAAAAGGCGCTGGAACTGTGCCGGAGCGCCGCAGCCCAGGGCGATGCGGCCGCCAAGTACTGTCTGGGAGTCCTTTACAGTAACGGGCATGGCATTGATCAGAATTTAACGGCGGCCCGGCAATACTTACTTGAGGCAGCCGAGCAGGGCAATCCTGCTGCCCAGAACAGCCTGGGAAAAATGTACGAAATAGGGCAGGGTGTTGAGCAGAATTACTCCGAGGCTGTCAAATGGTACCAGAAGGCAGCCGAGCAGGGGGATGCTGAAGCCCAAAACAGCCTTGGAACTATGTGCAGGTCAGGCCTCGGTACTGAGCAGGATTTCAATGAGGCAATGAACTGGTTCAGGAAATCCGCAGAGCAGGGCAATCCTGAAGCTGAGCGAAACATTGGCGGGATGTACCTTTCCGGTCTTGGAGTTGAGAAAAAAGCAGAGGAAGGGATGAGGTGGATCCGCAAAGCAGAAGAGGATGATAAATGAGGCTCATGCGGATGAATTCAAAATACTGAAAAATATCAGGACACAGCGAGAAACTCGGTAAGTGCCGGCATTAGTCCTGATGCGGAACAGATCCATTATGGCCGCAGATACTTTGCTGTCCTGAAATACAGGATGCCATTTGATTATGCCGTCTTTAATGGCGGGTTACAGAGGAAACAGTATGAAGCTGAATGATGCGCTCCGGAAGCTCTGCCTTGAGCACGGAAACATCATCGTACAGAAGAAGAACCTGGTGTACCTCCTCTCGGACATGGGCGCCTTTGAGGAGCTCCCCGGGATGAGGGAGGCCATGAAGTCCCTGGTGTCGGGAGGGCTTGCGAAGGATCTGTACGCGGCAGGCCTCCGGAAGGACCGTGATTTTTACCTGGCGCATGCCGAGGATGTGAAAAAATCCCTGGCGGCAAAGGGGCGCCTCAGGAAGGAGATCGCTGATTACGCGGTTGACTTGGTCTCCTTTGCCTTCGGCCTCACTGACTCAGTGATAGAGCCTGCCGCGGGAAAGGATGGCTCAGCCCCTGCGGCTGACAGCGGGACCGGCGGTGAAGGCGGGGACAGCGTGCCCGGGACCGGACAGACGCCCGACAGGCGCCTTGAGCGGCTGCGGAGGAAGGCGGAGGGCGGCAGCGCTGACGCACAGTACAGGCTGGGGACGCTCTGCCTTGCCGGAGGTGACGGCGCAGAGGCCCTCAGATGGTTCAGAAAATCAGCGGAGCAGGGCAATGCCCTGGCGCAGACCGGCATAGCCGTCATGTACCTGGAAGGCAACGGCGTGGCGCAGGATTACGCTGAGGCCATGAGCTGGTTCCGGAAGGCTGCCGGACACGGGAGCCCCGCGGCTGAGGGCAGCATCGGCAACCTGTACCACTTCGGGCTGGGAGTAAGCCAGGATCTGGCGGAGGCCGTGAGGTGGTACCGGAAAGCGGCCGTGCACGGAAATGCAGCGGCTGCCAACAACCTCGGAATCCTCTTCAGGACCGGGGAGGGCGTAAGGCGTGACTTCAGGGAGGCGCTCGCCTGGTTCCGCATGGCGGCTGAGCAGGGGAGCCCGGCGGCAGAGTACGCCATCGGCAGCATGTACGCATGCGGCGAGGGAGTAAATGAGAACTGGAGGGAGGCGGCAATCTGGTTCCGGAAGGCCGCGCTGCACGGCGATGACACCGCGCAGTTCAACCTGGGAGTCATGTACCACAACGGCACCGGCGTCAGGCAGGATTATGAGGAGGCCGTGAGGTGGTACAGGATGGCGGCGGAGCAGGGCAATCCCAAGGCTGCGTCAAACCTCGGCAACCTGTACTCTGCCGGAGACGGACTGGAGCAGAACCTCTCCGAGGCGGTGAGATGGTACCGGATTGCCGCGGAGCAGGGGATCGCTGAGGCACAGGCCAACCTCGGCAGGATGTACAGCGAAGGACTCGGCGTCACGCAGGATTACGCCGAGGCCGCGGCCTGCTACCGGAAGGCCGCTGAGAAGGGCATCGCGGCGGCCGGGAACGCGCTCGGCTGCCTCCTCCGTGACGGGCAGGGCGTGCCGCAGGACTATGCTGAGGCCCTCTCCTGGTTCAGGAAGGCCGCCGGGCAGAATTTCCCGGAGGCGGAGCGCAATCTCGGCGGGATGTACCTCTCCGGGCTCGGAGTCCCGAAAGACCCGGCTGAGGGCATGAAATGGATAAGGAAGGCTGCCCTGGATGAGGAAAAGGCGGAAGATGGGAGCGGCTCCGGGGACTGAGGGAGCGGCGCAGTGCGGGACGCTGCCTTCGGGCGCGGGATTGGAGGAGAGCAAAGATGTTTCATGATGATCTCTGGGCGTACCTGGGGAATAACAGGAGAGACCGCCTGTACGGGAAGAGCCTTGTGAAGGATCTCATGCTCAACGACTATTGTCACGAGCTCGGGAGAATCATGGAGGCGCTTGCCGAGGAGGGCTTTGCGGAGAGGATCAGCCAGGCAGCCCGGTTTGGTAAGAAGGACCTGTTCCTTATTCCCGTGGAGGAGGCAAGGGAAAAGCTCGCCGGAGAGGGGACCTTCCGGCAGGATCTCGTGAATTACGCCGCTGACTCCGTCTCCTATGCCTTTGAGTTCCTTGATGAGGTTCAGGAAGTGCCGGAGGATGTCAGGGATGATCCATATGATGACCTTGAGAAGGACTACGTGC
>Ga0326511_10004448_pt1 | contig 11155 bp, 10 predicted proteins | sample 0_2496_0518_D_FD_203701 | JGI IMG/M metagenome (GOLD analysis project Ga0326511, IMG submission 203701) | Bovine rumen microbial communities from UC Davis, California, United States - 0_2496_0518 | ecosystem: Host-associated > Mammals > Digestive system > Stomach > Rumen | place: USA...
TGGGTGAAGAGAAGCCTAGTTGGTCGCTGATTTGTTCTAAGGTTAGATCGCGCCGCCGAAGCAACCGACTGATTTCTAGTGTTGTGTAACGTGTAATCCAATAGATGGCAGATTGTCCGCTTACACGGTGGCACACCTCGCTGAGGTATTTGGGCGAGACGCATATTTCGGAGGCATAGTAGGCTACCTGCCGTTGCTGCCGGTAGTCGCCTCGTTCTAAGAGGGCCAGAAACGCCTGCATGATGTTGGTTTGCTGATTGGTGACACGTCGTTGGCCGTAGAGTTCGACGTGGAAATCGAAGAAATCGATTATCATGCACTGGATGGCGTTGAGCATGGCGTCGCGATGGAAATGATGGTGGGGTAGTTCGAGTCGGTGGCGAATGTACTCGAAGTTAATGGAGCATACCTTCTGCTGCTCAAGATTGAGGTGCATAATGGGGTTTTCGAACAGGGCCAGGTGGCCGTACATGCCGTAGTTGCTTTGCGGAGTGGCCATGGCTATGAATTCTACCGAGACGTATATAACCTCGATCTGTAGGTCGTCGCTTTCTTGCAAGTGGCGGATGCGGAGGCTTTGCTGTGGGATGATGAGACAGTCGCCAGATGCAAGGCAGTGCTGCGTGGTGCCGAGGACAAAGGAGCACCGGCCTTTACGGCAGAAGGCGTGTGTGATGTAGCCTTCTGCCTGGAACTTTGCGGTTTGGGCAAGCGATTGGGCGGTGATTATGTCTTCCCGGTCATCAGGCATTTCGATTGCCAAGAGTTGATGGGTTATCGAATGAAGTTGGTGTATGCGATTTCCTTTTCTTGAGCGGGCAAGCCGTTGCGCTCGCGTTCGGCAGCGATGGCGCGAATGAGAAAGGCCATGTTGCGGGCCAGAATGCGCATGTTTTGTAGTCCCTCTAAATCTTGCATGACATCGTCGGCGGAGTGTCCGTGAACCATGTTCCAGTAACGGCCGCTCGCGACGGGCATTTCGGAGATGGTGAAGTACTTGTTCAGCTGGTCGAAGGTAGCGGTGGTGCCGGCACGGCGGGCGGAGCAGACGGCGGCGCCTACTTTCATGCGTTTGCTGAATGGGGTGCTGAAGAAGAGTCGGTCTAGAAGGTTGGTCAGTGTGCCGTTGGCGGAGGCATAGTAGACGGGTGAACCCACGACCAGACCGTCGGCAAGTTCAAGTTTGGGTGCCAGTTTGTTAACGAGGTCGTTGAACACGCAGTGCCCCAGTTGGGCGCAGCGTCCACAACCGATGCACCCGCGGATGTCTTGGTGTCCTACATGGACGATTTCGGTTGCCATGCCCTCTTTTTCGAGGGTAGAGGCCATTTCCTTTAAAGCGGTGAAAGTGCAGCCGTTGGCATTGGGACTTCCGTTTAGTAGTAGTACGTTAGGCATAATAATAGTATGTTACATGTATTATGAGTAACGTTTGTTTTGCAATAAAATTGTGTGTTTTTTTCTAATTTGTTTTTAGAGGGGAAGGGGAGGAAGTGATGAGCATTTGGCAGTTGAGGCAGTCGAAATGTAGGCGAAACCAGCGTTTGTTGTTGTGCAGAAAGAGCTGGTCGCCACTGGCAATGGGGAGTTTGGCTGGTTTGGCGTTCTTGCCTTGTAGGCAGCAACCCAACTCGAACCGAAGGCAATATTTTGTGGTCATGAGTGCTTTACCTTCGTAGTCATGCGTTTTCTCAAGGCCATATTCTAGTTGTTGCACCCCATGTCGACGATAGAATTCTTCGGCGTAGTGGTTGAGGATATTGGCACGGTAGTCGACTTTAGTTTCAAAATAGGGAGTAGTGTTGGCCAGCCGATTGGCAAGTGGGGCACTGTGACCCCGTTGAGCGAGATGTTGGTTCAGGCGGGTCTCTTCGAGTGCGGCCACGGCTTTGCGGCGTAGGTCGTTAAGGGTGGCAGAAGGAAGGAAGTAGGGCTTTGCGCATCGATTTTCGACCACGGATGCCTGAAAAATAGTGTCACCTAGCTTAGCCAGCTGTTTGTTAGTTTGCTCAAGGGCACGTTGGGGATTTTGGGCAGTTTCTTTGTAGCAGACAATACTGGTCGAGGCCTTGCAGCCGTCGCTGTCGGTGAGTTGTAGCTGTAGGCCGTCAGGGGTGTCAGAGAGTTCAACGGCGATGTCTACTTTGCGACTACTGGTACGACCCAGGAGTTGTTTCTCGAAAGCCTGGTCGTTATTGCGCCACAACATGGTGCCAACTGCTAGCCCGGCGGGCATACGGTTGGGTTGAAAGGTGTTGCCACTGACATGGTTGACCAGAAAGCCCTCCAACTCGCCTTTGGGGTTGAAGAAGCAGAGACCGTCCCCAGCAGTGAGAGGCTCGTGGCTTTTGATAGTGATGCTATTGCGCTCGATGTGGATGACGGGGCCTAGCTGCTTGCCGAGAGATTTCTGGGTGCTCATATTGGCCATGGGCTTGCGCTCCTGAAGAAAATAGTCGGTGAAGCTGCGGTTGAAGGTCTTTTCCAGGTCGGGCACAAAGAAGAGTTCTGTACGGCCCGAAGAAGCGGGGTGGCAGTCGGTACGTTGTGCCATGATGTGGTCGAGCAGACGGCGGTAGTAGGCAGTTACGTTCTTGACATAACCCATATCTTTCAGTCTTCCTTCAATCTTAAAAGAGGTGATACCGGCATCTATCATCTCCTGTAGGTGGTCGGCAGCAGAGAAGTCTCGGAGCGACAACAGGTGCTGTCCCTTGCGCAGCAGTGTGCCCTTCTGATTGTAAAGGTCGTAGGCGGAGCGGCAGGGCTGGCTGCAACAACCGCGGTTGCCGCTGCGGCCGTTGAGGAACTGGCTCATGTAGCACTGCCCGCTGTAGCTCACACAAAGGGCACCCTGCACGAAAGCCTCCAAATCCACGGTGGTGTTGCGGCGAATCTCCCGCATCTGTTCAAGCGATGTCTCTCGTGCCAAAATCACTCGTTTGAACCCCACCCGTTCCATAAACTGAATGCGTTCCAGCGAGGCGTTATGGGTTTGGGTGCTGGCATGGAGTTCTATCGGGGGCAAGTCGCATTCCAGCAGCCCCAAGTCCTGCATAATGACGGCATCGACTCCTATATCGTAAAGTTGGTGCATTAGCCGCACGGCCTCCTCCACTTCGCTGTCGAAAAGGAGGGTGTTGACGGTTGCAAAAACTTTTGCGTGGTAGAGATGGGCGTAGCGGGTCAGTTGCTCAACCTCTGCTATACTGTTGGCAGCTCCAACGCGGGCTCCGAAATTGGCTGCTCCAATGTAGACTGCGTCTGCTCCATGGTTGACAGCTTCGCGGCCCTGCTCGTAGTTCTTGGCTGGGGAGAGTAGTTCCAGATACATCGGCGAGTGTTATTCTTTATCGGTTTTATCAATCCTTTTGAAGCCTAGGTCGTAGCGGTATTTCTTGCCGTCCTTGGTTTTGAAGAAAGCGCATTGAATGTCATCCTTTTCCAAGTTAGCAGGAGTGTAGAAGGTGAGAGGAGTGTTGTGTATGTCTTTTTTGTCAAGAGTGGCAGTACCGACGGGATAGCGCCCGATTACCTCGTAAGTTTTGCCGGCTTCATCTGAAAAAATGAAATTATTTACCCAGGAGGCAAAGTCGCTGAGGCACAGACGTGCATCCAACTTTAGTCGCACAATGTTTCCGTTGCGTTCGATGGTGGGAGTCGGAATGGAAGGGTCATCACTGATTTCCTGAAGGAATGCTATGGTCTCCTGAACCTTCTCGTCGGCCATGTCCTTCACCTCAAGTAGTCGGAACTCTGCCTTGGGATTGGTTTCTTCAAAGAGTATGAACTCCTGTCTCTTGGAGTCGCGATTCCTTTTAATCATAAGGATAATAGAGAAAATTCCAATGAGGGCAATAAAAAGTAGGAAATACATGTTTTCCATATCAATTGATTTAGTTAATCTTTAGCAGCGAATCGCGAATTTCATTCTCGTCTACGGTGATGTCAATCACTGGAGCTCCTATCTCCTGCAGCAGCACACAGCGAATATCGCCTTCTGCATTCTTCTTGTCTTGGCGCATGAAGGCAAGAATGTCCTCGGTATCTTTAAGGGAGTAGTGCGGCAGCCGCATCAGTTTTGCGGCCACTTGGCGGTAGCGGTCAAGGTGCTCTGCGGCCAGGCCCAGTTTCTTCACCGAGAGGTAGAGGGTGCATACCAGACCCACTCCAACGGCCATGCCGTGGCCAAGGGACTGCTGTCCTTCTTGGTGGCTGAACGACTCAATGGCATGCCCGAAGGTGTGGCCAAGATTGAGTATATGGCGGATGCCTTGGTCCTTAGGGTCGGCCTTCACCACGGCGCTCTTAATTTCGGCACATGAGGCAATCATGTCGGCCGTTACCTCCAAAGTGCCGCAAAGGAGCATGTCGACGAGGGCCTTGTATTGCTCAGGATTGCCAATAAGGAAGGTCTTGAGCATCTCAAACACGCCGTTGAAAAGCTCCTCGTCGGGCAGCGAGTTGAGGAAAATCGGGTCAATACAGGTGATGGCAGGTTGATAGAAGAAGCCCACTTGGTTCTTGCTGCCGCCCAAGTTCACAGCCGTCTTGCCCCCGATGGCAGCATCGACCATGCCTATAAGGGTCGTAGGGATATTGATGTAGTTTATCCCGCGTTTGAAACCCGCAGCCACAAAGCCACCCAAGTCACTCACACAACCACCGCCGAGATTCACCAGAACGGTATTTTTGTCGGCCTCGCTTTCTAAGAGAGACTCCCATAGCTGCTGTGCAATGGCGAGGTCCTTGCATTCTTCGCCCACGGGAACTTCCAGAAATTCTGCCTCTTGCAGACGGCTCACACGCGATACCACCGGTACGAGACAATGATTATAAGTGTTCTCGTCAACAAGGATGAAGAAACGGGAGTCGGCATACTGCTTTCCGGCCAGCATTCGGTTCAGCCGACTCAGGGAAGAGGTGTGGGAGGGGAGGATGGTATTCATTGTACTATCAGTTGGGTGGTGGTGCGCGAGCGTTGCTGAAGAAGCACTGGGCGCCCGGCCACGATTTTGTCAATTATTTCCTGTGTGTAGTAGCGGATGGTGATAAGTTGCAGCCCTCGGTTGTAGCGGAGGTGGAACTGCTCGGAAAGGCATGTCTGTAGTTGTGTCAGAAGCATCTCGTTGTCGTCGATGCAGATGGAGAAACTCAGGGCTGAGTTCTGCATCAGATTCACACGTATATTCAGCTTGGCCAGTGCGGCAAAGATGGTTTGGAGGTTGTCCTCTGCAATAAAGCTGAAGTCCTTGGGCAGGATGGAGAGCAGGGTTTGGTTGTGCTTGACGATGTAGAGCGGTGTGAGAGGCCGAATGGTGTCGAAGGGTCCAATCTTGGAGCCTTCCGCCTCGGGGGTGACAAACGACTTAATGTCCAACTCGATGTCCTTATTCTGAATGGGTTTCACCGTCTTGGGATGGATGACGCTGGCACCATAGTAAGCCAGCTCAATGGCCTCGTTGTAGGGTATTTCCTCTATCTTGACTGTGTTTTGGAAATATTTGGGGTCGGCGTTGAGAAAGCCTGGCACGTCTTTCCATATTGTCATGCTTTCGGCGTTGAGGCAGTAGGAGAGGATGGAGGCGCTGTAGTCGCTACCCTCGCGCCCTAGGGTGGTGGTGTGTCCGTCGGCGGTGCCTGCGATGAAGCCTTGGGTGACGAAGGTGTGGGTGTCGGCATGGGCAGACATAAATTGCCGTGCGGCCGTCTCTGTCTGTTCAAAGTCGACGATGCCCTCGCGGTAGTTTTTGTTAGTGCGAATGAGTTGGCGCACGTCCACCCATAGGTTCTCTATTCCGATGGAGTTGAGATAGTGGCTGATGATGGTGGTAGAGATCAGTTCGCCGAAGCACACAGTCTGGTCGTAGTCGAAGTTATAAGAGGTGGGCTCTTTGTCGCATTGCTCGGTCAGCTGAGCCATCAGCCGGTCGAAATCTGCCACAACGGGGTGCTGTGGGTCGGGGAAAAGACCGCCGATGATTTGATGGTGGTAGTCCCTCAGTTGCTCCAGCAGAGCGGGATGCTCGGCCCTGGGGCGCACGCCTGGTACCAGCTGCTCCAGTCGATTAGTGGTTTTGCCCATGGCCGAAACCACAATCACCAACTGTTCGCCGGAATATTTCTTGACAATGGAGGCCATATTCCTCACCGCCGCAGTACTGTTGACGGATGCCCCTCCGAATTTGAAGACTTTCAGCATGGTGACCTATAAATTCATCGAATAATTCGTTGCATTTCGCGTTTGGTATCTTTTTCCTTTATGCTTTCGCGCTTGTCGTAGAACTTCTTACCCTTAGCCAATGAGATGAGCAGTTTGGCATAACCTTGGGGATTGACAAAGAGTTTGACCGGAATAATAGTGAAGCCGCGCTCTTTGATTTTGTTTTGCAGTTTGCGCAACTCGCGTTTGTTCAACAATAGTTTGCGGTCGCGTTTGGCGGCGTGGTTCAGGTAGGAGCCAAAGCGGTACTCCGAAATATGCATTCCGCGAACGAATAGCTCATTGCCGATGAACACGCAGTAGCTGTCGGTCAGGTTGGCCTTTCCGTCGCGGATAGACTTGATCTCTGTTCCCGTCAGCACCAGTCCGGCCGTGTAGTCGTCCAGCAGGAAGTATTCGTACTCGGCTCGTTTATTCTTAATCTCGATAATGTTCTTTTCTTCCATATACTCAGCCATAACGCAAAACGAGGTTGATTATTATACACGCGCGAAAATATAAAAATTGGTCTTTTTGTCATTGCTCAGTTCGCATGCTGTGGGTTTGCCCTTCCTCCACCATTTCGCCTATAGTTCGTCGGTAGATCGTCTATATTTCTTCGTTTATGGAGTGTAGAAATACTGTGTATGTATGGTTGAAATGACGATATTTCAGTGAGTTGTAGCTGGATGAATAGCCCGGGTGCGGTTGGGGTGATTTGTATTTTATTGGAAATAGGTGTGTTTGTCTGACATTTCCATTGGGAGAGCCGGGCGAGTGGAGGAATAAGGAAAGGGTGGGCTCAGCGAGTTCTCAGCCTCATCTCTTCGGCAAAAAGTTGGTTGCGGTAGGTGTCGAGGGTAGGGATGGGGTCGCGTTGGAAGTCGACTGGGAGCTGCGATGGAGAGAGTCGGAATTCGGGATTTGCTTTGAGGAACTGGAGGATGCGGAGGCCGTCGACTCGCTCGGTGCAGGCGTGGACAAAGAGGTCACGGTTTTTGAAGTTGTCGCGCAGTGGTTGCCAGAGGTTGTCGGTGCCGAGCTGTTGGCGCAGGAAGGGACTCATGGGCGTTTCGATATCGCGTTCGAAGAGGGAGGGGAAGGCGTCATAGGTGGTTTTGACTGCAGCAAATCCTCTGGGACTATAAAATGGATAGCTTATTTCCATTCCTTCCACGCCACGTGCGATGGCGGGTCCGGTGCCGTAGGGTACCCGGTTGGAGGTGCGCCCCTGGGGTCGGACGGTCATGCCAAGTCCACGGTAGGGCTGCTCGAACTGGCTGACAAGGGTTCCGGTCTTGGCAAATTTCTGCATCAGATAGAAGTCTTCTCCACCCTGCAGGGGGGTGATGCCTCCTACTCGTCGATAGGCCCAGAGGGGGAAGGCAATAGCGCTGCCAAGGGCGGAGAAGGCGTAGGGGCTACCGATTTGGAGCAGGCCATGCAGGTAGTGGCGCATGTAGCACTCGTAGCGGAGCATGGGGCGGTCGAGGGGTTCTAGGCCGCTAAGGGGATGGTAGTAAGGGATGCTGAAGGCACTGCAGCGAGGATGGGCATTGAGGGTGTCGAGAATGGCTTGGAGGTAGTCAGGGTCGAAGTCGGTGTCGGCATCGAGACTGACTACCACTTCGGTGTCGTCGTGCTCAGATAGGATTCGTTCGAACAATACTTTTCGTGCCCATCCCACGCCTTTGCGTTTGCCGCTCCAACCCAGACCGGGGGAGCTGCGGTCGATAACGACTAGGGGCAAGTCGGCCACTTGGGCTAGAAGCCTTAGGCACTGTTGGTTTTCGTCAAACCCCATCCCGCCTTCGACATTGTTGACGCAGCAGTAGAGGGTGAAATTGTGAAAAGTCTGAGAGCGTATGCGGTCGAGCAAAAGTGGCAGGTTGTCAAGCTCGGCCAGCATGGGGACGGCCACGGAGATGTGGGAGTAGGGCCGCATTGACTATTGTTTGACTACCTTAATCGGACGCCCCTCGACTTGGAGGACGTAGACGCCTGCCGGTCGGTCGGAAAGGTTGTAGTGGTAGACATTGGTGGGGGTGACCACGGTGACGTGGCCGTGGGTGGGATTGGGATAGACTCGAATCGAGGTTGGGAAGGGCTCTTGGATGCTCTCTGTGGTGTCGTCGGGAATGGTGAGGATTTCCTTGATATAGTTGATGAGGGAGTGCGACATGCAGCGCCAGTAGTGGGGGAGTCGGTCGGTGGAGAGGGTTTTGGAGGTGGAGAGCTCCATGGTGAGTTCGCGAATGTTGTGGTAGTAGTTGAAATAGTCCTGACGGCCGTTGCTGATGACGTACCAGTCGCCGCCGTTGATATAGCCGCTATTGGTCACGTCGCGGAACCGCTGGCTGTCGTAAAGGCGGCAGGTGTCTACAAAGCGTTTGCCCACAGCTTTCCACCACTCGGCATGCTGGTTGAGAAGTTGGTAGGAGGTATAGCTGTCCCAGGGGTAGTTCATCACTTCGCTACCGCCGTGGAGGTTGGCACTTAGGCGGAAGTGGTGATTTTGGACATATTGAATCATGGCTTCGTTCTCGACCTGGAGTGGGTTCAGCGGGTCGGTGCCGAAGGGGTCGGGGTAGTTGCGGTTGAGGTCGACGTAGTTGGCATTGTAGCGAATGGCGCGGGCCACGGTGTGGTTGCCGCCATGATAGGTGCCGTCGGGGTTGGAAAGGGGATTGATATAGATGCGGACGCGGTCGAGTAGGTTGGTGAGTTCGGGCGAGGTGCCATAGCTGCTCAGCAGAGTGTCGCAGAGGCGGAGCATGAGGTAGAAGCCGGTGACTTCGTCGCCGTGCATGGTGGAGCTATATAGGAATTCGGGGCGGTAGATTTCGGTGAGGGAGGAGACTGTGATGGCCAGCGAAAGGATGAGTCGCCCCTGGACGGAGGTGCCAATAGTGTCGAGGTGGCAGAGGGTGGGATAGTCGGCAGCAAAACGCTGCATTAGAGCCACGTATACCTCGTAGGTGGGATAGCGGTCCCATGAGGCCATCTCTTCAATGGTGGTGGCCATGTTGACTACCTTGGGAGCCAGGGTGTCGGGTACGGGAGGGAAAGCATCGGGGCGCGGTTTTTGCGCCTGGGCAGTGGCTACTAGTAGGAGAGCGAAAAGGAGGGTGGCAATTTGTTTCATATAAAGGAGATTCCGACTATTCAGATTAATTCTGAACTCGATAATGCGTCGGGCTTGTGCCTGACTCAGAATACAGAATTTAGAGTTAAGAACTTAGAAGCGAGCCTCGTTGGGGTCGTGGGGAATACCGGTCTTGCGGACCTTGGCAGGAGCCTTGGGCTGTTTGGGTCGGCTGATGCGATGGGCCGGTTTCTTGGAACGGGGCAGGTATTTGACGTCGCCAGCGCTGTTGACCTCTAGGCCGTAAACTTTGCCGGTGGTGAGGTTGACTTTGATATGCCAGTAATGGCCGCATCCGCCCTCGGTGAGAACGATGTCCTGCGTCAGGCGGTCGCCGATATTGTCGTCCCACACAAAGTTGACCCACACGATGCGGCATCCGGTGATGTCGGTGAAGCCGACATACTGACGCTCGTATTTGCGGATGTGTTCGTCAATAACGGGGCACATGCCTTCTTGGTTGATATGATAGCGGTTGACATAGGCGAGCCGTTTCTGGATCAAGCGTTCGGCCTCGGCCACGTCCTCCTCGGTGGGAGTGTAGCGGCCGTCCTGATTCTCGATGATGAAATCGACGTCCCAACTCTCACTGAAATTATAGCCGTGGTAGTTGCTGCCGTTAATTTCCTCATAGTCCCAGGTTTCGACGGGGACAACGTAGTCCTGTGCGTTGGCCAGGCCGCAAAAAGCCATTACCGCTGCCAATATCATTGCTGTTCTTTTCATGCTATTCGATGTTTTAATGTTTGAGCCGAAAATAATAACTCAAAAATCGTTGCAAAAGTACACAGAATTTATAAAATAGACAAAATTTTTTTCGGTATCAGAAAAAATTCTTATATTTGCAATTTGTAATTGAGGGTGATACGAAAGCGATTTTGTGCATTGAAACGACTAATAAACAGGCGTTAAGAGAGTATAATGAATGTAAAATAAATAAAAAAATATATTGTTATGAGCAAATTCATATCTGTAAAAGAAGCTGCCGACAAAATTCAGGACGGCATGACTGTTATGGTAGGTGGATTCCTCGGAGTGGGCAATCCCATCGCTTTAATTGATGCACTGGTTGAAAAAGGCGTGAAGGACCTTACAATCATTTGCAATGATACCGCATATCCCGAAGTAGGCGTAGGCAAGCTTATCACCAATCATCAGGTGAAGAATCTTATTGCCACCCATATTGGCACGAACAATAATACTATTGACCAGATGAATGCTGGTACTCTCCATGTCACCCTCCAACCCCAGGGCACACTGGCCGAGCAGATTCGTGCTGCCGGCGCAGGCCTTGGCGGAGTGCTTACCACCACCGGTCTGGGCACCGTCGTCGAAAACGGTAAGCAGAAAGTGATCGTCGACGGCAAGGAATACCTCCTCGAGAAGCCCATCCGCGCCGACGTGGCCATCATTGGAGCCAACATCTGCGACGAGATGGGTAACTTGGTCTACAAGGGCACTTCACAGAATTTCAGCCCCATGATGGCTACGGCTGCCGATGTGGTGATTGTTGAGCCCCAGGAAATCGTCAAGACCGGCACCATCGCCCCCGAAAACGTGAAGACCCCCGGTATCTTCGTCGACTTTATCATCAAGAAATAAGAGACCCTTCGTCTCTAACACCAATCGGGACTCTGCCCACACGGCAAAGTCCCGATTGTTTTTTAACGTACAAGCGACAGGCCCCGACGAAAAAAATGCTTATTAAAAAAAAAAGACTATATTTGCATTATGAATAAGGAAACCGTAGTTATTGATAAATAATTGAAAAAAAGAACCATGTATAAATAGGGTTAATCGATGTAATC
>Ga0326511_10004450_pt1 | contig 11145 bp, 6 predicted proteins | sample 0_2496_0518_D_FD_203701 | JGI IMG/M metagenome (GOLD analysis project Ga0326511, IMG submission 203701) | Bovine rumen microbial communities from UC Davis, California, United States - 0_2496_0518 | ecosystem: Host-associated > Mammals > Digestive system > Stomach > Rumen | place: USA: California...
GACGATGTAAAACTGACGGCTATAACCAACCAACAGAAGGTGGTTGACGAGTCTATCGAAAACTTCCTACACGAGTTGCTCATAGCCATCACCACCGTTATTCTGGTAGTGGTGCTCATCATGCCTATGCGAGTGGCTATGGTGGCAGCAGGCACCATGCCTATCACCATCTTCATCTCGCTGGGAGCATTCTACATGCTCGGCATAGAACTGAACACGGTTACCCTCGCCGCACTGATAGTGACGCTGGGAATGATAGTGGACGACTCCATCGTGATCATCGACTCATACATGGAGATGATGGCCGAGGGCAAACCACGCTGGCAGGCGTCTATCGACTCTACGGTACACTTCCTGAAGTCTATCTTCACCGCTACGCTCTGTATATCAGTCACCTTCTTTCCTTTCCTCTTTACAATGGTGGGACAGTTCCACGACTTCCTGATATCATTCCCATGGGCTATCAGCATAGTGCTCTTCATTTCTATGATTATAGCACAGACACTGCTGCCCATACTGCAATACTACTTCATCACCAAGCCTATAGAGACAGGTAAGACTAAGGACGGCAGGAAGCCCTTCAACCTGCTCGACCTGATGGACCGATACTACAAGAAACTCATAGCATGGTGCTTCCGACACCCATGGTCAACCATCGGCATAGGCGTGGCAGGATTCATAATCGGCGTGCTGATATTCCCACACATACCTACGAAACTGATGCCTATAGCCGACCGCGACCAGTTTGCAGTGGAGATATACATGCCTACAGGCACTGGAGTAGAGAAGACAGCCGAGATAGCTGACTCGCTGGAGCACATGCTACTGAAGGATGAGCGAATAGTGGGCATAGCAGCATTCAAGGGTTGCGCATCACCGCGTTTCCATACGGCATACGCACCACAGTTTGCTGGCGAGAACTATGCGCAGTTCATAGTCAATACCACCAGTAATGATGCTACCGTGGAACTGATAGACGAGTGTACCAAGAAATACACCACATACTTCCCCGAGGCATACGTGAAGATTAAGCAGCTGAACTTCAGCTCATGCTCAGTGCCTATTGAGGTACGACTGAAGAGCGACAACCTCAAGCAACTGGTGCAATACTCTGACAGCCTCGTCAAGGTAATGCGTCAGATGCCTCAGTTGCTGCTCGTACGCAGCAATATGCTGGAACCACTATCTACCACACGCATCAAGATTGACGACGACAAGGCAAGCCGACTTGCCATCACCAACCAGAGCGTTGAGCTCCAGATGGCATTCCGCTATGGCGACGGCATAACCGTCAGCACAGCATGGGAGGGCGACTACGACGTCAACGTGAAGATGAAGACCGAGGATGCCGACCAGGCTACCCAACAGGATATCATGGACGAGCTCATCCCTATCGGCGTTGCAGCAGCCATACCATCCAGCGCTGATGCAGCCATCGACCTCATCAACTCAAGACAGACCCTGCCAAGCGTGCCCCTGCGACAGTTTGCCGAGATAGTACCCTCATGGCAGTATGGCCAGATATGCCACCGCAACGGTCTGCGCACCGTAACCATAATGGCTGAGCTGGCACGCGGATATAACGAGGGCACCGAAACACGTAACCTCATGGAGCAGTTCAAAGACCTGAAACTGCCTGAAGGCATGCAGATAGAATACGGTGGACAGTATGAGGACGACAACGAGACAGGACCGCGCATTGTGTCTGCCCTCGTCATGTCTATCATGATCATATTCTTCGTGCTGCTATGGCACTTCAAGAGCGTCAGCGAGTCTGTGCTCATCATGGTATGCCTCGCCCTCTGCGTATTCGGTATGGCAATAGGTCTACTCATACAGGGTGTAGAATTCTCTGTCACCAGTGTCTTGGGCTTCGTATCGCTCATGGGTATTCTGGTGCGTAATGGTGTCATACTCTTCGACTATGCCGCTGAAGTACAGGAACAGGAGCAACTGCCGCTCAAGGAAGCCATTCACGTGGCAGCCGAGCGTCGTATGCGTCCTATCTTCCTCACATCAGCAGCAGCCTCTATGGGTGTTGTACCAATGATTCTCGGCGGTAGTGCCCTCTGGGTGCCTATGGGTGCCGTAATCTGTTATGGTACACTCATCACCATGTACTTCATCCTCACCGTCATGCCTGTAGCATACTGGAAGGTGATGGGAAAGAGCGAGGCGAAGACAGTTCATAGTTCATAGTTCACAGTTAAGATGAAAAAGATATTTGCAATATTAGCCTGTTCCGTGTGTTGCGGCCTCACCGCAACAGCACAGCAGGCTTACAGCCTCGACCAGCTGAAGCAGCTGGCTAACGAGAACAACTACACCATGCACTCTGCCAAGAAGAACATACAGCAGGCAGGGCAGATGCAGAAAGAGGCATTAACAAAGTATTTCCCCACAGTTTCTGCAATGGGTATGGCAGCCAACTTCAATAAGCCCCTCATCGAGTTCGACCTCGACCTGCCTGCACCCCTGGCAGGACAGCTTCCAGGAAGCGTGAGCATGGCTAAGAAAGGATTGTTTGGTTCTGTCTCAGCTGTTCAGCCAGTCTTCATGGGTGGCTTGATAATCAATGCCAACAAACTCGCCAAGGTGGGTAAGGAAGCAAGCGAAATCAGCATGGAGGCATCAGCCGACAAGGTAGAGCTCATCACCGAGCAGTATTACTGGAAGGCTGTCACCCTCAAAGAGAAACTCAACACCCTCAACAGCGTTCACGCAATGCTCGTTGAGCTTGAGAAAGATGTTAACAATATGGTACGCGCAGGCGTAGTCAATCGTAACGACCTCTTGCAGGTACAACTGCGCAAGGGCGAGATAGAATGCTCACAGATAGAGGTAGAAAACGGACTCACCACCGTATGCCAGCTCTTAGCTCAGCATGTGGGCAAGGCTGACGAGGCTATCGACGTCATTCTGCCAGCCGACCTCGCCACACTGCCTGCAGCACAGGTGCCAGCCCTGCCCGTAGCACTGCATAAGGACCACCAGACAGCAGTATCTGCCACCACCCAGTATCGCATGCTCGAGAAGAATGTAGAGACCCAGCGCTTGCAGCATAAGATGAAGGTAGGTCAGAACCTGCCAAAGGTAGGCGTTGGCGTAAGCTACAGCTACAACGACTTCTTCGATGGCAGCAAAACCTCAGGTGCCATCTTCGCAGGCGTCAACGTTCCCCTCAGCGCATGGTGGGGAGGCTCACACGCCATCAAGAAGCAGAAGCTCGCCTATGAGGATGCCAAAGAGCAGTTGCAGGACAGCAGCCAGAAGCTCGTCATCCGCATGAACAATGCATGGTCAGAGGTAGAGACCAGCCACAAGAAGCTCCTCATAGCCAACGATGCCATCTATCAGGCAGACGAAAATCTCCGATTAAACCGCGATTATTATCGCGTAGGTCAGACCAAGATGACCGACCTGCTCATAGCACAGGAGAAGTACCAGTCATCACGCGACCGCTACACCGATGCCTATGCCGACTTCCAGACCAAGCAGCTGGAATACCGTCAGGCAACCGCCCAGTAACGGTCAGCCACATACAAACAACAAAAGGGAGCCCTCAAGGGTTCCCTTTTTTGTGTCTATCCGAGCCATCCTCGGTCTTCGTTCCCGTTGCGAAACCTTGTTGTTCAGGTTGTCTTTATTAAACTCTCCATGCGCCAGCCACTTTGCGTAAGCTTCGAAGAAATTACCTCTGCATGCAGAAGCATTACTTCTGCAGCTAAAAGCATTACTTCTGCAGCTAAAAGCATTACTTCTGCAGCTAAAAGCATTACTTTTAGCACTAAAAGCATTGCTTTTACCAAAAGAGGAAAAAATTACTAATTTCTAATTCCTAATTTCTAATTTTTCACAAAAAAAATGTTTTTTTCGTGAAATACCTCACATAGGTCACTTACACCCCTCTCAGCCCAGTGTTTATGCGGCTTCACGCAAGTGAGGTGTCTTTAAAAAAGGTCACTTAAAGGTCACTTAGAGGTCACTATATTATAAAAGAATTACTGCACACTAATTAATTCCTAATTCCTAATTTCTAATTAATAATTAAGGTGACCTCTCAAGTGACCTCTAAGTGACCTGTCGCCAAACATAGGTCACTATCCTCAGCCCAGTATTCATGCGCCTTCCGAGCGATTTAGTGACCTTAGGAGGTTATTTTTCAAAACACCTTATTTTATATAGAGAGGAAGAGATTTTTCTCCACTTTTTTTGTTGTTTCGAAAGTTTTTCTTACTTTTGCAATCAGTATTGGCTAATCGTGGTGACACTACGCTGCTACGGCAGAGATTATGAGCCTCAGTGGAGGTGCCGATACGAAATTTTATGAGTAAAATATTTAGCGTTTGCTGTTAAGAACATTCCGAAGCTTGGTCGCAGATGGGATTTCCAAGTAAAACTTGCAAACGTTCACGCTATGCGTGGACGTTACTTGTTTCTTGGAAGGGTATGACCAAGCACCTGGAATGTGGATAAGTGATAGTCCACGTTTTTTGTGTTTGGTCAGCTTTTGTTTTTGTATGCAACGCATTGATAAAAAATTTATTAATGCAATTATGGTTAACCTAAACGAGCGTGCTGAACTGCACAAGACGATATGGAAGATAGCTAACGACCTGAGGGGCTCAGTTGACGGTTGGGAGTTTAAGGCTTATGTGCTGGGCTCTATCTTCTATAGGTTTATCTCTGAGAATATATGTGACTACATCAAGCAGCTGATGACGGAGGCTGGTCAGCCAGACTTTGACTATGTGGCCATCAGCGACGAGATGGCTGAGAAGATACGTCAGAAGATGGTGGAGGAAAAGGGTTACTTCATCTTGCCTTCGCAGCTGTTTCAGAATGTGGTAGCAAGGGCTGACAAGGATGAGAACCTCAACGAAACACTCACCAGCATATTCCGCTCCATAGAGGCATCAGCTCAGGGCACTCCGTCAGAGGATGACATGCGAGGCTTGTTCTCTGACTTCTCTGTTGACAGTTCGGCACTCGGTTCTACCGTCATCAGGCGCAACCAGCTGCTTGCCAAGGTGCTCAAGACCGTTGCCACGATGGACCTCGGCAGTCGCTATGACGACACTAGCAACGACACCTTTGGCGACACCTATGAGTTTCTGATGCAGATGTATGCCTCAGAGGCAGGCAAGAGTGGTGGTGAGTTCTTCACCCCTCAGCAGGTGAGCGAGGTGCTGGCAAGGATAGCTGCTCATGACAACCCCAACATTCAGAAGGTCTATGACCCTGCATGTGGCTCAGGCTCGCTGTTGCTGAAATTCTCCAAGACCATAGGCAGAGAGAACCCTAACCTGCAATACTTTGGTCAGGAGGTGAACCCAACCACCTACAACCTGTGTAGAATAAACATGTTCCTGCACAACATAAACTATGACAACTTCGACATTCGCCTTGACGACACTCTCTTGCGTCCTCAGCACATGGACGATGCCCCTTTCGATGCCATAGTCAGCAATCCCCCTTACTCGCTGAAGTGGGAGGGCAAGGACAACACCATACTCATCAACGACCCTCGCTATGCCCCAGCAGGAGTGCTTGCACCTAAGAGTGCTGCTGACCTTGCCTTCACCATGCACATGCTGTGGCACCTCAGCGAGACGGGCACAGCCGCTATAGTAGAGTTTCCTGGTGTGCTCTACAGAGGTGGTGATGAGAAGAAGATAAGGCAGTATCTCGTGAGTCATAACTATGTGGACTGTGTCATACAGTTGCCAGCCAACCTCTTCTTCGGTGTGGGCATAGCCACCTGCATCATAGTGCTGAAGAAGAGTGCTAAGAAAGACTCCTCAGTGCTCTTCATTGATGCCAGCAAACTATTCCAGAAGGTGGGTAATAAGAACATGCTGATGCCTGAGCACCAAGACAAGATTATGGAGCTCTATGCCAACAGAAGGGATGAGCAGTATCTTGCCAAACTGGTGAAGAATGATGACATCATAAGCAATGACTGCAACCTCTCCGTTTCCAGCTATGTGGAGCAGGAGGACACTCGTGAGAAGATAGACATCAAGAAAGTTAATGCAACACTCAAAGACCTTGTAGCTGAGGGCAATGAGCTGAACACCAAAATTGATTCTATCATTAAAGAAATAGGAGAGTAGAGTATGGAATTGGCTGTTGGCATCATAACACTACTGGTAGCGTTAGCAACTCTCTATGTCAGTTATAAAACCTATAACTATACAAAGCAGAGTGACAAAAAAAGAAAAAGAAATGAGTTAGCCAGTAAAAGAGCTAAATTGAGATTCTTTCAAGAATCCATGAAAACTCCTTTTACGCAATTCAAATATGATAGAACAGCAACAAATTTCATACAAACAAAGATGGATATGTTGCAAATTGAGATTCAGCAGTTAGAGAAGGAGGTATAGTATGGTGGAGTGGAAGAAATTAATATTAGTTTCAGATATCTTATATGGATACCCCTTTGAGTCGTCTCAATTCTCAGAGGATTCATCTTTTATGCCTTTAATACGAATCAGAGATGTGAAGCCAGCAAAAGCAAGCAAATATTATTCTGGAAAGTTTAATGAAACATACAGAATAAAGAAAGGTGATATTCTTGTTGGTATGGATGGAGAGTTTAATATTGGAAAATGGGATGATAGAGATGGACTGCTAAACCAACGAGTACTCAAATTAAGTGGCAAAGAAGGATGCAGTATAGATGGGTATTTATATCATTATATGGGTCCTGTGTTTAAAAAAATAGAGAAAAACACAGCAGGAGGTTCTGTAAAACATTTATCAGCGAAGATTATAAACAATATCCTCATCCCCATCCCTTCCCTCCAAGAGCAGGAGAGGATAGTGGGCATCCTCGATACATTCACTGCAAGCATAGACAACCTAAAGGCACAGATAGAGCAAAGGCGCAAGCAATATGAGCACTATCGTGACCAACTCCTCGACCTTGAAGGAAAAGAAGGAGTGGAAATGAAGAAACTGGGAGAAGTGGGAAAATTCATTAGAGGAACAGGAATACAAAAGACCGATTTTGTAGAAGAAGGAATGCCTTGTATACATTATGGACAAATCCATACAAAATATGGAATTTCTGCAACCCAAACTTTTTCAAATATAGAAGAGCAATTGTATTCTAAGAGTAAGAAAGCTGTAAAGGGTGATGTTGTTCTTGCAACGACATCAGAAGATGCTGAGGGGTGTGCTAAACCTGTAGCATGGCTTGGAAATGAAGATGTTGCAATAAGTGGTGATGCATATATCTATCACCATAATCAAAATGGTAAGTTTATGGCTCATCAATTTGCGACACATCGTTTTATGCAATTTAAGACAATGAATGTTACAGGTGCTAAAGTTGTTCGCATTTCAGGGGACAGTATGGCAAAATATGAGTTTCCTCTCCCTTCCCTTCAAGAGCAGGAGAGAATTGTTGGCATTCTCGATACGTTTGAGGCAAGCATTAAGAACCTTGAGGCTCAACTGGAGCAGAGGCAAAAGCAATATGAATACTATAGAGAGAAACTATTAACCTTTGAATGATGAAGGAAGACTACAAAATCATAGTAGAGCAAGAGAAGCAGACGGTGATGTCGCACTATGAAGTGACGGCAAAGCCTGATGGTGGTCACCAGAGCGAGGCAAAACTGGAGCAGGCATTCATAGAGCAGCTACAGGCTCAGGGCTATGAGTATGTAGGAGTGACGAATGAAGCAGAACTGCTCGTGAACCTGCGCAAGCAACTGGAAGAGCTGAACGGCATAAGCCTGAGCGAGGGCGAATGGAAAAGGCTGTTGCCACAGATAACGAACGAGCAGATGACCATAGAAGACAAGACGGAGATGATACAGGGCAAGGGTTACATACTCGCCCTGACTCTGGACAACGGTCTGACGAAGAACATAAAGCTGATAGACAAAGGCAATATATACAACAACCGCCTGCAGGTGATAAACCAGTATGAGGTGGAGGGAGCACACAAGAACCGCTACGATGTGACCATACTGGTGAACGGACTGCCACTGGTGCACATAGAACTGAAGAAGCGAGGGGTGAACATAAAGGAGGCTTTCAACCAGATAAACCGCTATCAGCGAGAGTCGTTCTGGGCAGGCAGGGCGATGTTTGACTTTGTGCAGATATTCGTGATAAGCAACGGCACTGAGACGAAATACTATTCTAACACCACCCGCTATGCCAAGGAGCAACAGAACTCGGCAGGCAGACAGAAGAAGACTGAGGGTAACACGTTTGAGTTTACATCATACTGGACTGACCAGGAGAATAACCTGCTGACAGACCTGAGAGACTTCACCACCACATTCTTTGCCAAGCACACCATACTTAACCTGCTGACAAAATACTGTGTGTATAACGTGGAGAAGCAACTGCTGGTGATGAGACCTTACCAGATAGCGGCTACGGAGAAGATACTGCTACGCATACAGACAGCCATAAACAACAAATGGCAAGGCACGATAAAGGCTGGTGGATATATATGGCACACCACAGGCTCAGGCAAGACGCTGACATCATTTAAGACGGCACAGCTGGCATCGAAGATGGAGCAGGTGAAGAAGGTGCTCTTTGTGGTGGACAGGAAAGACCTGGACTATCAGACCATGAAGGAGTATGACAACTTTGAACCTAACTGTGCCAACTCCAACTCATCAGCCAGAATACTGCTGAAGCAGATGAAGGATGATGAGGCTAACATCATCATTACGACGATACAGAAACTATCGAACCTGCTGAAGCCAAACATATATGACAAGGACGAGAGGCTGAGGGAGATACTGGAGAAGGAGAATGTGGTGCTGATATTCGACGAGTGTCACAGAAGCCAGTTTGGCGATATGCGCCAACTGATTGCCAAGCGCTTCAAGAAATATATGATGTTTGGCTTTACTGGCACTCCTATCTTTGCAGTGAATGCACACTTAGGAGGTAAGTATCACACTACGGCACAGCTATTCGGAGGTGAGCCTGACAAGGACGGCAAGCCTACAAGACCTCTGCACACATACACCATCATCAATGCCATAAGAGACAACAACGTGCTGAAATTCCACGTGGACTATGAGAGCACGATGAAGATGAAGAGTGATGTGGACAGCAAGCAGGTGTGGGGCATAGACACTGACGAGGCTCTGCACAACCCCAAGCGCATAAGCATAGTGACTGACTACATACTCAACCACTTCAACGACAAGACGAAGCAGATGGCTGATGCATACGGCATGAGCCGACTGACGAACGTGAGTGAGGTGGTGAAGGCTAAGAATGCTGAGGAACAGAAGGTGCGCATAAAGACCAGAGGATTTAACTCCATCTTTGCTGTGGATAATGTGAAGACAGCCATAATGTATTATGACGAGTTTAAGAAGCAACTGAAGGAGCAGGGCAATGAGGACTTCAAGGTAGCCACCATATTCACATACTCAGCTAACGAGGAGGAGGACGAGACAGGAACGCTGGAAGACGAGAACCCAGATGATGCAGGCAACCTCGACCCAACATCGAAGGAGGCTCTGCAGAGGGCTATAGATGACTACAACAGGACGTTTGGCACCACATACAGCGTGGATGGAGAATCATTCCAGAGCTACTATAAGGACGTTTCGCTGAGAATGAAGAATAAGGAGATAGACGTGCTGATAGTGGTGGGCATGTTCCTCACAGGGTTTGATGCCAAGACACTCAACACACTGTGGGTGGACAAGAACCTGAAGATGCACGGACTGTTGCAGGCTTACAGCCGTACAAACCGCATACTCAACTCAGTGAAGAACTGTGGCAATATAGTGTGCTTCCGCAATCTGGAAGAGGCTACGAACAAGAGCCTGTCAATATTTGGCGACAAGGATGCAGGAGGACTGATATTCATGAAGTCGTTTAAGGAATACTACGAAACGGGCTATGAAGACGAGAAGGGCAGAGTGCATGAGCCATACACAGAGCTGATAAAAAGACTGTTGGGACTATACCCAGTGGAGAATATTCCTAACATAATAGACGAGGAAGAGAAGAAGAAGTTTATCAGACTGATGGGCGAACTGCTGAGGCTGAGGAACATACTCGTAGCATTCGACGAATTTACTGAAGACAAACAGCTGATAGACAAGATGAGGCTGGACGACTATCTGGGATGGTATAACAGACTGCATGATGAGTTCAGACCTAATACACATAATGAGAAGGAAAGCATCAATGACGACATAGTGTTTGAGATGGAGTTGGTGAAGCAGGTGCAGATAAACATCAACTACATACTGAAACTGGTGCAGCAGTATCATGACACTAACTGTACTGACAAGACAATAGTGACACAGATACGCAAAGAGATAGACGCAAGTCCTGACATGAGGGACAAGAGGGAACTGATAGAGAAATTCATAGACCAGATGACACCTGAGAGGGGTGATGTGGACGATGAATGGGAGATGTTCATAGAAAGAGAACGCAGAGAGCAACTTGATGCCATAATAAGAGAAGAGAGCCTGAAGAGAAAGGAAACGGAGCAGTTTGTAAAGCGTGCCTTTATGGATGGCTATGTGACGGAGACAGGCACAGGAATAGCCAAGATACTGCCTCCGATAAATCCATTCCTGCCTGAGAGTGGAGAGAAGAAGCAGACGGTGTTGGAGAAACTGAAAGAGTTCTTCAATAGGTTTGCTGACTTTATGGGTGGAGAATACAGGCAGCTGAAACTGAACAGCATAGAGGACGACAGAGAGGTGCGCAACTTTATCTTCAACCTGCTGCACATGAATGACAAGACAGACGACATGGAACTGCAAAGGCAGGTGACAGCCCAATACGGAGAACGCTACCCAGACATGTCGCCCAGCGACTGGCGACACATAATAGCCGACTACACCTCAATGGTAAGACCAGCATCAAAGGCAAGAATCATCAGCATGAACCCATCACAAGATTATGGCATGGCTGCAGAGGATTCTGATATGTTAAAATGACATGCTAAAGAACACAGGAACAGGTGAGTGTTCCACTCAATAATAATTCCGCGAAATGCATACATAAATGTTAAATTAGTGAAGAAAAGTGAGAAAATATTCCCGAATTTGGGAATATTTGTTTACCTTTGCACCAAGATAATTAATTTCGTATGCAAATAGTCTTTGAAGATACAGACTTAGAGGAACT
>Ga0326511_10004451_pt1 | contig 11143 bp, 2 predicted proteins | sample 0_2496_0518_D_FD_203701 | JGI IMG/M metagenome (GOLD analysis project Ga0326511, IMG submission 203701) | Bovine rumen microbial communities from UC Davis, California, United States - 0_2496_0518 | ecosystem: Host-associated > Mammals > Digestive system > Stomach > Rumen | place: USA: California...
TTTAACAGTAGACCAAGAACGTAAAGAAATAGAAAATTATAATAAAGAAAAAGCAAATGCGAAAGAAGTCATAGAAATTTATAAAGAATTATATAGTGTTCTTTCTGAATATCAGCAATTAATGAGTAAAAAACAAACTAATGGTTTCTTAGATGGGGAGGATGTAAGAAGAATTACAGAACTTGAAGCTAGAGCAGAACGATTAAATGAGAAATTGTTAAATAAACCAAAAGAACTTTGGCAACGTACTGATGTTGCTCAAGCTTCTAATGATTTTATTGGACAAGTTCAAAGACTCCCTCTTAACGAAGATAGAGATAGATTAAAACAATTACAAAGTGATTATGATAATTTATATAAAGCAGAAGAAAAATTACATAAATTAGAGTTAGACCAAATGACTTCCCCTACTCTTAACAGAGGAAAAGCCATAGCGGATTTAAAATTAAAAATAGATGAATATTCTGCTAGTATAGATAAAAATACTCAAGCTATAGAAAGAAATAATAATGCGGCTTCTATGAGTGCGGCTAATACTTTAAAAACTCAATATGAACAAAGAACTAATCAATCTAATCAGAATTTCAATACTGCTTTAAATACAGATAGATTTCAACAAATAGATAGTATTATTAATAAAATAAATGAATTAAAAGCAACATATGCAACAGATGATTTTACAAATGTTTCTCCTTTAATAGAACAATTAGATGGACAATTAACTAAATTAGCTGATTTAAAAGCACAATTGTCTCAAAAACCTTTAGATATTTTAGATGAACAAGAGATAATAATATTTGATACTGAATTAGATAATGTTTTAAATAAAATTAAAGGGATACAAAGGGATAGTAAAAATTTTAAAACAGCAGATGGAACTCGACTGTCTGAAAGAATTTCTGACTTCTTAATGAAAAACCATGGTTTATCTGAAGAAGCTAAACAAGGTTTACAAGAATATTTAAGAATTTTAAATTCTGGTGTAAATACTAAAGGTTTAAAAGACATAGAACAAGGCTTCTATAATATTCGTAAAGCAGAAATTGAAGCAGATAATACAGGTAGAACGTTTTTAGATGTAATTCAATTTAGAGTACGTAATTTAGCCGCTTCATTAATGACTTATATGAGTTTTTGGGCTATTATTAATCAAATTAAACGAGGACTTACTATTTTTAAAGATTTTGATTCAGCTTTAGCAGAAATGCAAAAGGTTAGTAATGAAACTATTAATACGTTAAAAGAATTTCAGCAAACAAGTTTTGATTTAGCTGATAGTATTGGTACTGATGCTCTTTCATTACAACAATCTGTTGCTGAATTTATGAGATTAGGTCAAAGTTTAGAAGAAGCTACTGATTCTGCACAAGCCGCTAATATTTTATTTAATGTATCTGAATTTGAATCCGCTAAAGATGCTTCAACAGCATTAATAGCAATGTCTCAAGCTTATGATGAACTTAGTAATACAGAAATTATTGATGTTATCAATAAATTAGGTAACGATTTCCCGATTTCAACAGAAGGACTTGCAACAGCTTTACAAGATGGTGCGGCTTCTTTAACAACAGCAGGAAATGATTTCTATGAAGCCGCCGCATTAGTTACCGCAGGTATGATTTTATGCCTGAAAAATATGGAAACATATTTTTATAGAACACATTTAACTGCGTTGATTGCCTAAAGCTTTACGCCACAATATAGAGGAAACTACTATATGAAGGATTAAAAAGGTAAAGATGTTACAATGGCTAATTCGCAACGAAGTCCCTAAGTTATGCTTGCATAAAAATGAATTTTATGTTATCATAATATGGGAAACGCTCAACGACCATCCCCATGTAGGGTTATTAATATAAATAATAACAATAGGAGTACGGCTCAAATCGTATATGGAGTGGGTGAAAATCCTTTAAATGGAAAAGGTGTGGCTCTTAACGTAAAGACGAAGAGTTAAAAAATGGTCTAAACTTTATTGAAAGGTAAAGAAAAAATTATGACAATGGGTAAAAAATATAAATATGATGATATAAAAAAAGAATTTAATAATAAAGGATATGTTTTAGTATCGATTGAATATAGAAATATTCAGTCTGAATTACAATATATTTGTAAAAAACATGAAAATAGGGGAGTTCAAAAAATACGTTATAGTAATTTTATTAGAGGGAGATATTGTCCATATTGTATGTACGAAAATGGGACTCCACCTGAAATACTTCCTGAACCTATATATAGAGAAGCTACTGAAGCTAATGGATATAAATATATAGGTAAATATAGTAAAAATGGCTATACAAGAATTAATTATATTTGTTTAAAACACGAAGAGTTAGGGGTTCAAGATTCTTTATGGACTTCTATTAAACAAAAAAAGAAATGTTGTAAATATTGTAATCCTAATTTTAAGACTCCAGAGAAATTTAATGAGCAAATAGAAAATATTTTTGATGGAAATATTAAAATTTTAGGAAAGTATAAAAATGCAAAAGAAAAGATAGAATGTTTATGTATAATTCATAATTATACATGGAAATCATCTCCTTCTAATCTTCTATCTGGTTATGGGTGTTATTTATGTGGTAGAGAAAAAGTAAAACAGAGTAGGTTAATTCCCGTACATAGAAAAAGAGAAATATTAGAAAGTCGAAATAAAGAAATAGAATATTTAATTGTTCCAGATAAGTCGGAAGATTATGTTAGTTGTAAATGTAAAAAGTGTGGAAATTTATGGCAAGCAACGTATAGTAATCTAGTTAAAGAAAAAAATACTAGATGTCCAAATTGCTATTCGTCTATTGGAGAAAAAAGAATTAAAGAATTATTAGATTTGTGGGGAATTGAATATATATCTCAGAAAACTTTTGCCGACTGTAAAGATGTCCATGTATTACCTTTTGACTTCTATTTACCACAATATAATATTTTAATAGAATTTGATGGAGAACAACATTATCATCCTATTCCTCGTGGAAAGAATAGTGATGGGATAAAAGATTATGAAATATTAACTAAACATGATAAAATTAAAACAGATTATTGTATTAAAAATAATATTAAATTAATTCGAATCCCTTATTGGGAAAGGTATAATGAAAGAGAAGTATTGCTTTCTTACTTTAAAAAAAATAATATTATAATTTTTCCAGAGTCATAGTTTTATATATAATAATGCGTATTATATATTAATAAAAATTGAATAGAATCACTCAAGACCCTTCAAAAGTTGGTAAAGCAATGCGTACCATTGCATTACGTTTAACTGGTACAGAAGCTTCCGCTGAAGAACTTGAAGCTGATGGAGAAGAAGTAGAGGGTATGATTAAGAATGTCTCTAAACTTAGAGATGTTATTATGCAAGCCACTAAAGTTGATAGCAATAATAATAAAGGTATTGATATTTTAAATGATGTAGGCGCATACAAAAGCACTTACGATATTCTTTTAGAAATAGCAGAAATCTATGATGAAATTGTAGAAAAAGATAAACAATATGGTACTAAACAAGCTAATTTACTGTTAGAAACGATTGCAGGAAAGAATCGTGCGTCAATAGCCGCAAGTATATTGCAATCTCCAGAAATGCTTAAAGAAGCTTATGCTGAAGCTACAGATGCTGAAGGTTCTGCCGCTATTGAAAATGAAAAATATATGGATAGTGTTGAAGGGCATTTAATTAAATTAAAAAATGCTTGGGAAGAACTTTGGGCTAATGCGTCAACTAGAGAATTTGTAAATGGAGTTATTGATTTAGGAACTGGTATATTAGAAATTGTTAATAAATTAGGATTAGTTAAAACAGCATTATTAGCAATAGCAGGATTAGATATTGTAAAATGGTTTATTATTGGTTCTACTGGGTTTGGAAAAAATAATTCTATATTTGGTGGTTTCATTAATAGTTTACGTAAATTTAATAATGGTGGAATTAATTCTGACAGCGATGATGCTAACAAAGGAAGAACTATTGCTAATATTATTAGAGGATTTCTTGGTAGAAAAGATACCACATCCGTAACAGATACTGCAACTGATGTTGCAACTAAAGCAGGTTCTGAAGTAGTAGAAGAAGGAGTAGAAGAAGGAGTAAAAGGTGGATTTTTATCTTCTGGTGTTGGTAAAGTTATTGGAAATATAGGTGGCTCTATAAAACAACTTTTACCTATTGTAGGTTATTTAGCCGCAATTGCCGCAGTTATAGGGGCAATATATGGTATTTCTAAACTTATTGGTAATTGGATAGATAGAGAAAACTTTTCCACTAAAGAAACCAGAGAAGAAGCTAAATCACTTGTTGATAATTATCGTAGTGAAAGAAAAAATGCTAGCGCACATAAACAAAAAATTGACGAAGTAAGCGATAGATATGAAGAACTTTCTAGGGGTGTTAATCTTGCTAATAATCAAAATTTAACTTTAACGAATGAAGAATATAGTGAGTATCTTTCTATTTGTAATGATATTGCTGAAATGTATCCTAGATTAGTTTCTGGATATGACGCACAAGGTAATGCCATTCTTAAACTTAAAGGGAATGTAGAACAATTAACAGAAGCTTATAAACAAGAACAAGTAGAATCTGCAAGAACATTATTACAAGGTGGTGAAAATAGAGAAGATGCTAAATCAATTTGGGATAACTTTACTCATCAGCGAAAAGAAACAGGAATGCAAAAATATGCCGCCGCAGGTATGTATGCTGATGAAGAGGTTGAGTATCTTGATTCGTTAATTAATACATATTTAAATAATACAGAAGATGCACAAAAACAAGTTGAGGATGTTTTTGATACATATTTTAAAAATAGAGAAAATCATACTGGAAATAAAAATGATACAAACAGATTTAATCTTTTAAAAGAACTTGGGTTTAGTCAAAATATGTCAGCAGTTGAATTTGAAGATGCTATGAATAGTGCTAAAACAGAATTACAAGATGTAAAACTGCAAATAGAAGAAAATGAACAATTTGTTAGAGAAATGATACAGGCAAGAGCAGAAGTAAATGACACTTATCAAAAGATGACTGAAGATGACCAGCAAATGATTAATTCTATTTTTGGGAACATATCAAAAGAAAAATTATATGAATATACTCCTGATGATTCTGGTTATGATAAAATAACACAAGATGTTAATAGTACCATTGAAATAGTTAATCAAGCTTTAAATAGTAATGAGTCTGTTTTTGATGAACAATGGCAAAATATATTAAATCAAGATAATTTAGATTATGTAATAGATGATTATGAAAATTCACTTAATAAATTAGAAGAATTAGGTTATAAACAGCAAGACGTTATAGACCTTATAAATCAAGATGCCGTAAAAGTGGGTAATGTCAATCTTAGTACAGATAGAGCAATTGATTGGGGAGAAGACCCTACTAAAAATGAAAATTTTGCTAATTTACAAACTTGGTATAATAAATCTGCGGAAGAATTAGCTAAAGAATTTAAAAATACAACATCTACTGTTCTTGGCACTTCTGAAGAATTTACTTTTGGAGATAATGAAAAGATTGAACTTTCTTTTGCTATGGTCACTGAAGATGGGAAAATATTAACTCAAGATACTGTTGACCAATATATTAATAATATCATTCATACGGCAAATGAAAATGGTGAGCCTATTACAATAGACACTATTTTAAAGTATGATAGTAAAGAAAATGGTGGTATGAACATCATTGCAGGTGAAGGTGAAAACGCCAGTTCTGCCATGGACGAAATAGAAGTTCTTAAAGTTTTTGGTAATATTGAAGGAGCATATAAGACATTAGATGATTTAGCCCAAAAAACAGGACACTCAATTGATGATTTTATTACAGAATATTATAAGTTAGGTAGTTTAAAAGATATAAATACCTTTAGGGATGTTTATACTGACATGTTAGGTCTTGGTTCTGGAAAAGGTAATTTAGCAAATGCTAAATCTATGGGAGAATTTGAAGAAATTGCTAATGCTTATCGTCAAATTTTCATAGACCAAATGGGTGAAGATACAGGAGCAGAAATTTTTGATTCTATATTTGATGACCAAGGTAGAGGAGATTTAACAAAACGTTTTGATAGTATGTTAAGACGTAATTGGAGACTTAATCCTAATAGTCCTGAATATCAAAAATATATGGGACGATTTAAAGGAATGAGTTATGACCAAGCCCAAGCCTATACTAATGCTTTTTCAAGAATTACTAGATTAGATGAAGGACAGATAAATCAAGAATTTTCTAAAAGTTTACGTGATACTGCCGCAGGTGCTTATCAAGCTACTTTAAATATTGAGGAAGAAACTGCCGCTATAAATAGTTTAAATTCTGCTATGGCTTCTTCTAATGGTGCAACTGGTTTATCTTCTGAAGAAGTAACAAATGTAGAAAATTTATATAAAGATTTGGCAGGTTATGATGCTTCTGAATTATTTGAATCAACAGCAAACGGTATACATTTAAACCAAAAAGAATTAAGAAGATTAAATAAAGAATATCAGAAGTCTAAAGTTAAACAACAAAGTAAACAATATGACGAATTACAAAAACGTTTAGCAGAAAGTAGAGCAGAATTAGATAGATTATCCAAGGAATATTTAAAAACCAATGACGCATCTGTTTTAGATAAAATTAATGCTGAAAATAGACGTAAAGAGGGTATTGAAGCAAATATTGACGCTTTAGAAAGAGAGATGGCTCAATATTCAGCCCTTACTTCTGCTTATAATCAATATGTTAATGCTCAATCTTCCGCTAATGAAAATGCTAAATATGAAAACATTCAAACTGGTTATGATACAGCTAAAGACTTAATTGAACGTGGATGGGGCGGTCAGGATGATGTTAGAGCATACGTAAATATGTTTACTAAAGAAGATATGATGACTGCGCCTGTTGATGCCGTTATAGCTAAATTTAATGAATTAGATGAAAAGGTTGCTAATACTAGTTATTCAATGAAAGATTTCTTTACCGTAGATGGAAATGGTAAAAGTACAAGTGAAGGTGTTTTTAATTTCTTAGATGTTGTTAAAGCCCAATTCAAAAAAAGTGTTAAAGACGAAAATTCAGATTTTTATAAAGATTATAAAGATTTTACTACTGAAGAAATTAATTCTATTGCAGACCAATTAGTAACTGTTACTGATGATGGTAGATATAGTTTTGATTTTAATGTTCTTGGTGGAGACCAAAAAGTAGCTGATATGCTTGGTGTAGATATATCGCTTCTTCAAGCAATCGTTCAAGCGGCTCAAGATGCAGGATTTGAAATTCAAATGAGTAACGCATTGCCAGGAATGGACGCTGTAATACAGCATGTTGGCGAAATGAAGCAAGAACTTGTTGATTTAGGGGTTGAAGCTGATAAAATAAAAGAGTATGATTTTACATTAGAAATTGGGAATATAGATGCTAATACAGAATTAGATGAAGATGCAAAGATAGAACAATATGTGGATTTAGCAAAAAAGATTCAAGAAGCTAAAGAATCTGTGAAAGTTGACGAAGATTTAGCACCTGAACAGCAAGCCGCAGGTTTAGAATATTTAAATGCTCAATTAGATGCAACTATTCAAAAAGCGGCACAAGCTAAAATGGAAATGACATTTGGTAATTTAGATATTTCTTCTTGGCAAGCAGATTATCAAGTTTTAGGGACTTTAATGCAAGATTATTATGAAAAATCTTCTGAATTAGCCATAAGAACAGAAGTAGGCTTAGATTGTAGTGATGCAACAAAAAGCTGTGATGAAGCTAGAGATGCTTTAGCTGAATATCTTGCTGAAGCATATAATGCAGAACAACTTCGTGAAATGGGATTTGAAATACCTGTTAATTTTGATATGGATAGTGAAGGAGACCAAGTAGAAGCATTAAAGAAACAATTAAAACAAAATGATTTTAAATTAGAAATTGACCCTACATTTACTGACCCTACAGGAGACCCTACACAAGGATTAGATAATCAACATATAGTAATTGAAGTTCAATTTACTACAAAAGGAGAAACAGTTGCTATTGAAGAAGTTCATTCTTTCCAAAAAGCCGCTGAAGATGTTCCTACAGATACTACTACTACAGCACATGCAGAAACTCAACAGGCTGAAAATGATTTAAATAATTATGATTCTACGGTTGAAAAAATAGATGGTAAAGAAATAGATAATCCTCTTATTAGTAATGTAAAAGAAAAATTTAAAGAGACAAAAAGTTATGGAGGATTATTAAAACAAACCAATGGACTTAATGTAAAGAATACTTTTACTACAAATGGATTAAATAGTGCTTTAGTTGCAAGTAGCAGTTTATTATCAAATTTTAAAAATTTAAGTAAGACATTTACAACCACACACGTAACAAAATATATAAAAACAAATAAGAATTTAAATGTATCTAGTAGTATTAAAGGTAAAGGTGGACCTAGATTTAATGGTACTGCTTATGTTAATGGTACTATATCTAAATTTGCCCAAAGAAATGCTTATGTAAATGGAACATATTCAGGTGATTGGGGTGTTCCTCAAGATGAAGATGCTTTAGTAAATGAATTAGGTGAAGAAATTATTATTCATAATGGTGAATGGAGAATTGCTAATAATGGTAATATGGGATTTACCCGTTTACAAAAAGGTGATGTTGTTCTTAATCATAAACAAACAGAAGAACTTCTTAAAAATGGATATGTCTCTAATAGTAGGGCTAAATTAGTTGGAGGTATGTCTCATGTAGATGGAACTATAGGGGACGCTTTTTCTAAAGGTTCAACTAAAACAAATGGAGTAAAACGTACTACTCCAAAGAAAACTAGTTCAGGAAAAACAAATTCTAATAATGGTAAAAAATCTGGTGGTGGAAATAATAATTCTAATAAAAAATCTAATAATAACAACAATAACAATAATACAGCAGAAACTTTCGATTGGGTAGAAGTTAAAATTCAACGTATTGAAGAAGCTATTGCACAACTTGATTCTATAATAGATAGTGTTTATAATACTTGGGACACTCGTAATAATAATTTAAATAAAGATTTAATTAAAGTTGGAGAAGAAATCGACCTTCAAAAGAGGGCAATTGAAACATATAACAATTATTTAAATAAAATTGGTTTATCTCAAACTTATATTAATAAAATTAAAAAAGGCGAATTAAAAATTGAAGATATTAAGGATGATAAATTAAAAGAAAAAATCCAAAAGTATCAAGAGTATTATAATAAAGTTGTTCAATGTCAAACTTCTATTACAGAATTAAAAGAACGAGAAAAAGAATTAGTAGCACAAAGATTTGATAATTATCAAACTTGGTATGAAGAAAGACTTCAAGACCTTGATTTCAGAATTGAAATGATGGAAACATTATCTGACCAAGCAGAAAAATCTGGACGTTTAATGTCTGGTTATTATGCAGGTATTATGCGTGATACTGAAGAAGCCAGAATAAACGTTCTTAAACGAGAATATAATCAATTAGTAATTGAATTAGAACAGGCTACTAATAGTAATACAATTGCTAAATGGTCAGAACAATGGTATGAGATGTGTGCTTCTATTGATGAAGTATCTCAAGCTATTGCAGAAGCTGAAAATAATGTAATAGAATATCAAAATACTATTCGTGAATATGAATGGGAAAGATTTGATAAGACGCTTGACAGAATTGAACAAATAGCAGATGAGACTGAATGGTTAAATGAATTACTTGAGGAAGGTAAATCTTTTGAAGAAGAAACAGGAAGATATACTGAATTAGGCAGTGCTAGAATGGGATTATTTGCTATTCAATATGATACTTACTTAAATGAATCTGCTAGATATGCGGCAGAATTAAAAAATATTGAAAAAGATATAGCTAAAGACCCTCATAATCAAGATTTACTTGACCGTAGGAATGAACTTTTAGAAGCCCAAAGAGATGCTATTTCTAATGCGTTAAAAGAAAGAGATGCTATTAAGAGTCTTGTTGAAGAAGGAATAGAAGCCCAACTTGATGCTTTACAAAAATTAATTGATAAATATAAAGAAGCTTTACAATCTCAAAAGGATTTATATGATTATCAAAATAATGTTACTGAAAGTGCAGATGAAATTAGTAGATTACAAAAATTAATTTCAGCTTATCAAGGTGATGATTCTGAAGAATCTAGACTTAAAGTTCAACAATATCAAAAAGAATTAAAAGATGCTCAGAAAAATTTATATGACACTCAATATGATAGGAATATATCTGATACTGAAGAAGCTTTAGATAAATTATATGAGCAATATGAAGAGACTTTAAACAACGCTTTAGATGATGTCGATAAATTAATTGGAGATGTTATTAAAGGAGTTAATTTAGGTTCTCAAAATATTGTTGATACAATAAAAGAAGCCGCAGATAAATATGGTTATACTTTAACTGATTCTATGTCTACAATTGTTAGTAGCATTAATAAATTAGTAAGTGAAGATATTAAAAAGAATATTTCTTCTAGTGATACTGGATATAATAACGCTCCTAATTCTGGAGTAGATACAGCTTCTAATAATATTGCTCAAAATGTAAATAGTGCAGTACAAGACAGTTTTAATAAAGCTAGAGAAGAATATGAAAGTGGAAAAGCTACTAGTATTATTAGAAAGAACTTTTTAAGTGATGATAGAAAAAGTTATACTGATGCAGAAGGTAGGACGATTCAATTTACAAAAGCTGTTGCAAAAGGGAAAGATGATTTTGTTAATGACACCAAAGGGAATCAATACTATTTTGATGAAGGTGGTAATTTAGTTGGCTATGGTGGTGGTCTTCAAACTATTCATGGCTATAAATATTATACTGATGGTAAAGATAATAAAGGGGCTTTACAAACTGGATGGCAACAAGTTGGAGATAAGTGGTATTATTTCTATAAATCTACTATGAAACAATATAAAGACCATTATAAAGGTGTAGCGGCTACTGGTTGGCAAGATATTAATGGTGAAACTTATTATTTTGACAAAAGTGGGGTAATGCAAACTGGTAGATGGAAAGATAGGAAAATTGGAGATAAAAAATATTATCGTTATTGGTTAAAAGATAATGGTAAAGCTTTTAAAAATACTTCTGTTAAAATGGGTAAAACAACATATTATTTTGATAAAAATGGCTATCCTTTAGATAAAAAAG
>Ga0326511_10004452_pt1 | contig 11141 bp, 8 predicted proteins | sample 0_2496_0518_D_FD_203701 | JGI IMG/M metagenome (GOLD analysis project Ga0326511, IMG submission 203701) | Bovine rumen microbial communities from UC Davis, California, United States - 0_2496_0518 | ecosystem: Host-associated > Mammals > Digestive system > Stomach > Rumen | place: USA: California...
CGCAAATAGCTGTATATCAGATTGTTATGAAGTGACGAATAATATGTTGGGTGACGGATGATCGTTGTCGGAGAGGGATGTTGCATAAATATACATAAAGTGCATATTTATACATCCGAAATGACTATTTTGTAAAGTTTTCAGAGTATTCGGTAATAACAATGCGCGTTTTTGCAAAAACGGCGCCCGTTTTTAAAAAAACGGCGCGCGTTTTGAAAAAAACGTGCGCCGTTTCTGATGAATATTTATGCATTCGTGATTTCGTGGGTTTCAACCGTCATCCGTCACTCATTCGTCACTCCGTAACATCATCTTTTTCAGAGTGTTATGCTGATTGGTGACGGATGACGGATGAAAACAAACTTATTTTTTCGGTTTAGGGATAGTTGCTTACTGGTGCTGGTCGCGCAACAGGTCGTTGACGGTCTTCACGGGGTTGAACGTGCCCAGAGGCACCTCCACGAAACAGGTGTTCCAGTCGCTCATGGCACCGTTCCACAGTCCGGGCAGCTCCAGCGCCTTGAGCTCCTTGCCGTTTTTCGACTTCGACGAGATGAATCCCGTGGTGCGGTCAACGAAATCGGGCAGGTTGAAGGGCTGTCCTTTGTAGTCCTTCACGGCGCACACCAGGTCAACAGGGTTAAAGTGTGTGCCCTTGGTGAACATCTCCATATACTCCTTGTTGTTCTTGTCAATCTGTGATGACTCGAGGATTTGCAGCGAGATGGTGCCGTCCTGGTTGTAGGTGAGGAACGGTCCGCCGCCAGGCTCGCCGACATTCTTCACCACGCCGCAGACACGCATCGGGCGGTTGAGCTTCTTCTTCAGGTATTCTGCCAGCTCCTGGTCGTTGAGCGAGGCAATGTCGGGACGGCGGCAGAAAGCATGCTCAACGAAGTGCTGAATCTCGCGCAGCTTGCCGTGCTCTAGATTCCCTTTATCTAATTCCTCTAAATAGTTGAAGGCCAGTTTCTGAAGGTTTACAAGTACACCGGCGATTACCTGCTTGTAGTCTACGGTCTCCTGCTTCAGGCGGTCGGGCACGACGTTGTCAATATTCTTAATGAAGATGATGTCGGCGTCAATCTCGTTGAGGTTTTCGATGAGTGCGCCGTGGCCGCCGGGACGGAACAGCAGCGAGCCGTCATCGTTGCGGAAGGGCGTGTTGTCGGGGTTGGCAGCAATGGTGTCGGTAGAGGGCTTCTGCTCAGAGAAGGTGATGTCGTACTTGATGCCATACTTCTGTGCGTAGCCGTCGGCCTTGGCGGCCACCTTCTTCTTAAACATGTCCATGTGCTCGTGGCTGACGGTAAAGTGGACGTTGGCTTCGCCGTTGCTGGCAGCATAGAGAGCACCCTCCACGAGATGCTCCTCCATGGGTGTGCGTGCACCCTCGGGGTATTTGTGGAACAGCAGCATGCCCTTAGGCAGCTGGCCATAATTCAAGCCCTTCTCAAAGAGCATGTTGGCAACCACCTTTTTATATTGCCCCTCCTGCATGAGGTACTTGATGCTCTTGCCTTCGTTTTTGCGGCATGCGGCGTCGAGGGCGTCGTAGAAGGCGAACTTCTCGATGTTGTCGAAGTACTGCTTCTCGAAGGCTGTCGTCGGCACGTCGTAGTCAGCATCGAGGAAAGCGAACATATCCTTGAACATGCGGCTGGCGGCACCGCTGGCGGGCACAAATTTCACAATCTTGTGACCGGCCTGCTTATAGGCGTCCCATGCCTCGATGTAAGCTTTCTTGTCAGCATCGCTCGTGGCCACAATGCCATCTTCGATGCTGGCGGCAGCTTTCAGCTTGAGAAAGGGGAAACCAGTCTTGAACTCACCCAGCTGGGTGTTAATCTGCTCCTCGGTAATGCCTTTCTTGGCAATCTGTTGTAAGTCTTGTTGTGATAGCATAATATTAGGTTTTTAATTGTGATTGTCGAATTCAACGGCAAATTTACAAAGTTTTTCGTGAAAAGCAAGGGAAAACGAAAACTTTTTCTTAACTTTGCCTCAAATTTTTTGGATAACATGAACGAGAGGTTTGAATTTACCACCGAAGAGCGTGCCGAGACACTGCGTCTCTACACGTGGCTGAAAGAAGCTATTGGCTCGTCGCTGCATGAGGGTGACGAGCAGAACATACGTACGCACATAGCCCTGCTGATGGAACAACAGCAGTTGCAGCGCGATGTCTTCGGACTGAACCCCATCCTGTCGGGCTTTCAGACCGCACAGATTCTAGTAGAGGAAACGGGTGTGAAGCGCGACGCCGTGCTGGCTATCCTGCTGCACTACAGCGTAGAGTCGGGATTGCTGACCTTCGACGACGTGGAGCAGCAGTACGGCTCGTCAGTATCGCGCATACTTCATGGCTTGCGCCGCATACAGGACCTGTACAAGAAGAATCCCGTCATTGAGAGCGAGAACTTCCGCAACCTGCTGCTGTCGTTTGCCGAAGACATGCGCGTGATTTTGATTATGATTGCCGACCGTGTGAACCTCATGCGGCAGATTCGCGACACAGACAATTACGACGCACAGACGCAGGTGAGCCAGGAGGCGGCCTATCTCTATGCGCCGCTGGCTCATAAGCTGGGTCTCTACAAACTGAAGAGCGAGTTGGAAGACTTGTCGCTCAAATACTTAGAGCACGACGCCTACTACTTGATCAAGGGTAAGCTCAGCGAGACCAAGGCCAGCCGCGATGCCTATATAGAGCGATTCATCAAGCCCATCAGCGACAAGCTCACGGCCGCGGGACTGAAGTTTCACATCAAAGGCCGCACGAAGTCAATACACTCCATCTGGCAGAAGATGAAGAAGCAAAAGTGTGGCTTCGAGGGCGTCTACGACCTCTTTGCCATCCGCATTATCCTCGACACACCGTTGGAGAAGGAAAAGATGCAGTGCTGGCAGGTGTATTCGATTGTTACCGACATGTATCAGCCCAATCCCAAGCGCCTGCGCGACTGGCTCAGTGTGCCTAAGAGCAACGGCTACGAGAGTCTGCACATCACCGTGCTGGGGCCTGAACAGAAGTGGGTGGAGATACAGATACGCACCGAGCGCATGGACGAGGTAGCCGAGCGCGGCGTCGCCGCACACTGGCGCTACAAAGGCGTGAAAGGGGAGGGGAGTCTCGACGAATGGCTCACCGGCATCCGCCAGATGCTGGAGACAAGCGACGGTCGCGAGGCCATGGATCAGTTTAAGATGGATCTCTATGAAGATGAGGTCTACGTGTTTACGCCCAAGGGCGACCTGCTGAAGTTTCCCAAGGGCGCCACGGTGCTCGACATGGCTTACCACATTCATTCGAAGATAGGCTCTACGTGCGTGGGCGCGCGCGTAAATAATAAGGTGGTGACCTTTCGCCAAGTGCTGCAGAGCGGCGACCAGGTGGAAATCATGACTTCTACAAACCAGAAGCCCAAGCAGGAGTGGCTCTCTGTGGTCAAGACCAGCCGCGCCAAAGCCAAGATTCGTCTGGCGCTGAAGGAGACGCAGGTGAAGGAGGGACTCTTTGCCAAGGAAATGATTGAACGTAAGTTCAAGAACCGCAAGATAGAGCTCGAGGAGTCGGTGATGCAGCAACTGATCAAGAAGCTGCACTTTAAGGAGGTCTCTGAGTTCTACCGTCAGGTTACAGATGGTACATTAGATGTTAACACACTGATAGACAAGTATTTGGAAATACAGCAGGGCGTCAAGGCGCCCACGGGCGACAACCTGGCACGCAGTGCCGGGGAGTTCGTCTACGACGAGGCTGTGGCACAGCCTGCTCAGAGCGACGATGTGCTGATTATCGACCGCAATCTCAAAGGCATCGACTATCAGCTGGCGCGGTGCTGTAATCCTATCTATGGCGACGACGTGTTTGGATTTGTCACCGTCAGCGGCGGCATCAAGATTCATCGCACGGACTGTCCTAATGCGCCGGAAATGAAGAAGCGTTTCGGCTACCGTATAGTGCGTGCCAAGTGGTCGGGCAAAGGTTCGTCGCAATATTCCATCACGCTGCGCGTCATAGGCGTCGACGATATCGGTATTGTCAACAACCTGACGAGCATCATCAGCAAAGAAGAGAAATTAGTGCTGCGCAGCATCAACATTGACAGCCACGACGGACTGTTCCGTGGCAACCTCGTCGTCATGATTGATGACAACACCAAGCTTGAAGCGCTGCTCAAGAAACTTAAGACAGTAAAGGGCGTCAAGCAGATAGAACGCATTTGAAACAGCAAAAACGAGGCTCGCTCCTATTATAGCTCTACTGAGACTATAATCGGCATTATGATAAATAAAAAAATATATGATAACATTCCCATTAGCAAAGATCAATTTAGGCCTAAACGTTGTTGAGCGTCGTAGCGACGGCTATCATAATCTGGAGACAGTTTTCTACCCCGTACAGATATCCGATGCTTTGGAGCTCACGGTGATGGACGAAAAATTTCCGTCAACCGCTGACTGCGACATCAAAGTCAGCAATATGCTGGTTGACGGCGACGAGCAGCGCAATCTTGTCGTGCGCGCCTATAATCTGCTGAAGCAAGACTTCCCACAGATGCCACGTGTGCACGCTCACCTGTGGAAAGGTATTCCCTCGCAGGCTGGCATGGGCGGCGGTTCCAGCGATTGCGCTTACACCATCAAGCTCTTGAACCAGATGTTCTCACTCGGACTCGACACCGCCCAGATGATCAGCTACGCCGCTCGCTTGGGCGCTGACTGTCCGTTCTTCATTCTTAGCCATCCGGCATATGCCGAAGGTATCGGCGAGCGACTTCAAAAAATTACCCTTGACCTGAGCGACTATTTCATAGGCGTAGTGCGACCAGACATTCCAGTGTCTACACGCGAGGCTTTCTCGCTGATTAAGCCCCAGCGCCCCGCGAAGAGCTGTCGAGATATCATCATGCAGCCCATAGAGACTTGGCGTGAGGAACTGGCCAACGATTTTGAGCAGAGCGTCTTTGCACTCCATCCAGATATTGGGCGTATCAAGGAGCGTCTCTATGAGCTGGGAGCCGTCTACGCCGCCATGACAGGCAGCGGCTCTGCAGTATTCGGAATCTTCAGCGAAGAGATAAAAATAAGCAAACATTTCCCAGAAATGTTTACCTATGTAGGGAGATTGTAGACTCTTTGGATGATTGCGTTTTCACCTATCACGTATGTCACAGTGTGTCAGTGTGTTATCACCTTTCGTGTGATAGCGGAACCATCGGCAGCACGGCTGACAACGATGTACGGCATGCTTTGCGGAGCTCCGCTAAGCCGCTGACCATTAAGCGAAAAAAAGTCTGTAGCAGTTGTTGCAGCCGTTGGTCGGACGATGGCACTCACCACAGGCATGCCACCCATGCCCGTAGGGGGTTCAGCATTGGTAGTGATACATAGTTTATCAAGTCCTGCTCCGTCCTCGCGGGCACCAATAGTCAGCTTGTGGTCCCCAGCCTGCAGGTAGCCATTGTAGAGCTGCTTCCAGTCCCAGCTGGCTGACTGCAGGCCGTTGGCAAAGCCTGTCATCGGCCCGTCCATGCCTATCCAGTAGCTGTCGTCATCCCATGTAGGACACAGCACGCGGCCATAGACATAATATGTATCGGCAGCTGCTACCTTGAACGCAGCCACCAGCATGTCACCCTTGGCTGTCGGGGCTGCGCTGGTAATATTGTTGACCGTAAGCAGATATTTCCCGCCAGAAGCCGCCGCGTCGTCTTTCAAGGCGAAAGCACTACCCGTATTACCATTGTGCAGACTCTCAGCCTCCATCCAGATGGCAGCACCGTAGTCGTCCTCCTCATCGTCGGCCGCCAAAGGGTCGGTCTTGGTAAAAAGGTTCAGGTCTATGCAACCGCCCATGGTTTCATACCCCTTGGCATTGAGGTGGAGCCAATCGTTCTCGAAAAGGAACTCACGGCGCATAGCCTCGGGGTCCTGCTCGTCGCGCACGGCAGCGTCGAAATCGATGATGCCGTCGAGCATCTTTGTCGTCCGTATCCACTGGTTGATGGTGTTGCGCCCTTTTTCATGGTCGGCACTATAGTAACCGCTGCCCTTAAATGGCGTGATAGTACCGCCAAAGACGTAGATGCCGCGCTGATGGGCCTCACGGATAATCTGCTTGTAGACATCGATGATGCGTTTAGCCGTCTGTACGCCGTTGCCGGTATATCCCAGGTCATTGACGGCTTCAAAGAGGATAATCCATTTTACGCCCTCCTGTCCGAGCAGGTCGCGCTGATAGCGGTTGACAGCTGCCGGCCCCAGACCGCCTCCGAGCACGCAGTTGCCGCCGATTCCCATGTTGAGCACAGCCACCTGGCGCGTGGCGGCGTTAGCCAGCAAGCGGCGTGAGAGCACATCGGCCCATCGGTTCTGCTCGTTGGTGGTAGAGCCGCGACCGTCGGTGATGCTGTTGCCAAGGATGGCTACCGCACCAGCCTCTTCTGGCGCCTCCACCTCAAGGGCCAGGATGCTATACCAATGGTCGGTACGTGTGGCACCGCCGAAGTTATTGGTGTTTCCAGCTTTCAGGTAGGACGTTGTGCGCGAACCAGGGTGTCCGCTGACGCTCGTCGACGAGGCCTTACCATAATGGATGGTGATAGCCACATTCTGTCGCTCGCCGATAGGAAACTTCACGGCATCGCTCACAGCCTTGCCACCAGCATTCATTGTCACCGAAGATTTGCCACCAAAGGTGAGGCTGACGGAAGATGCCTCATCAATATCGCTACTGCTGCCGGCGGTCTTTGCCAGTGCCAACTCCACGGCCTTAATCTCCGTGGAACTCGTGCTGAATTCATTGGTAAGCTTCAGACGAACCGTCTCACCGCCGATTGATACCTGCACAATCTGACGCAGTGAATTGTTTGCCAGTCCTGGCGATGGAGGGTTGTTATTAGTCTCTACCAGTTGTGGAGCCGTGCCCCACGTGCCTACCCAGTGGCTCGCAGCCAATACAGGGGTAGTAGCCATCAGCAATGTGAAAAGGAGTGAAAGTCTCATTCGGTGTTTCATGAATACAATTTATAGTTGTTCGATTTATACTTAGCATCTGCCTGGAAGTACGGGGGCAACGTCCGCATCAGTGGCGGGTGAGGACGCCCGCGCTCCAGAAGTTGGCTGCAAAAGTATAATAATTATCCCGAAAGAGCTTTCACATTTGTCTAATAAACTATCTGTTATGTCAACCGTCCCCCCACCCCATGCTTTTTTACCTCAGCCTCAGGGGCATGCCAACGTGAATGTCGTCGTCGGGGTCAAGGTTGTTCATCTTATAGAGCGACTTTAGACGAATGCCATATTCCTGAGCAATGGAATACATCGACTCCCCTTGACGCACATAGTGCAGATAGTTCTTGTACTCCTTGGGGGCGCGTTTCTGCTTCTTTTTCAGCCAGATGATTTCCCCCTCCTCCAGATAGTCGTCGCGGTCGCGCTCGTTGTACTTGGCAATCTTCTTGTAAGAAATGTTAATCTCTTCGCCGATGGCGCGGAAGGTATCGCCGCGGCGGGCGTAGATGTAGTAGTTGTTGTTGTAAATCTTAATAGGATGCAGCGGCTGGCCGTTCACGCTTTGGTCTTTGCTGTGGGCTGCGATGAATTTATCATAACCTTTGGCGGTGTCAAACTTATAGAGCCTATACAGCTGTATGAGTTCTATAAGCTGATTGGCGTACCTGGGATTAGTGGCATAGCCTGCTGCCTTAAGACCGCGTGCCCACCCTTTGTAGTCGGTAGCCTTCAGCGAAAAGAGGCTGCGATAGCGCTGTCCCGTGGCCAAGAACCGTGAGTGGTCTTCAAAAGAGTCGAAGGCTGTGTCGTAAGCCCGGAAGCACTCATTGGAGGCATCGTCGTCTTTATAGACGGTGCGTCCTGGCCACCCGTGGCACTTGATGCCGAAATGGTTGTTTGAGCGTCGGGTGAGTTCGCTCTGCCCAGCCCCACTCTCAAAGATTCCCTGAGCCAGCGTGATGGAGGCTGGCACACCCCAACGCTTCATCTGTTCGATGGCGATATCTTTATACTGGTCGATATACTGTTGGTAACGTTCGTTCCACTTCATCTGTGCTGAGACAGAGATCGATGTCAGCCACAACAAGAAAAACAATCCTTTACGCATGATGACTTTTTACTCAAATGAAAACTTGGCCTATGTTGTCTTTATTCGAACGATAATTTTGCCAGCCGCTGACGCAGCTGCTCAGCCTCCGACTGTCGGATGGCGAGTTTGATTTCGCAGGTGTTGTCGTAGGTCTGGCTGACTATTCGCGGTGCCATATCCTTGACGATGCGCATCACGTCGTTCATCATGGGATAGGCAAACGAATAGGTCACCATCTCCTCCACCTGTCGCGTTTCCACGAGGCTGTGGGCAATGGCGTCGGCAGCAGCCTCACGGTAGGCTACTATGAGGCCGCTGGTGCCCAGGTTGACTCCTCCGTAATAGCGAACCACGACGATGAGTATGTCCGTCAGTTCGGCAGAATAGATCTGCCCCAGGATAGGCTTGCCGGCCGTTGACGATGGCTCGCCGTCGTCGTTGGCTCTGAAGTCCTTACGCTCCGGGCCAAGCATGTAGGCATAGCATACGTGACGGGCATCGTAGTACTTTTTGCGGTAGCTGTTGAGGAGAACCTTAATCTCGTCGAGATTTTCCACATGATGGGCAAAAGCGAGGAACTTGCTACGCTTTTCGGTGTAGAAGCCCTCGCCTGTAGCAGAGATAGTCTTGTATTCGTCAGACATCGCTCAGTTTGTGAATCACCAATCCTGAGCGCAGCTTAGGCTCAAACCACGTTGCCTTCGGCGGCATGATTTTGCCGCTGTCGGCAATGTCCATAATCTGCTGCATCGACACGGGATAGAGCGCCAGGGCGGCGCGCATTTCTCCGCTGTCAACGCGACGCTTCAGCTCGCCGAGTCCTCGCAGTCCGCCCACAAAGTCGATACGCTTTGATGAGCGCAGGTCGCCGATATTGAGTATCTCGTCGAGTATCAGGCGGCTGGAGATGTCTACGTCCAACACGCCTATTGGGTCGCTGTCGTCGTAGGTGCCAGCCTTGGCCGTAAGGCTATACCAGCGTCCGTCAATGTATAGTGAGAATTCATGCAGACGGGCAGGCTTGTAAATGTCTGTGCCCTTATCCTCCACGTCGAAGTTCTGCCGGAGCTTTGCCAGGAACTCTTCTGACGTAAGGCCGTTGAGGTCTTTCACCACGCGGTTGTAGTCGAGGATGGTAAGCTGCGAAGCTTGGAAGCATACGGCCATGAAATAGTTATACTCTTCGTCGCCCCTGTGGTCGGGGTTCTGCTGTTGCTTCTCGGCGCCCACTAAGGCTGCGGCGGCAGAGCGGTGGTGGCCGTCGGCAATGTAGAAGTTCGGCATCTTGCTGAACTCCTCGCTGATAGTCAGCATGTCGGCATCGTCGCTGATTACCCAGAATTGGTGACGGAAACCGTCGATGGGTGCCACGAAGTCGTACTCAGGCTCCGTCTGTGCATAGCGCATGATCAGACTGTTGAGCACCTGATTGTCAGGATAGGCAAAGAACACGGGCTCGATGTTGGCGTTGTTCACTCGCACGTGCTTCATGCGGTCTTCCTCCTTGTCGCGGCGCGTCAGTTCGTGCTTTTTGATGCGCCCCTGCATGTAGTCGTCGGTATGGGCGCAGAGCACCAGACCGTACTGGGTCTTGGCAGCACCAGAGGGACTGATGGGCGAATCGGCAGGAATGGTCTGGGCATATATATAATAATGTTCGCGCGTGTCTTGCACAAGCCAGCCTTTGTCCTGAAACTTCTGAAAGTTTTCTGCGGCTTTCTCGTACACGCGAGGGTCGTACTCCGACGTACCTACGGGGAAGTCAATCTCGGGCTTGATGATATGATAGAGGCTCTTCTCGTTATCGCCGGCCTCTGTGCGGGCTTCGTCGCTGTCGAGCACGTCATAGGGACGGCTCTCCACCTGCTCTACCAGGTTCTTTGGCGGGCGTATGCCTTTGAATGGTTTTATTCTCATGGGTGATGGGTGTTAGGTGATGGGTGTTAGGTGATGGGTGTTAGATGATAGGTGCCTGGTGATGATTACAAGTTAGCCTTGATTTTGTCTATCATCTCTTGATACTCAGCGTCCGTGAGATACACCTTTCCGGGATTCATCTGGAACGTGCCGCCGTAGTCGGGACCGTCCACATATTTCGGAGCCAGGTGGAAGTGCAGGTGCGAGAGCTTGTCGCTATAGGCGCCGTAATTGATCTTCTCTGGATTGAAAGCCTTCTGCATGGCGCGCGTTACACGAGCCACGTCGGCCATGAAGGCATTACGGTCGTCGTCGCTGAGCTCGTTGAGGTCGTTCACATGATCCTTGTAGGCAACGAGACACCGTCCGCGGTAGGTCTGTTCTTTAAAAAGGAACGCGCGAGACACCGAGAGCTCGCAAATCTCAATCATCAGGTCGTGCAACGTCTGATTGTTCTGGCAGTAGAGACACTGCTTGGGGTCACTGTACATAATTACGATTGGTTTTTAAAGATTTCTTTTTTTGCGCCTGCAAATATAGCAATAAAAAGTGAACCATGGGAAAACGAACGCTTCATTTTAGACTTTATTTACATATTTATGTCAATTAACCTGTTGGAATTCGCAGAAATGTTGTAACTTTGCACCCATCCGTTGCATTATAGAACTTTAGAGTAAACCATCCTGTTCCCATGACGTTGAGCGTTGTCATTCCTGTCTACCGTGTAGAGCAAACCCTCAATCGCTGTCTGCAGAGTGTTGTCAGCCAGTCGCTTGACGACTTTGAGGTGATACTGGTTGACGATGGCTCCCCAGACGCCTGTGCGCAGCTCTGCGACGAGTGGGCGCAGCGCGACCCTCGCATCATCGTCGTCCATCAGTCCAACGGCGGTCTCAGCGCCGCCCGCAATACCGGCATTGAGCATGCCAGCGGCGACTACATTACCTTTATTGACAGCGACGACTATATAGGCCCTGACACCCTCACTGCCGTAATGAACCGTATGGGCGACAACGATCTGGTGGAATATCCTGCCTTTTGTTTCTTTGGTGCACCCTATCAGCAGCGGTTAGACTTCGATGACGTGGTATATACCGATGCCACAGACTACTGG
>Ga0326511_10004453_pt1 | contig 11132 bp, 8 predicted proteins | sample 0_2496_0518_D_FD_203701 | JGI IMG/M metagenome (GOLD analysis project Ga0326511, IMG submission 203701) | Bovine rumen microbial communities from UC Davis, California, United States - 0_2496_0518 | ecosystem: Host-associated > Mammals > Digestive system > Stomach > Rumen | place: USA: California...
CAGGCCGTACACTTGTAGCTGCCGTCCTCGTTGCGCTTGAAGGTCAGGCGCCCACGGTGACGCTTAGCCACGTGGAGCGTGGTCTTGCGATTCTCGGGATACTGCTCCGTCGACTTGTTGGTGAAGAAGTCCTTGAAGTATTCCTTCCAGGTGGTCTTCATTCCCGTGGCAAGTGTCTTGGCGGCATGCCCGATTTCTCCGAAATATGTTTTGTTATCTTCCATTGCTATACCTTATTTAATATATAGGCCGAGGGCCACTACAACAGTCATAATCACCAGATTGAGCAGCGACAGCGGCATCAGATACTTCCACTCCAGCTTCAGGATCTGGTCGATACGCAGACGGGGGAACGTCCACTTAATCCACATCAGCACCCAGACAAGTGCGAAGGCCTTACCCATGAACCAGACGATGCCGGGAATAAAGTTCATCACGGCGTCGAAAGGCCCGATACCAATGTTCAGGGGAGCCCAGCCGCCGAGGAACACCGTTGCGGCGATACCTGCGATGATAAAGAGGTTGAGGAACTCAGCGAGGTAGAAGAAGCCGAAGCCCATACCGGAGTACTCGGTATGGTGGCCGGCCGTCAGCTCACTCTCGGCCTCAGCCATATCGAACGGGCCGCGATTGGCCTCAGCGTTACCAGCAATGAGGAACACGAAGAAGGCTATCAGCGCAGGGATGTGCCCCTGGCAGATGAGCCACTTGAAGGGACCCGTCTGAGCCTCAACGATACCAGACATCTGCATCGTGCCCGTCAGGACTACGGCGGTAATCAGGCAAAGGCAGAGCGACATCTCGTAGGAGATTATCTGGACGGCACCACGCATGGCCGACACCACGGAATACTTGTTGTTAGAGCTCCAGCCGGCGAGGAAGATGCCCACCACGCCGATCGAGGAGATGGCCGTCAGGAGGAACACGCCCACGTTGAAGTCGAGCACCGTAGCACCGTTGTTCCAGGGGAGGAACGAGAAGGCTCCTACCGAGCCGAAGATCACGAGGACAGGAGCGACGGCATAGAGCAGCTTGTCGGCACGGTCTACGAAGAAGATCTCCTTGATGAGCATCTTCAGCACGTCGGCAAACACCTGCAGCAAGCCCCATGGGCCTACTCGCATCGGGCCCAGGCGGCACTGGAAGTAGGCACACACCTTACGCTCCATGAAAATCAGTACGATGGCGATCAGCGCATAGCCCACAAGGATAGCGGCGCCCACCAGCACGCACTCAATCAATATCGCCAACCAGTCTGGGCAGCCGAGCGTCAGCCTCAGCAGTTGGTCGAACCATTGGGTTACTATAGAAAAGTCGAACATAATATCTTCAATTTTTCAATTCTTCAATTTTTCAATTTTCCGACTATCGGTCGATATCGGGAATAACAATGTCGATAGCGGCACATGTAGCAATCAGGTCGGCATACTTCTGACCGCGCAGCATGGCGTCGAAGGCACCTACCAGGGAGAGTCCCATCGGACGCATCTTCATGCGGTACGGGCTCTTGTCGCCACGGGAGTCGAGATAGACGCCGAACTCGCCGGCCACACCCTCGACAGAGAAGTACCACTGTCCCTCAGGCACCTTGATAATGGGCTTCTGCTTCACGTAGAAGTCGCCCTCGGGGATATTGTCGATCAGCTGCTCGATGATGTTCAGGCTCTGATACATCTCGTTGATATGCACCATGTAGCGCCCCATGGAGTCACAGCTGTCAAGTGTACACTGCTCCCACTCCACCTTGCCATACAGGTCGTAGGGATGGTTCTTACGCACATCGTTCTTCCAGCCAGAGGCCCTTCCGGCAGGACCGGTAACGGCATACGAGATACAGTCCTCCAGGCTCATCGGGCCACAGTTCTCCAGACGGTTGTGGGTGATGATGTTGTCGCCAAACACATCCAGATACTCCTGGATCATCGGGCGCAGGTACTTCACCAGTGCCTTGACGTTCTGCACGAAGTTGGGGTCGATATCGTCCTGAAGGCCACCTATCCTATAGTAATTCTGAATCAGGCGCCCGCCGGTAGTCTCCTCCATGCAGTTGAGCACATGCTCACGGTCGCGCATGCTGTAGAGGAAGGCCGTAAGACCGCCCAGGTCCTGAGCCACGCACGACACATAGAGCAGGTGGGAATCGAGACGCTGCAACTCGTCCATAATCGTACGGATATACTTGATACGGTCGGTCAGCTCTACACCCATTCCCTCCTCGATGACGCCCACCAGCGCATGACGATGCTGCATGGCACCGAGGTAGTTCAGACGGTCGGTCAGCGCGAGTGTCTGAGGGTAGGTCATGCCTTCCCACATCTTCTCGATAGCACGGTGGATATAGCCCAGATGAGGATAGATGCGCTTCACGGTCTCGCCGTTGAGCACCGTCTGAAGGCGAAGCACGCCGTGAGTGGCCGGGTGCTGAGGTCCGACGTTGATGACATAGTCGTCGGCATCGAACAGCTTGTTCTGCTTCGACTGCAGGCAACCATCCTTGTCGAGATAATACTCCAGGCCGTAATCGGGCTCCACGTCATCCTCCAGCTTGTAGCTGTCGTCAAACTTCCAGTCCTTGCGGAAGGGATAGCCGTTGAAGTCGGTGCGCAGGTACAGACGGCGCATGTCGGGATGCCCCAGGAACACGATGCCGTAGAAGTCGTACACCTCACGCTCCAGCAGGTCGGCCACGCGCCAGATATCAGAGACGGAGGGGATATAGGCGAGCATCTGCCCGTCGGTATCACCGGTACCGTTGGATGACATGCCGTCGCCGCAAACCTGCTTCCTGGCCATCATCCTCACCGAACAGCGCTTGTGGCTCTCGGTATTCTCAAGGATATAGATACAGCCGAGACCACCCTCGTCTGACAGTCCGGACTTGGGGAAGTCCTCGCCGACGATGGTCACGAGATAGTCGTAGTGACTCTTCTCCTTCAGTTCCCGCATCTTCTTCTGGAACTGGTCAAACTCAAATTCTAATGGGGTCAGTTTCATACGGCAGCGTCCTCCTTCTCTTTCTTTAATTCATCTACGAACTCCTGTGGAACATCCGTCACCACGATCGGCTCGCGCCTGTGGTCGCCCAGCTTCGCACGGAACGTCAGCTCCTCATTGGATACGCCGAGCTCGCGCTCTTCCTTCGTCTGCTTGTGGTTGGCTCCACCGAAGAATTTCTCGATCTTCACCTTGCGCTGCAGCTGCATCATGCCGTACATGATAGCCTCCGGGCGCGGGGGACAGCCGGGAACGAACACATCGACGGGAACAATCTCCTCGATGCCCTTCACTACATGGTAACTCGACTTGAACGGGCCACCGCTGATGGCGCAACCGCCTACGGCTACCACATACTTCGGCTCGGCCATCTGGTCGTAGAGGCGCTTCAGGGCAGGAGCCATCTTGTGGGTAATCGTTCCGGCACACATGATCAGGTCGGCCTGACGGGGAGAGTTACGCGTCACCTCGAAGCCGAAGCGGGCAAAGTCATAACGGGAACAACCGCAGGCCATGAACTCGATACCGCAGCAGGAGGTGGCAAAGGTCAGCGACCACAGGGAGTTGGAACGTCCCCAGTTGATCAGCTGGTCGAGCGAGCCAGTCACTACACCGACGCCGCCCTCATGGAGCTCGTCGATAATCTTCTCCAGCGAGGCGTTGTCGTTCCACTCCTCGTAGGGAATACTCTTGATGTGGGGCTTTCTTACTTCCATTCCAAGTCTCCTTTCCGCCAGGCATACGCCAAGCCTAATACCAGAACCAACAAGAAGAACCCGATGCTCAGCAGAGCCATCGCACCGAAATCCTTCACGACTACTGCCCACGGGTACAGGAACACTGTCTCCACGTCGAACATCAGAAACAAGATGGCGAAGAGGTAGAATCCCACGTTGGCAGGCAACCAGGAGCTGCCTCGCGTGGGGATACCGCTCTCATAGGGCTCACCCTTCACCTTCGCATAGGACCTCGGCCCTATCAGCTTGGCTATCACGTAAGCCCCCACCACCAATGTCAAAGCCGTCAACAAAACGGTAATTAACAAAGTAAAGTTCATAAAAATAATATAATGTTATAACAATATTGTTCACGCTTTTAAGCAGTTACTGGAAAAAGAAAGTACCTTCGCCGCTAATTGCTTGCAAAGGTACTAAGATTTTTTGTAAAACTAACGAATATTTATAAAAAAATAGTTAATTACCGTCTACTACTTCCGAGATAGCCTCTCCCACGCACGCATTAGGCTGCTGGATATGGAGCATCTGGGTAATGGTGGGGGCGATGTCGGTCATGTGGACTTCGCGGCTCGTAGAACCGTGCTCCACCTTCCAGCCGTAGAACAACAGGGGGATATGGGCATCGTAGGGGTTCCATTCACCATGGGTCGTTCCCACGAGCGATGAGCTGGGCCACACTTCATAATAGCCCGACTCGAGCACCAGCAGCAGGTCGCCCGAACGATGGGGGTGATAGCCCATCAGTGCCCGGCTCCTGATCACGTCGGGCACGCTCCAGGTGTTCACCTTCTCAAAATCCATCACGAAGAGCACGTGGGGCATCTGGCGGAAAAAGTCTATCAGCACGTCCTTCACCTGCTGGACCTGAAGCCCCAGGGCTGCTATGCGCCCCTTGTTCAGGAATATACGATAGCCGTTGATGCCATTAACGACCGAGAGGTCGGCACCCAGCTTCTCCTTCAGCAGCTGGTCGAGCTGGGGGCCAAGCACATCCTCCTTTATCTTCCACGCGCCGCCGTTCATCTTGTGGTCGGCCATATACTGGAAGTTGTGGGCCGCACCGTGATCGGCGGTCAGGAAGAGGAGGTAGTTTCCTTCGCCCACCTGCTCGTCGAAAGCCTTCAGCAGCCTGGCGATGTCCTTGTCGAGTTCCAGGTAGGCCTCGTCGGTATGCTCGCCGCGCGTGCTCCACTCGTGGCCGATGACGTCGGTCTGCGAGAAGCTGATGCAGAGCATGTCGGTAGCGTCGCCCTTGCCGAGGTTCTCGCCTCTGAGGGCCGCGATGGCCATATCGGCGGTGATGTGCCCGCAGAGGGGATAGTTACCGATGCGCTTGCCCACCTTCTTCAGCTCCTCGTTCTTGGCCAGCTGGGCGTTATAGTCTTTCGCCCACTGGGGCAGCTGGTCCATATAGTAGGTGCTGGTGATAAACTGCCCGTTGTCGTAGTCGAGCCAGAAGGCACCATTGGCACTTCTTCCTGCGGGCAGGATGGCGGCGCGGTCCTTGTACGACACCCCTATCACCTTCGAACGGAAATCGGTATGCAGTCGCAGCTGGTCGCCGATGGTGGTAGCCAGCAGGTTGGTGGGCGACATGCAGCCGCGCTTGCGGTTGTCGGTGCCCACGGGGCTGACGCTATCGTCGCCACAGCAGTAGACCTGTTTGTCATCGATGAAGAAATCATTGCCGCAGATGCCGTGAAAGGCAGGTGTTGACCCCGTATAGACCGAGGTGTGGCCGATGGAGGTCACCGTCGGCAGATAGTTGATCAGGCAGTTGTCGCATGAATAGCCCTCCGTCATCAGGCGCTTCAGGCCGCCGTCACTGTACTTGTCGTAGTAGCGGCTGAGATAATCCCAGCGCATCTGGTCCACGACGATACCTACTACGAGCTTGGGGCGCTCGTTAAATCCCGTATGTGCCAGCAGCTGTGCTGCGAAGGTACACATCAAAAATCCAGCAACTAGTAATCTACTTCTCATAATTGAGTGCAAAGATACATGTTTTTTTGCTAAAAACGGCATAGTTTCCCGAAAAAATGAGTATCTTTGCAAGCAAAACTTCTATATTATCTGACAAGTGAAGAAAAAAAAGGTCGTCATCAAGGCTGGCGAGATAGCTGCCATCATCGCTGGCTGCTTCCTGCTCATCGAGGCACTGGGCTCCCTCGTGGTCAACTATACCCTGCTGCACGGTAGAATCTTCGACGAGGCGATGGATGCCGTCCCCGAAGAGCTGGAAGCCTATATCCACATCGACGATTACCGGGTCAACCTGCTCTCCCAGAGCGCCTCGATATACGGCATCAGGGTGAAGGACCAGCAGCAGCGCGACATGCTTCAGGTGGAATCTGTCAAGGCTGAGATCGCATTCTGGCCGTTGCTGAAAGGACAGGTGGTCCTGAGTGCCGGAGAGATCGACCAGCTGAAGGCGCTCATCGTGAAGCCCTCGAAGGAGGAGGAAGCCAACTACCAGTTCATCATAGACGCCTTCAGGAAGGAGGCCGCGAAGCGGAAAAGGAAGAAAGGCAAGGACACCTCGTCAAGCAACCGCTTCCACATAGACCTCCGAAGTGCCGAACTGAGCGAAGCCGACCTCCGCTACAACGACTACGCCATCCACCTGAAGCGCGCCAAATACATCCACAAGCCCCAAATCGGCCTCCACATAGCCATCCTGGAAGACGGGCTCGCCTCCTGGGAAGCGACGACGAAGAAGGGAAAGACGACCCACCAGGTGGACTTCGGCACCGTGACGGCCTCGATGAAGCGCGACGGCGAGAAGCAGCTCAACCTGCGTGACTTCCGCTATCGGTCGGACAACCATCTGCCGCGAAAGAACCACGACCGCCCGAAGCGCGGATTCTTCGACGTAGGGCACCTCGACGTCACCAGCAGCATGGACTTCCTGATCAATCATGTCAGCAAGGACTCCCTCAACCTCACCCTGACGCGCGGCACCGCGAAGGACTCCGTCACGGGCTTCAACCTGGTCAAGATGAACATGCATATCGCAGCCAACAAGCAGAAGATCAGCGTGAAGGACGTCTTCCTCAAGCAGACCAATACCGTCATCAAGGTGCCCTCGGGCGAGATCACGCTGCCCAACAAGGAGAAAGGCACGCGACTCAGATACGCTGCACCCGAGGTGACGGGCAAGACGATCCTGCAGGACATCGCCCGGCCTTTCGCACCTGTGCTTAGGAAATTCACCATCCCCCTGAGGTTCAAGACGAGGCTCAGCGGCACCGACGAGGCGATGGAGTTCAGGCGCATCAGGGTCATGACCGATGACAACAAGTTCAACGTGGCCGGCACCGGACTGCTCAGAGACATGAACGACAAGGAGAAGATGACGCTCCACTTCGACATCTCCGACATGACCGCCAAGCCGGGCATCAAGGATAAGATCATCAATCAGTTCGCAGGCAAGAAGTTCATGATGCGGCAGCTCTACACGCTCGGCACACTCCGCTATCACGGCAGCTTCGACATCATCTATAGGAAGGAACTGTTTCGCGGGCTTCTCAACACCGAGGTCGGCAACATCGACTTCCACTTCGGTATCGACGAAAACACGAAGTATCTCTCGGGGGCCGTCAAGACCAGCGACGTCAACCTGGGCGAGCTCGTCGAGATTGAGGAACTGGGCACCATCGACTGCGAAGCCAGCTTCGAGTTCGACCTCTCCAAGGCCCGCACGGCGGAGGTCCGCAAGAAAGTGGGTGGCAAGCTGCCCATCGGCAAAGTCAGTGCAAGCATCAACGACTGCACCTACCTGACCACACATATCCGCGACTTGCACGCCAACATCGTCAGCGACGGCGCACTGGCCCAAGGCGACGCTGAGCTGCGGGGCGACCACACTGCCCTGGTTGTGAACTTCTCGTTCACAAACACAGAGCAGATGAGAAAGATGAAGATCAAGCCCAGCCTGAAGTTCTATCAGATGACTAAAGGAGCTGCCCAGCCCGCTCCATAATCTCCAGGCACATACGGCTGTTGTGGTAAGGGCACTTCCAGAAACCGGCCTTGTCATCGACGGTGTTCAGCGTGCCGTCGGGATGGCGGCTCCAGTGCCACTCGCCGTTCTCCCAATCGATCAGCTGCGCCTTGATGTACTCCCAGCATTTCAGGGCACGACCAAGGGCCTGCTCGTCACCGAAATACTGCCAGATGTTATACCACCCGACGACGTTCTCGGCCTGAACCCACCAGTGCAGGTCATCGTCTACGTGGCCCGTATCGAGGTTAGCCTCGTGGATCATCGACCCGTCGGGGCGCAGGCCCTTGGCCGAAGCCGCTGCCACCTGGCGCACGATGGGCTCCATTCTCTCCAGCACTTCGGGGTCGCCCAGCACGAGGGCTGCCTCGTGCATCAGCCAGGAGCACTCGATGTCATGTCCGTAGCTCTCCAGATGGCCGGCACCGCGCGTCCAGTCCATCTCGAAGAAGAGGTCCAGATGATGGGTCTCGGGGTTCAGGATCTTGTCGGTGAAGATGCCGATGATATTCCGCAGTGCGCCCCCTACCCTGTCGATGGTATCCTGACTGACCGTGATTGTCACAGGGAGCACGGCACCGATGGCGGGCACGTAGTCGCACGAGCTCTTGGCCTGTAGCTCCTTCAGGCAGCGATACAGGTTGGCATAAGGCTCAATGATGTGCAGATGGGTGTTCTGCGACTTGGGGAAATTGGCATCGAGCTCCGAGAGTCGCATGTCGGCTATCGGGCTCCAGTCGCGGGCCGTAGCCTCTATGTAGCCGCCATACTCGTGGTCGAGGGCATGGGTCTCGATGCAGTCGAAGAGCTGTAGCGCACACTCCAGCGCTTCGTGATCGCCGGTGGCGCGGGCATATTCCGACATCCCGTAGATGGCGAAGCCGATAGCGTAGAACTGCTTCCGCGTGTTGAGCGGCTGCCCAGTGGCATCAAGGCTCCAGAACACGCCGCCATACTCACGGTCGATGAAGTGGTCGATGATGTAGTCCTTGGCCCTTGTGGCGGCAGCCAGGTACTCAGGCTTGCCCAGCACGCGGTAGGCAGCCGAGAACGACCACAGGATGCGGGCATTGAGGACGGCTCCCTTCTCGGCATCGGCATGCAGCACCTCCTGCCCGTCGATACGTCCGTAGAAGCCGCCGTTCTCCTGGTCTTGCATCTTCTCCAGCCAGAAGCGCAGGATGTTCTGCTCCAGAACATCCTGCATCTCTTTTCTCATTTTAATGATTTCTGTCATTGTTTCCTGATTTTTCTTTTTAGTCCATCTTGCGAACTTTCTTCAGCTCGGCATTGATTTCCTCGATACGCTTCGTCGTCAGCGGGTAGAACCACACGACGGTGATGGCCAGAGCGGCAACGGCGGCAGGGATGAAGCTCATCAGCCAGCGGAGCACGAGCAGCGCACTCTCGGGCTGAACGACGCCGGCCTCCAGCTGTGCGGCATCGGTGATATAGCCGAAGCCTGAGAGCAGCCAGAGCACGGCAGCACCGCCGATGGCTCCACCAAACTTCTGGGCCATCGAGGCCGAGGAGAAGATGAGGCCTGTGGAGGCTGTCTTGAACTTCAGTTCAGCATAGTCGCTCACGTCAGCATACATACTCCAAATCAGCGGCGACATGATGCCGGTGAAGATCGAGATGATGACCTGCAGGATGAGCATCGTCCAGTAGCCCGCCGGCGTGACGGGCACGAAGAAGAAGGCGACGCTGAACACCACGAGGGCGGCATTGACGAAGATAAAGGTGGACTTCTTGCCCAGCTTGTTGGCGATGGGCACGCAGAGGGCCACGCCCGCCATGTTGGCCACCTCGCCGATGCCCAGGAACAGTCCCGAGTAGAAGAGGAACATCAGTCCGAAGAACGAGAGGCTCACGTCGGAGCCGATGATGTCGAGGAAGAAGTAGGCCACCGTCGCGCCCCTCACCGTGTTGAACAGGTTGGAGCAGAGCGCGGCACCGATGAGCAGCCACCAGGGCTTGTTCGACAGCAGTGACTTGAAGTCGCTGCCCACGCTCACCGTCGATACCGTCTTCAGGTGCTCCTTGGTCAGCACGAAGCAGAGGATGAACATCACGAAGCAGGCCGAGGCGATGCACACCATTCCCCAGAACCAGCCCTCAGGGGTCTTGTAGCCCCCCAGCATGTTGGTGAGGGGCTCCCAGAGGAACAGTGCCAGGAACGAGCCGCCATAGGCGAAGAACATGCGGAAGGATGAGAACACGGTCTTCTCGTTGGGGTCGTCGGTCATCACGCCCAGCATGGCCCCGTAGGGCACGTTGATACCCGTATAGACGGTCATCATCAAGATGTACGTCACGTAGGCCCAGATGAGCTTGGCGCCGTACTCCCAGTCGGGCGTGGTGAAGAGCAGGATGCCGCAGATGGAGAACAGCGGTGCCACCCAGAGCAGGTAGGGGCGGTACTTGCCCCACTTGGTGTTCGTACGGTCGGCGATGATACCCATCATCGGGTCTGAGACGGCATCCCAGATTCTCGTGACGAGCACCAGCACTCCCGCATCGATGAGCGAGAGGCCGAAGATGTTGGAGTAGAAGATGGGCAGGTAGTAGGAGAACACCTTCCAGAAGGTCGACGACGACATGTCGCCGAATCCGTAGCCTATCTTCTCGATTAACTTAGTCTTTGCCATAATCTGATGATTTTATCGACTTACTTGTTTTCTAGTGATTTGTTCTTGGCGATGAGTCGCTTGATGGTCTCCACGCTGGCAGCTGTGGTGTAGCCGTCCTCTGGCGTGTTCATGCAGTAGTCGATGAGCTTGTCGATGGTCGAGGTAGCCACGTGCATGCGTGTGTCGGCCGATGCGTAGTAGATGAACACGCGCCCGTCGGGGTCGGCAATCCAGCCGTTGGCGAAGGCCACGTTCATCACGTCGCCCAGGTACTCGTCGCCCTCGGGCACGAGGAAGAATCCGCCCGGACGCGCAATCACCCGCGTGGGGTCGTCGAGTGCCGTCATATACATGTAGAGCACGTAGCGCAGGCCGTCGGCCGTTGCCCTTACGCCGTGGGCCAGGTGTAGCCAGCCCTTCGGGGTCTTGATGGGGTGCGGGCCCTCACCGTTCTTCACCTCGGTGATGGTATGGTACTTGCGCTCATAGATGATCTTCTCCTCCTTGATCTCGGCATGGGTGATATCGTCCACGAGAGCCCAGCCGATACCGCCGCCGCTACCAGTGTCGATGAATCCGTCCTGCGGGCGTGTATAGAAGGCGTACTTGCCGTCGACGAACTCCGGGTGGAGCACCACGTTGCGCTGCTGCGAGCGGGTCTTCAGGTCGGGCAGTCGCTCCCAGGTCTTCAGGTCCTTCGTGCGGGCGATGGCGGCAGTGGCCGTAGCGGCAGAGAGGTTGCCGGGCTGGGCCTCGTCGTGGCGC
>Ga0326511_10004454_pt1 | contig 11132 bp, 19 predicted proteins | sample 0_2496_0518_D_FD_203701 | JGI IMG/M metagenome (GOLD analysis project Ga0326511, IMG submission 203701) | Bovine rumen microbial communities from UC Davis, California, United States - 0_2496_0518 | ecosystem: Host-associated > Mammals > Digestive system > Stomach > Rumen | place: USA...
GATGAATGTTATATCACGAGTTATAAGTATGCACGGAACTGCCTTGTGCAGAAGGCAGATAGTTGATGCCCCACCAACACTATTTTCACAACTCACTGTTTTTCAGCATATTACACCTTTCAAATTGGTTGAGATTAAATATTTGTACCTATATTGTACCTATAAAAAACCGCCCCATCCTCGCGGACAGTAGCGGCTAGTAATAATTCGTGTGCAAAGATAAACATTAATTTTCGTTTTTATGCCATTTCCTGATTATTTTTCAATCCCTCCCGATGAAGAGTTGCCCTAATCGCGCACGCGCGTAGTACCTAGCTATTCTTCGGTCTCCCACGCTTCACGAATGCAGAATCGGAAAGATAATATTGTTCTTTGCCGTTGGGTGTGGCAGATGGTTCTACAAATTTCTCCCTGACTGCTGTAGCCCATCCCCATGCTGATAATTGGATTCTCCACTTCTCAGGGTAGGATGCAAAAATGTTGGGATGATGCTCAAAGAAGTATCTTATATCTTGTTCAGTGTGCGTTTCGTTCTTTGCCCACGCGAGGTTTTCTTCCCTGCCATGAGTCAGCATATCCGCGTATAGCCTCAGCCATGACTTCACGTCGGGAACTCCAAAGGAAACTCTTAATTCAATAGAGTCAGACTTGATGTTTATTCGTTTGTTCCTTAAAATCATAATCATCTGTGATTTAGTTTTTCAATCATTCTTTGAACTTTCTCATTGTGCCGCTCCAATGCCTCTGTATATTCTTCGTTGAGGCTCTTTGCTGGTGGCGGGCTTTGGAGGGGTGCAGTAGCTTCTTGGGCAGGCTGCACCTCCTTCCGCTTTCTGACTATGGCTTCTTGGATAATCCCCATGTTCAAAATTGTTTCGGGAAAAGGTGGTTCTTCTGCCACGTCTCGCCCCCGTAGAACTCTTTCTTCAGTTCCTCGGCATCATGTGCTTCTTGGGCTTGCTCGGCTTGGTGTTCTTTGAGCCATTTTGCAAACTCCTTTTGGCTTTCAGTTTGTTCTTCCTTGTAGGCTCTTTCCTCCAATTCCTGATTCTTTTTCCACTCAATAAACTCTGTTAGCATTGGCAGTGCCGTCTGCATCATTTTTATCAACTCGTTAATCTGTTCCATAATAAATATTTTAAAGATACTGTCTTTCTGCAAATTCTCGTCCTATAGCGGCATTTCTGAGAATTGGATCACTGTAGTCTGGTCTAAAAATTCTGCCAGTAGCCCACATTTCTGCTAGTAATTCTGCATCCATGCCACACAGTTGCTCTAAATGATATTTAGATACGTTCTTTTCCTTCTCAAAGACTCTCAGGTTAGTGATGCTCTGTAGTACGTCGGATATGAGTCTAGCGTGTTCAGCCGCTCCTGATGGTACATCAATGATAGCAGAGTTACTTGATACTTCTTCGATGTCGGCAGAAGGAGTGATAGTTGCAAGCGTATCATCCCACACCCAAACAGCAAGTGAATAAGCCTCCATGCAGCGTGTGATGGTGTTAATGTTAGTTGCTATCTCCCGATGCCAACCTCGCCATGCGGACAGCTTCTGCTTCTTCTCGCTTTCAGCCAGTCCTTCATCGGCTTTGATGCTCTGCTTTGCCGCTTCATATCTTTTATCAGCCTCTCGGAGACACTGTTTCCAGTCGTTGATATCAGCACTGGAGGGGATGCAGATATTCTGCTCGTCAGAGAGATTCTTAACAGCTTCCTGAAGGTCTCTCACCGCCTTGCGAATGTCGTGAGAGATTTGGGCTCTCTTGGTGGTGTCGATGATGCGCTGTGGCATCTGTTCATAGTTCATCATACTATTATTCTCCTAAATCCATTCTCAAAATGTCTCCGTCAGCCTCAGCTTTTAAACCTACATGATACTCTTGGTGTCTGCCAGGTACGTCAATAACAATTTTGCGAACAATCTCTTCCGTTTTCTTTACTTCCTCCGCTACTGGTGCGGCTGTTCCTTCTTGATGTATAGCCATAACTTAAAACTTTTGATGAATGAAATAACTTTACACTGCAAAGATAGGGATAATAAATCAAAGTTCCAAACAATTTTGCGGAAATTGTAACAAAATCCGAAAAATAAGTAGGTGAACGCAAAGGTGCGTTGGCTGGAATCTAGTGAAGAAAAACAAAAATCAGATTTGACAAAAAGAGAGTCCATACAGCATAAAAAAAGGGTACAAGTATAGTTTGTACCCCTTCATCTACAAAAGCGTCCTACTGGCCTTATTTGCAGCTTTCAGGCACCGTTAGTGACCTCATTGAACATAGCTATTACTAACCTAACAGCCTTGATGGATGAAACGTCAGACTCATTCACGGCGGCATTGTATCTGTAATTCAAACTTGCCTGCGCTGACATCGCTGACGTTCTTGTAAGGTGTCTCATGCTGAATGCCATTACTGCCCATCTCAACAACAGCCTACCCGACTTAAATCGTAGCGTAGCAAACTCTTTCACGGCACACCATACAAGATATAAAGCGAACTTGAAAGCATTGATTGTGTACGGCTTCATTGGCAACTTTTTACGTCCTTTTCATCAGCGTTTTTCAATGCAGAAAAACGAAACATCTCACCCATCAATTCTGTTCTGTTTAGTGTGCGAAGGCTGTAGAAATCCGCTACATATTCTTTTCCATAACTGTCTTTTGCCAGCTTGTTGAGTTTTCTAATCATCAAGACACCCTGAATGCTGGATAGAGCTTTTCCAGGTCGGAAAGTCAAGAAGTACCATCCTACAAGTAGCCAGTCAAACGGCAGGATGGTCGGGAAAAGAACATTAAGGAAATGAGGTTCTTTTTGGGTGTGGAATATTTTTTTGTACTTCATGCGGTTATTTGTAGCTTTCAGGCCATTTTACTTGTGTAACCTTTACTTTGCCGTCCATCATCATATCGTTTTCATAACTCAACAATTTTAGGAGGTTGTAGTAATCCATTATTACGTCCATTGCCCTTTGTGCGTCATTCGCATAAAAGGCCACTTCCTCGGAATCCCTGCCAGCGCAAATGATGTTATTTAACCCTGATAATGAATCCAGAATTTTTTCACAATCACCATTGTAGTTTACTTGGCCATACTTGCGCAAATCTTCGATAGCCTGGGCGCAAGTGTCAGATACTTTAATTTCTTTCATAATTAATCCTTTCTTTTTTGTTATACATTATACTTGTTAATAGCTTCGTTCAATGTCTTCCAAGAAGCCTTCTTAGTCCCAATAATCATTTTTGGAAAAATCGATTACGTCTGAATGATCCATAATTTTTTGCTTTATAAAGATTCATAAATGTGAATTGTCGGTACAAATGTAGCATATTTATATCACACAAACAAATAAAACGTGTATTTTTAACATTGTTTTGCGATATTAATATATCACGTTTTTCAGATTATGTGTACCTTTGCACGCATGAATCGAATAAAAGAAGAAATAAAACTCCAAGGTGAGACAATAACAAGCGTCGCAAAGAAACTGGGAATCAAACGCGAGAGCCTGTCTCGTATGATAGAAAGCCCATCAACACCAACGTTAGAGAAGCTGTCAAACGTTCTCAATATACCTATTTGGCGTTTTTTCGCTACGAAACAAGATGTAATCGGAGATGAAGGCGAACAGTCGATAGTCTGCCCAAAATGTGGTGAGGTAATCAAGATTACAACAAAAATTAAAAATTAAAAAATTCCGAGAAGAGGTCAGTACGCGCTTGCGTCTTTGCAAAGGGGGGGTGGGGTGGTTTATTTCCGTAAATTCTACGTATTTACCTGATATATGGGATTTTAAGGCTTTCTCTACTGGATGGAAGGTGTTACAAATGTCTTGCCAATAAAAATGCCCTACCATGTGGCAGGGCTTGGCATTGGTTCGCTTCCAACTTATTGGGTTGCATATCTCTCCAATAATCTCTTTACTTGCATCTTTCCAAATGGCTTGCCAGTGGAGGTGCAAAAGCCGTTAGCGTTCAGGTAGTCGGCCATTTCCTGCAAACTGCCCTTTCGTCCTTGGATGGCTGCAAATGCCTTGCGGTTAGCACCGTTCTTATACGCTGCATCCTTGCGGGCTTCTGCGGATGCCCTGCCAGCCCTGCGGGATTGCTCCAAGCCTGCCTTGGTGCGGTTGGTAATATTTGGATTGCCTAACTTGATGCCGTCGGCCTTCTTCGCTGCAAGGGCTTCGCGTGTGCGCTTGCTGATTAGCTCCCTCTCCTTCTGCGCCAAGGTCGCAAAGATGCCCAACGTCATCGTGTCGCCTGCGTTGATGTCGCAAACCTCAAACGTCAGGGCAGTGTCCTTCTTCAATGTAAAGATGTCGATAATATCACGGCTTAGTCGATCCAGCTTTGCAACCAACAATATTGCGCCTTCCTTCTTGGCTCTTGCAATGGCTTCCTGCAAGGCTGGGCGGTTAATGGTTTCCTTTCCGCTTTCCTTCTCGGAATAGGATGCAATTACCTTGCCATTGTTGGCTTTTGCATAACTCTCGATTGTGGCGGTCTGCGCCTCCAGTCCTAAACCCTGCTTTTGGGTACTAACTCTTGTGTAGCTGATAAACTGCTTCATAACTATACGGGTATTTATTAAACTCGATGCAAATATACAAAAATATCCGTAACATACACCAAACGTCCGTTAAGTTGGCGTTACTTTTATGTTTTCGTAACATAAACCAAACGGATATTAACAATACTTTGCCAATCGCAAAAGTGCGATATGGCTTTTCTCAGTTGAGCAAAATGTCAAACGAGAAATGGCAGCTCAGGGGAATTTTCCCCTAAGTGGCTCCCATCTGTTTATGATGTCCTGAATTTGGGCGTTAATGTCCTTCCAGGTTACGGTCTTTCTTCCTCGGAATAACTTTGCCATATCAATGGCGGGCAGTTCGATTCCTTCATCGCTGAACCTTGCAAGCCGTATCTTCCAGCGGATGGCATCCCAAACGTCTTGCGCTTGCTTTTGTGTTATCCTCTCTTTTCCCATTCTTAGCCGTTTTAATTTGTTGGTGCAAAGATAATACATAAATTAGAAATAAAAGCCGTCAGGGGCTTAAAAACAACTCCTAACGGCTTCTTTAGCCGATTAACCATTTGTGGATAATCGGCAATATCTTTGTGTGGCTGTGGTATCGTCGATTGTAAAATACTCTGCCATTGCCTTCAGTACAATGCGGGGCTGCAAACTGCCTTTGAAATACTGCGCCCGATGGTCAGCGCGCTCGATGATTTCCGTGGCGTCATTAAGTAGAGCTTTGGCTTGTGCGAGGTCGGCCAGTTTGCCAGTATCTTCAGTATTCGCTTGTTCATTCGCTATGCGCTCTTGAACTAATTGCATAGCGGCATGAACTTGGAGGAAAAGATAATCAAGCCTTGGCTCGTCGGGTCGGTTGTTGTTAATGATTGCCTTTGCAGCCTTCAAATGTTGCCCGCTTTCATAGACCTCTTCAAGTGCCTCATCTGCAAGGTTTCGCGCTTCGTTGCTATCTGCGGTTTCGTTAACAAACTGGAGACCTTTTACAAGTGTCTCGATTTTCTTGATGGCTCCTTCAAACGGAAGCATTGAAATTTTGTTTTGGTCTTTTTCTGTCATGATTTTTAAAATTAAAATGTTAATACTATAATGATTTACTAGAACGGTGCTGTTGGGTGAGCTGCCTGCCATTGTGTGACAGCTTCTGGGCTCAAAATAGAATTAAACTCAGATTCTGTCATGTCTGCCCAAATGCTTTCAGGCTCAGGGAATAGGGGACAGCACTTGTAGATTATTCTATCCTCTGATTTGGGACTGGTACTTTGCTTTCCCTTGGGTTGCACTCTTTTTTCGCTTGTTGATTCTCTGAACCTGACTCCGTATCGACTACAGATTTCAAAGAAAGTCCCTATGCCTACTTTACTCCGATTTTTATTCTGTTTCCATTTGGAATTTATCTCTCGCTCACAGGCATTCGGGTAGAATCGACTAATTCTCTCAAAATACTGTTTTCCTGCCTCACCAAACTCATTAAACAGTGCCGATGCTATATCTATCCAATCGCCATAATTTGACGTGATGTCGATGTTTCTACGCTCTATCTCGTCAACACACTTTCTGACTTTCTCTGTGCTGGAAGATGATGAGGATGAGTATCTCCTGAATGGCATCGTCGTGCGCTTCTCAGGTAGCTGTATTTTGAAAACTTCGGCATTCTCATTGATGTACGGCTGCGCGTCGTAGGATATAAATCTAGGGCGAGTGATGTCCTTCGTCTGGGCATCAATCGTGATATTCAGGTGCCTAGAGAAAAGATATTCCAGGCATCGCCAATATTCAGAATATAGCGATTCGGTCTCAATCGGGATCAGGAGAAATAACCCATATCCACCAATGCTTAACCCTGCATAGGCGACAAAGGGTAATCGGGATAATTGCCATTTGAGTTGATTCCAGTCTTTTATATGATGGTTGGGAATCTCCTTACCTTCATACTTATAGAAGTCAGTCGGCTTCGTATTGTCGATGTCGATGCAAAGAACTTTAGAAGCTGACAGCATATCGTCAATACGTCCACCATCAGTAAATACACCTCCCATTGTAGCGAGTGGCATATATCTCTTCTGTTGCTTGTATTGGTCGAATAGTGATGCAGCGCGGCTGGGGTGGGTGGGGTACGTCTGCATGGCTGTGGTGTAGAGATGCCGCAAGCGTTGTATATCGGTAGGCATATCAGGTCGGTTGAGGTAAGCTGCCCCTGCATCAAGGAACTGACGGATGCTAACAGTTATATTGTTAGCACTGGTTCTTGTGGTATTGCTCCAGCATGATATTTTCTCATCAAAAATATTTCTTCCCATATCTCTAAAATTTAGTGCAAAAATAGAATCCTGATTTTGTGGTCAGTTGGTGCAAGTGCAAGTGTAGGCAATATATTATATATATTGCACTAGCACTTTTGCACCACTTTGTACTAGGTGCAATTTCACTAATTTTGCACTACTTCACTTAACATATACTTTCCATCTAATTTCTTAGTGAGTATTCCATCATTCAATGCTGACTTGATGTAGTCTTTTGCTCTTCTATCACCGATGCTTTCTCCATTGGTTTTTTTCACGTTCCTTGTGACCTCGGTGACTAAATCAGTGTGCCGCCATTCACCATTTCCCATTATGTGTTTCAGAATTGCGCGTTTCTCGTCGCTGTTCTGCTGGCAGCTTTTTCTAGTGCCCAGTTCCGTTTCCTCGGTGCTGTACCCGATGGACTTTTGATAGGTAAAGTTGTTTTCCTTCACAATCTGTGTGACGATGACATTACTCTTGCCATAGGTCTTTTTTCCCATACGTGTTTTGATTTCGATGATATATCTGTAATCATCCCCTCGCTGGCTCTGTCCGATGCTGAAAGCGGAGTCTAAAAAATTAAATAGCACCTTACTCCCTGCCAGGTCATTCTCAGTGATTGGCATCTGCTTGTCTCGCTTTGGTGTGTGCGCCAAGAGAAGAATGGACCAACCGTAGATTTTCTTAAGTGCCATCAGTCGCTGCATGAGTCTCCCTGCGTCCTCTGCTTTCTCTGTGCTGGTCGCTATCCATGTTAGGTTATCTATGATGATGGTGTCACAGTCAGCTGCAAGAGTTGTGTCCTCTATCTCATTAATCACATCTGCCATTCCTTTTGTGGCGAGGTAGTCAGCATTGAGCTCTACGCGGAAGAAATTATCAGGGAATTGGTAATGCTCCCAATCGCCTGAGTATCGCTCTGTAAATTGCGCCTCTGAAAGTTCAAAATCAAAGTACAAGACTTTTCTTGTTTTGGCGATACTTGCAGCTATCTGTACAGCGTAGATGCTTTTCCCGTTCCCCGAATTAGCAAAAAGACAGCAAATCTGCCCCTCAAACCACAAAGAAAGCCACAGAGCCTTTGGCGATTCCTTTGACATCGACTCTGTAAGAAGGTCGTTGGCAGACCTTACTATAAAGAATGGAATGTTCTGCAGGCTCAACTCATCGCATTCCCTCATCATATTATCTATGCCATCTGAAAGATTCTCATGCAAATATTTGGCGTTTTGAGAAGAATTATCTATCTTTGTCTCGGTTTTCGTCTGATTTTCAGATACTGGGGTGACTTCGGTCACCTTTTCTGTTTGTACCATTTCCTAGTCCTCCATCCATTTTTTTATGACTGATTCTTTGTACAGGACTCGTCGCCCCACCTTAACACACTCGATTTCACCTCCCTTTGTTTTTTGCCACAGCGTAGGCTTTGAGATGTGAAGAAGTTTGCACACCTCGTCGCGCGTCAGCATCGTCTCAGGTTTTGCTTTCTGCCTATCTGCCTCCAGCGTCTTAATCATTTCTTCACGTACCGTCTCTCTCAACCAATCTTCAAAAACTGGCATAACTTCACCAACTAATCTTGTTATCTCCATCCTTCTTATTTTTTTGATGGTTTATAAATAATATGGTAGCCAGCAAAATGCAGTTGCTTCTACCCTCATTCCGTCTGTGGGTTACTGCATATATCCCACATCAGGTTTGACGATGCAAAAATAGTAAGAAAAATTAAACGAAATAAGATAGCGTAATGATAAAGTAATAAAAGTAATGATAAAGTAATAATGTAAATAAAAATGCACCCTTAGTAGAGAGCGCATTTTTTGTTTAAATTGTTAATTGTTTTTTGGAAACATTGATACTTAGCTATTTTCGGATGGAATTTTTTAATCTCCTCATAGAGATTCTTCATGTCATTTTTAGCGTAAAAACATAATTTTTTTCTCTCCTTAATATATATATATGCTCTCTTTCCCCATCCTGCACAGTCTAGAGAGTCCCCATCCGAAAAGAAATCATCGCACACGCCTGAATCTGAAAACAATTCACGTACAGCTGGACTTATTCCAAAGTCGCTCGAATCACATTCAACAGAATCATCAAATTCAGCATCCGTATCACTTAAATCCGCTACCCCCAAATCGTACCTAAACATATCCAAAGTCCCCTCTGCTTCTAGATATTCTCGCAACTTAATCATTGGGGCGATGTCCCAGTCTTTTAATTGTTTCATGCTTTACCCTCCTTCTGCTTTCGCTTCAGAAATCTAATCAATTCCCTATCCGTAAAGACTAACCTTTTCCCAACCTTGAAATGCGGTATCTGTGAAGACCACCCATATAATGTGCCGACTGGAACACAAAGGAACTTAGAAGCCTCTTTTACATCCATTGTGCGAGGTGGGAATAATTCATCCAATATGCGTTCGTCCTCTTTCACTGTCCGTATGATTTCTGCTGCTATGCCCTTCGTCAGCTTTTCTAGTTCATAGTTTGTCATTTCAAGCCTCCTTTCTCAGTTTTATTTCCTTTGCTTTTCTCGCTTTCTCCGCAAGACTCTCTGCCTGAGAGACTGCATCACGTTTTAGATAACGTTCAAAATTCTTTATGGTGGTGTGTCCTGACACTGACATGATGTCCTTCACGTCGTAGATGCCACTATCGTACATATTTGTCACCTGACTGCGACGTGAAGTGTGGCAAGTGATCAGTTCCCACCGCTGACGAATGACAGCACCAGTGTTATCTCGCCTGAAGAGCATATCACCACTTTCATGCTCACTTGCGTAGAGAGCCATTCTTTTAAATCTCTTGGATTCCTCACCATGCAGTTTCTCACCTTCATCTATACGCTTTCTCATGGAGATGTAGGATTCTTCCTTCTCTCGCTCCCTCAGAGTCAACAGCGTACGATTCCACTCTTTTAGGCTTGGTACTGTCGCACTGAGTTCCTTTGCGACAATCTTGATGAATCGGTTTTGAGTGTCTCGCGTCAAGTTGGGGAACTTATAGTCGTATTTCTCGCAAATCTCGAAAACTCTATCGTCAAGTATTGGGATGACTAACTCTTTTCCCGTCTTTTGCTGTTGGAGAACTATCACATCTAAACCGCTGCGAGTCTGGGTGAAGTTATCCTTTGTGAGTCGGCTGTAGTCCGAAACTCTCTGCGCACAAAAGTAACCTAAGCACCACATATCACGCACCTGCTCGCGAAGTCCGTCCAGCTGCATCATATAGAGCCTATCTATCTCCGACTCTGATAGCACTATCTCTGCACGCTTGTCAGAATCCCTTTCCTCATGGCTGTGCCATACCTTCAGGCTTATGAGGTTCTTGTTCTTCTCATCCTCTGCCGCTGCACTGCACAAGCGACGAAAGCAATTCACTTGTTGGTTAATAGTTCCCAGCATTAGACCTTTGCATTCAAGATAATTGGTGAATCCATCTGCAAAGGATTTGTTAATATCATCGAATGTCATATAGCTGCGACGCTTGTGTTTGAGGTAGCCTTCCAGGTGCTTTCCAAAGGTTTTCCACACCGACAGAGATGCTGACCGATACTTTGAATTATCCCGTCCCTGCCTGAGTTCTCCGCTCATAATCCTCTCCATGAAGTCTGCATAGTAGTTAGCGACTACGCACAGTCGATTCCGTTCTTCTTCACGTTTACGCTCGATTTCCGCTTTGGCTAACTCTTCCGCATCCTTCTTTGCCTGAATACCCTTAACACACACCACATCGGAGATTATTTCATCCAACTTGGATTTGTCGGCACTGCACTGAATCAGTCCCTTTGCAAAGGCATTCTTTATCACATCATCTACTTTCGTCGTCAATTCCAGCACCTCTTTCCCCTTCTCAGTAGAGAAATACTTCTCTTGGGCTGAGGTGCTTTTCTGTGCCTTATTCCATGCAGCCACATCCACGATGATACCAGTGTTTATCCACCATTGGAAGCCCATCGAAGGACGGGCTATCCTCACATAGAGACTCGACTTACCTGAAGTCTCTTTTGTCCTCAAAAAGAATTTTAACTTTGCCATATTTTGAATTATTGCTTTAAAACTTGTACAAATTTAGGCATTTATTCTGAGACTGCCAAATCCAAAAATGTAGCAAAATTGTAGCAAAATCTTAATCTCAAAATTGACAAAATAAAAAAGTGACTGAAAATCAGCCACTTATGCACTGTGTCGACACTTGGATTCGGACCAAGGACCCCCACCATGTCAAGGTGATACTCTAACCAGCTGAGCTATGCCGACTTTTCATTTGCGGATGCAAAGGTAAGAAGAAAAAGTGATATATGCAAGAA
>Ga0326511_10004455_pt1 | contig 11131 bp, 13 predicted proteins | sample 0_2496_0518_D_FD_203701 | JGI IMG/M metagenome (GOLD analysis project Ga0326511, IMG submission 203701) | Bovine rumen microbial communities from UC Davis, California, United States - 0_2496_0518 | ecosystem: Host-associated > Mammals > Digestive system > Stomach > Rumen | place: USA...
CAAGATGAAAAACGAAAAGAAGAGGATAAATTAAAAATAAGTATTCAACAAGATAATATTCAATATGGCAAAACAATTGCAGTTGTTGGAAATGGATTAGATATAGTATATCCAAAAGAAAATAAATATTTATTTGATAAAATAATCGAAACAGGAGGAGCAATTATTTCTGAATATCCGTTAGGGACCAAGCCTGACAAAATGAATTTTCCAGCACGAAATAGAATAGTTAGTGGAATAAGTAAAGGGATAATTGTAATAGAAGCAAAAGAAAAAAGTGGTACTTTAATAACCGTTGATTTTGCGTTAGAACAAGGAAGAGATGTTTATGTAGTACCAGGTAATATTAATTCTATTAATTCAGTTGGAACGAATGATTTAATAAAACAAGGAGCTAGATTAGTGACACATTATAAAGATATAGAAGGATAAAAAAATAAAATACAACGTATAGTTGTATTTTATGGTGCCAACGAAGTAGATATCTACAACTTTTTTGTCTCTCATTGACGATTGATATAAAATCAATCAATTTGTTAAAGTATATCATAATTTTTATAAAATACAAGACTATTAAAAAAACTAAATAATCTCATTAGTGAATAAATAAAAAATAGAGTTTTATTTAATAAAAAAAGTTTGAATAGTTATACTTGCATTATTAATAGCAATTTCTCTTCTTTCTTTTTCACATTTTCGATTTAATTCTACATAAGAATCATAATCATCATCGAACTCAGTAAGGCCTTCTGTGAATTCATCATAAATCTGACGGTCTTTTTCTGTCATAAAATCACTCCTTATTGGTTATAAAAAGTCTATTTATCTATTCACTTTTCAATATTCATTAGCAATATTATATCATAAAATAAACATGTTTCAAGTTAATCTTATGTGAATTAGCTATAAAATTTAATATAAATTTATTTTAAGGTTTTTGCTTGACAGCTACAAACTTTTGTTCTATAATATATGTAAATTTACAAAGATTGGAAGTGGTATTATGAGCAAAGGACTTATAAAAGCAGAAATAATTGTAAAAGATGCTTCTATTAGAGTTATGCGAGTTGGAAATGTAGATTATATTTCCTTAACTGATTTAGCTAAATTTAAAGATAAAGAAAGATTTGATTATATTATTCAAAACTGGCTTAGAAGTAAGCATACACTGGAATATATTGGAACTTGGGAATTATTATATAATCAAAATTTTAATTCCATCGAATTCGATGGGTTTAAAAATGAAGCTGGTACACATTCTTTTGTAATGACTCCTAAAAGATGGATAAATTCAACAAATGCAATTGGTATTATATCTAAGCAAGGTAGATATAATAGTGGTACATATGCTCATCCAGATATAGCTTTTGAATTTGCAAGTTGGATAAGTGCTGAATTCAAATTATACCTAGTACAGGAATTTGAAAGATTAAAACAAAATGAGAGTTATCAAAATAAAATTGAATGGTCTGTTAGAAGAGAACTTGCAAAAACAAATTATAGAATACATACTGATAGTATAAAAGAAAATATAGTTCCTACACTAACTGAAAAGCAAAAACTATATGTATATGCTAATGAAGCAGATATTTTAAATGTTGCTTTATTTGGTATGACAGCAAAAGAATGGAAAGATAAAAATCCAACTTTAGAGGGTAATATGAGAGATTATGCAAATATACTTCAATTAATAATTTTAAGTAACCTTGAGAATTTAAACAGTCAAATGATAGCAGAAGGAATTGAGCAAAAAATAAGACTTGAAAAACTTAATGCAATAGCCAAAAAACAATATAATATTCTACAAGATAGCAGTAATTTAAAAAGATTACAAGAAATAGCTGGTTAATAAAAATTAAAACAGCGAAAATCTCATATTTTTTTCGCTGTTTTAATTTTATCTGTTAGTTCGAACAGATACGTCGTTGGTGGGCTGCTTTGTTCAAAATAAGAACATTATTTAATCTCATATTCTAATACTTCACAATTTGCTGGTTTAAAACTTGACAAATCTCCATTTTTAGGTATTTCATTAAAATAATAGTGAATTGCTCTTAATATTCCTCCATGTGCAACTATCAATACATTATTATATTCTTTTTGTTTTATTTCATCTAAAAGCGGATGCACTCTTTTAAATAATGAGGGAAGTTCTTCAAAATTTTCAGTATTGTTTTTATAAAAATAGTCATAAAAAGCTGCTTCTGGTATTCCCTCTTCTTTTAAGTTTTTTCCATCATAAATACCTAATGTTCTTTCTTTTAATCTATCATCATAAATAACAGGAAATTTATTTATATTTATAATTTCACAAGTGTGTTTTGCTCTCATCATCGGAGAACAATAAATAGCATCAAATTTCATATCTTTTAGTTGTTCTCTTGCCTCTTCTGCTCCTTTAATTCCCTCTTCATTTATATCTTCATCTATTTGTCCATTATATAAATGTTTTTTATTCATATTTGTATAACCATGTCTAATCGTATATATTTTCATTTATTATCATCTCCCTATATGAGTATTATACTATATATCAAAAAAATAAACAACTACAAATGTAATTGCTTATCTATCTTTTTTGGTATTTGTACAATTGTTGCAAAACCACCTACATAAAAGTAGTAGTTTTTATTTGTACAAGTTGGTGGGCAGGGAAGGATTCGAACCTTCGTACTCAAATGAGAACAGATTTACAGTCTGCCGCCTTTAGCCACTCGGCCACCTACCCAAATATATAAAATAAAAAATGGTGCTCCCTCAAGGATTCGAACCTTGGACCCACCGGTTATGAGCCGGTTGCTCTGACCAACTGAGCTAAGGGAGCATGTGCTTTATGTTCAGCACAAGTAAAAGTATAACTTATTTTTTTAATGTTGTCAATAGTATTTTTCTAAAATTTTAAGTAAATTTTTAGAAAAATGGGGAAAATCTTTAAAATAAGCCAAAGTTCAATTATAAAGTTAATAATTTTTTTGTGAAATCTAAATTACTAGATGAATCAAACTGATACCCTAATGTATAAACATCAGTAGCCCAAATATCTTTTTCAATCATAGATTTCATATTTTTATTTGTAGTTTTATCAACAAACTTTTTAACAGAAGTAACTATTTCAAGTTTTGGGTTAGCTTTTGCAATTTCAGAAATTAAAAATTTTCCTCTTTTATTAAGACCTAAAACTCTTATATAAGGCATAGTTCTTTTAGATAACTCTATATCTTTTTTTGTTATATTTAATAAAGAATATAATAAGATTCTTTGTAGCCTTGTAGATGTATATCTTTTAGATTTTATTTTACCTAATAATTCTTCTAAAGTATTACAAGAATCAGCTGCATTTTTTAAGGAATGCTCTAAACCTTCAGAAACTTCAGCAAGTTCTGAGATTTCTTCTGGATACATACTTCTTAAATTATAAATTATTTGTTTTTCAAATACTGATAAATCTGGAACAATATGACCTTGTTTTATATTATCTATTAAAACACTATAACTAGAATTAGGTAGAAGTTTTCTTAAAGCTTCAAAGCCACCGTTTTTAACAATATTTCTAATAGCAGTAGCACTTGCAATATTACCAGAATAAGTAACATCATTATATCCTGTTTCAAAACGTGCAATAGATATAGGCTTAATATTACTTTTATGTTTTTTTAAAGTTTTAATATATTCAATTCCTAAAATATTATTAGGAGATGATAATACATTTATAAATTTTCTATTTCCATTTAAATACATCAATAAAGCATTTTCTCTAGCTTTAGGAAAAGAAATTCCTTTTTTTAATTCATGAGTAAGAAAAGATCTATATTTAAGTGGTTCTTTATATAAAATGTCTGCAAAATTATTTAAAATATCGATATCAGAGGTTTCTGCTCCAAAAGAGATATAATCAACTACTTTTAAAGAGTCTAAAATTTTAATAGCTCCATCTGCAAAATTTTCTGCACTAGATGTAGCATATAGAACAGGAAGTTCAATAACTAAGTCAACTCCGTTTTTTATTGCCATTTCTGCTCTTGACCATTTATCAATTATTGCAGTTGAACCACGTTGAGTAAAGTTACCACTAATAACCGCAACAGTATAATTAGAACTTGTCATTTTTTTAGATTCTTCCAAATGATACAAATGACCATTATGAAATGGGTTATACTCTCCAACTATTCCTAAAACTTTACCCATAATAGTTCTCCTTTCTTGCATGTTTTTTACTTAACTGTTATAATATTACCATAAATTATGAAAAATTACAAGAAAGGATACTTTGAAAAAGAATTTGCAATTTACTCAATTCTTTTTCAAATGGGAAATATAAATATGAAGAAAGTTACAATATATACAGATGGTGCATGTTCAGGAAATCCAGGACCTGGCGGATGGGGGACCCTACTTATGTATCAAGATATAAAAAAGGAAATATCAGGTGGAAAGAAAGATACAACAAATAATGTAATGGAATTAACTGCAGTAATTGAAGGGTTGAAATTATTAAAAGAGCCATGTGAAGTAGATTTATATAGTGATAGCGCATATGTAGTAAATGCGTTTTTACAAGGTTGGATTTATAATTGGGTAAAAAATAATTGGAAAACTGCAGGAAAAGAACCTGTAAAAAATAAAGAGATTTGGCAGGAATTATATAATTTAACAAAAATACACAAAGTTAATTTCATTAAAGTAAAAGGACATAGTGACAATGAATTTAACAATAGATGCGACGAATTAGCAAGAAATGCCATAAAAGATATTTAAAATATTACATTTATATTACATCTATTAAAAATCTTGAAAAATATTATTTTATTTAGTAAAATAATATTGTATAGAAGTATAAAACGAAAGAAAAGAAATAATAAAATAGGAGGAAACAAATGGAAAGCTTTGCAGAATATATATTAAATGAAAAAGACATAGGTTTAAAAATGGAAATAACATATTATTTAGCTAAAAAAAGAAGAATCTTTTTTGACAAATCAGTATTGTTTAAAACTGAAATTGCAAGGAATTTTTTAAATTATGCTAAATTAGATGTATCTCCTAATTTAATATTAACAGCATGCTTGTTATGTAACTGTAAAAAAGTTGATAATGCGCAAGACATTGAAAGTATACATAGCTACGCAAAAAAAGGTGCAGACTATTTATCAACATTAGGTTTTAACAACAAGTTTTGTAGAATATGTGAACAAATTAATAGATACAGTAATAGTGAACCTAGAGAAAAAGAAGGAGATATATTAGAATTAGTAGATCATTTTGGTGGAATGTTATTAGATAGACCAGAAAGAATTGGTTTTAAACCAGATGAAGCACTTGTTTTATTAGAATATAGAAACTTAAAAGAAGAACGAAATATTTATTTACAGGAATTTAAAGATTTTGTAAATTTTATGGAAGAAATTAATATACATGAATCAACAAACATGACAGCACTAAATAGATTAGTGAAAATATACAATGAAACTGAAAAATTATCAGACTTTATGCAAAAATTAGCGGTTGATTATCAGCCAAAGATTGATAAATTAATGGAGAAACAATTAGATATAAAATCTAAAGAAATGTTTAGTAAAGTAGATAATCCTAATAGACCACTTTTTAGTGAAGAAACAGCAAGAAAAATAATGAATAAAATAAATGAAGAAAATTTAGCAAAAGCAAAGGAGTAGAAAAATGTACGAAATATTTGCAGATTTACATGTACACATAGGAAGAAGTGAAAATGGAAAACCAATAAAAATAACAGCAGCAAAGTCTCTTAATTTTGCTAATATAGCAAAAGAATGTGCGGATAAAAAAGGAATAAATGTAGTAGGAATTATAGATTGTGCATCACCATATGTTATAGAAGACATAGAAAACTTTTTAAAAACAGGGGATGCATATGAATTAAAAGATGGAGGAATAATATACAAAGACAAAGTATGTATATTACTTGGAAGCGAAGTTGAAACATCTGAAAAAGGAAGAAATGGAAAATCTGGAAGTGCACATAATATATGTTTCTTCCCGCATTTATCAGATATAAAAGCATTTTCAAATGAACTAAGTCATCATTTAAAAAATATTACACTAAGTACGCAGAGAACTGATTTGTCAGGATATGATTTAATAGATATAGTAGAAAAATATAATGGAATATTAATTCCAGCTCATGCTTTTACACCACATAAAAGTTACTATGGAAATTGCACAGATAGATTAGAAAATATCTTTAAAGAAAAGTTTGATAAAATATTTGCAATTGAATTAGGTTTAAGTTCAGATACATATTTAGCAGATACAATATCAGAATTAGAAACAAGAACATTTTTAACAAATTCTGATGCTCATTCTTTACCTAAAATTGCAAGAGAATATAATAAAATGCAAGTTGAAGATATTTCATTTAAAGAAATAGTAAAAGCTTTAAAAAATGAAGATGGAAGAAAAATAGTAGCAAATTATGGACTAGACCCCAAACTAGGTAAATACCATAGAACATATTGTGATGATTGCCAAAAAGCGATAGAAACAAAACAACCAGTAGAGGTGTGCCCAATGTGTGGTGGTAAAAATGTTACATTTGGAGTTTTTGATAGGATAGAATTAATTAAAGATAAAAAAGAAACGAAAAGTCCAGATAATAGACCACCTTATATTTATCAAGTACCACTTGGTTTTATTCCAGGTGTTGGAGGAAAAACTATAGAAAAATTATTAGATACATTTGAAACAGAAATGAATATATTACATAAACTATCAAAAGATGATATTGAAATGGTAGTTGGAGAAAAAGTAGCATCAAGTATAGAAGCGGCAAGAACAGGAAATGCTAAGATTCAATCAGGAGGAGGCGGAAATTATGGGAAATTAGAAACAAAATAAAATATAGAAATCAAAGTACTGTTATATTTGTTAATTATTATAAAAAATAAAAGTTCTAAAAAAATCTTTATCGAATACACATTATGTATAAACGATAGAGATTTTTTTGAGTTTTCAACTCAAAAAAAGATTGCACAGAAAATTTCTGCGAAATTTTTGCATCGACAAATTCTTACACTTTTTGGCACTTATAATAAAATTAATAATTTCAATAATAGATAAAAGCGCTTCAAAAGGGGAATTTGCCAGATGCCAGCAAGGAGACTTTATGAAGAAAGTAATTAATATAAAAGAAACCATTAAACAACATATTATAAATAACAAAAGAGAATACATTATAGTATCATTATTTTTTATCATAGGAATATTTTTTGGAGTATTATTTGTTAATAATATAAAAGAGGAACAAAAAGAACAAATTGGTACATATGTAAATGACTACATAACAAAAATGAAAGATACAGATAATATAAATAATATTGATGTATTAGAATCAAGTATCAAACAAAATTTACTAATTACGCTTGGAATATGGTTTTTTGGAACAACAGTAATACGGGTTGCCTATAGTTTTTGGAATTGTTTTATATAGAGGATTTGCTTTGGGTTACACTATAGCAACCTTTATCAGTACTGTAGGCTTTTCTAAAGGATTAATATTTATATTTATTTCTGTATTATTACAAAATTTAATTTTTATACCAGTTATATTAGCATTAGGGGTAAGTGGTTTTAAATTATATAAATCAATAGTAAAAGATAAAAGAAAAGAGAATATTAAGTTGGAAATTATAAGACATACTATGTTTTCTATAGTGATGTTAATATTATTAATAATATCATCTCTTATTGAAAGTTTTATTTCAACTAATATATTAAAAATTTTTATAAAATATTTTTAAAAAAATTAAAAAATGTATTTACTTTTTTATAATAGTTTGATATAACATATATAGTTTATGTAAATGAAATAATTAATATAGGGGTAGGTAGAAAAATGGAAAGACAATTAAAATATTTTTTTGATTTTTTAGAAAATGACAAGAAGTTATCAGATAATACATTACAATCATATAAAAGAGATTTAAAACAATTTAGAAGATATTTAGAAGCATGTGAAGTAAATTACAATCATGTAAAAGAAGAAGATATAAAAGACTATATTAGAGAACTTCAAGAAGATGGTAAAAAAGCATCAAGTATATCAAGATGTATTGCATCAATAAGATCTTTTTATCAATTTGTATTAAAAAGAAAGAAAATAAAAGTAGATCCAACAGCAAATATTCAATCTCCAAAAATAGAAAAAAGAGTACCAAGTGTTTTAACATCAAAAGAAGTTGAACTATTATTAGACCAACCAAAAGACGTAGATTTAAAAGGAACTCGTGATAAAGCGATGCTAGAATTTGCATATGCAACTGGAATGAGGGTTACAGAAATTATTTCTTTAAATATTGAAGATGTTAATTTAGAAGAAGGATATGTAACATGTAAGACAGGTTCAAAAGAAAGAAATATACCATTAGGAACAATGTCATTAAATGCTTTAAAAGAATATATTGAACAAGCAAGAGATGTATTAATAAAAAATGAAAATGAACATGCTTTATTTGTTAATATAAATGGAGGAAGATTAACAAGACAAGGATTTTGGAAAATAATAAAATTTTATAAAGAACAAGCTCATATAACAAAAGATATCACACCACATGTTTTAAGACATTCATTTGCAACACATCTTTTACAAAATGGAGCAGATTTAAAAGCAATTCAGACAATGCTTGGACATTCAGATATTTCTTCAACTCAAATATATATGCAATTCCAAGATGAAGGTTTAAAAGATGTATATAAAAAAGCTCATCCAAGAGCGTAATATGTTTGAAAAATAATAAATATTATATTTTATAGTAGAAATAGTAAATTTAAAGTTTACTATTTCTTTTTTATTTGTCCAATTTACTAGACATATAAAGTAAAAAAAGATATAATAAAAGCATAATTTAAGAACTAATTTATAATTTAGAAGGTAGAAAAGATGAAGAAAAAAGTACTATTTATTTCAAGTACAGGAGGACACTTAAGCGAATTATTACAACTTGCTCCCTTGTTTGAAAAATATGAATATCACATTATAACAGAAAAAGATAAAGCAAATGTTTCTTTAAAAGAAAAATATGGAGATAAATTATATTTTTTACCATATGGGACAAGATCAAAATTATTTTCATATATATTTAAGTATTTTTATTTATGTTTAAAAACTATATATTATTACTTTAAATTAAGACCAAAAGTTATAGTAACGACAGGGACTCATACTGCAGGACCAATGTGTTATTTAGGTAAAATATTTGGAAGTAAAATAATTTACATAGAAACATTTGCAAATAGAGATAAAAAAACTGCTACAGGAAGGCTTATTTATCCAATTGCAGATTTATTTATTGTACAGTGGGAAGAAATGCTTAAATTATATCCTAAGGCCGTATATGGAGGTTCGATTTATTAATGATTTTAGTAATGTTAGGAACTCAAAATAATAGTTTTGAGCGTCTATTAAAAAAGATGGATGAATTAATTGAAAAAAAAGTTATAGACGAGAAGGTTATAGTTCAATCTGGTTATACAAATTATGAATCAAAAAACATGAGAATTTTTGATTTGATACCTCAAGAAGAACTAGAAAAATATCAAGAGCAAGCAGATTTAATAATAACTCATGGTGGAGTTGGATCTATAGTAAGTTCTATAAAAAAAGGAAAGAAAGTTATTGCTGTTCCAAGGTTACATAGGTATCATGAACATGTAAATGATCATCAAAAACAAATAGTAGAGTCTTTTGATAAAAAAGGTTATATAATTGGAATACAAAGAATAGATGAACTTAAGAAGGCTATAATAAGAGCACAAGAATTTGAACCTAAAAAATATGAAGATCAAGAAAAAAGTAATTCAAAGATATTAGAGATAATTGAGGATTTTATAGAAAAAATATAAAGGAAGTTTTAAAATGGAAGAAGAAAGAATTATGACTCCTGGATTAGAAAATAGAGAAGAAGAAAGATTAGAAAAATCTTTAAGACCATCTAATTTGGAAGAATATATTGGACAAGATAAAGTAAAAGAAAATATGAAAATATATATAGAGTCTGCAAAAAAAAGAGGAGAACCACTAGATCATTGTTTGTTCTATGGACCTCCAGGGCTAGGAAAAACAACTATATCTACAATAATTGCAAATGAGATGCATTCAAATATTAAGATTACATCAGGACCAGCAATAGAAAAGCCAGGAGATTTAGCATCACTACTTACAAATTTATCTGAGTTTGATGTTTTGTTTATAGATGAAATACACAGATTAAGTAAAAGTGTTGAAGAAATATTATACCCAGCATTAGAAGATTTTACTTTAGATATAGTAATTGGAAAAGGTCCAAGTGCAAAATCAATTAGATTAGATTTACCTAAATTTACATTAATAGGTGCTACAACAAAGGCTGGTTCTTTAACTACACCGTTAAGAGACAGATTTGGAATAGTGCATAGATTAGAATTATATTCTGTAGAAGATTTAACAACTATTGTAAAAAGATCTAGTAAAATATTAGATATGAAAATAGAAGAAGATGCAGCTAAAGAAATAGCAAGAAGATCAAGAGGAACACCTAGAATTGCAAATAGATTATTAAAAAGAGTAAGAGATTATGCAATTGTATTAGGAGATGGAGATATAACTCTTAAAATTGCAAAACATGCATTAAATAAGTTGGAAATTGACGAATTAGGTTTAGATGAAATAGATAGAAAATTATTGGAAACAATGATTGTTCAATATGCTGGAAGACCAGTAGGAATTGAAGCACTAGCTGTAACAATTGGAGAAGAAATAGACACAATAGAAGATGTTTATGAGCCATATTTAATACAAATAGGTTTTATTGCAAGGACATTAAGAGGGAGAAGACCTCTTCCAAAAGCTTATGAACATTTAGGATATAATTTTGATGGAACAGATAATATAAACCGGAGGAGAACAAATTTCACTATAGAAAGGAAGAAAAAAATTGAAATTATTATTACATACATGTTGTGCGCCTTGTAGTGTATATTGCATAGATACATTACGAAAAGAAGGAATAGAACCAACACTTTATTGGTATAATCCAAATATTCATCCATATAAGGAATATGAAGCAAGGCGTGACTGCTTAAAAGAATATGCTGAATCAATAAATGTAGAATGCATTGTAGA
>Ga0326511_10004456_pt1 | contig 11127 bp, 17 predicted proteins | sample 0_2496_0518_D_FD_203701 | JGI IMG/M metagenome (GOLD analysis project Ga0326511, IMG submission 203701) | Bovine rumen microbial communities from UC Davis, California, United States - 0_2496_0518 | ecosystem: Host-associated > Mammals > Digestive system > Stomach > Rumen | place: USA...
CCGCGTGCCGTGTTCGGATGCTGGAGAGCATGCTGGACCGAATTGGGCCGGAGGAATTCGACAGCGTTATGAAGCGACTGGAGGACGCCCACAGGGAAGCCCAGGAAGCCGGGGCGGAGGTGCTGCGGCTGAAACATGAGCAAGAGGTTTATCGCATCGGAGGATATACCTTCACGTAAAAAAGGAGGCGGTCACCGTGAGCAATGAGGAGCTGGCCGCGAGGATCCAGGCCGGGGAGCGGGAGCTCATGCCGGAGCTGTGGGAGCAGGTGCGGCGCTTTGTGGCAAAGATGGCCGCCCGGCGGTATCTCTTCTCTAACGGCTATGGGGGCGTGGAGATCGATGATCTTATACAGTCCGGGTATCTGGCCCTCTGTGAGGCGGTGGCGCGCTTCGAACCGGACGGGGAATATAAATTCACGTCCTATCTGGGAAACTGTCTGAAAACGGCCTTCAGCGAGGCGGGAGGATACCGGAGCAAGCGGCAGTACCATGACCCCCTCCACAACTGCGCCTCCCTGGATACGCCCCTGGGGGATGATCCGGACGGGGAGACCCTGGGGGATCTCCAGGCGGACCCGGTGGATGTCTTCGAGGATGCGGACCGCCGTATGTGGCTGGAGCAGCTGCGGGAGGCTGTGGGCGAGGCTTTTGACGATCTGCCCCCGGAGCAGCGGGAGATGCTGCAGCGGCGCTACTGGGACGGCCAGACGCTGAAGGAGATCGGAGAGGCGGAGGGTACGCCTGTCCAGGTGATACGGACAAGGGAGAATAAGGCCCTGCAAACGCTCAGACAACGGCGGCGCCTGGATGGATTCAAAACGTATATCGACGAGCGCACGCCCTGGTATATGCAAGTCGGCGCGGCCACGTTCAATAATACGCACTCCTCCGCAGTGGAGGAGTTGGCGGTCCGCCGCGAGAATATGGCGGAGAAACTGGCCCGGGAAGACGAAACACGCGCCCGGATGCTCGGAGAGCAGCAGCGCGTGAGATGGGACAGATATGGTTGCAATCCCGGCGCGGGTGGTATATAATATTAACAGAAGCGGTCCTCCGCTACTTTCGGTGGGGGGTCGTCTCAAACCATAAGAGCCGGTCGTTGCCGACTGTTATTCTCCTCTAATGGAGATGTGGCGGCGTGTCGGCTTAAGAAAGAGCGCCTTGTCCTGGGTCGTATGGCCGGGGGTGAGGCGCTTTTTATCTGGGGGTGCCGTACAAAAGCTCCAAAGGGAAAACATAAGGGAAAACGCGCGTAAAAGAGCATGGCAAAAACCCGCTAGCTGTTGAAGCTGGCGGGTTTTCTATTTGGCGGAGAAGGAGGGATTCGAATTGCAGAAAAAACCATCTCTGTTTCTTCCGGGGCGTTCTTTGCCGCTTGTGCTGTGTGTTTCTGCTTTTTTCCCTGTCCATTGTTTCCACGGGTAGAGGGGCGGCTGGAGAGCGCCAAAGGGAAAAAATAAGGGAAAAAGAAAGCCCTACCGCTAGCCAAAGACAGGGGCCGGCGGGAGGGCTTTGCCGACCGACCGCTCCCCCACTGGAGAACGGGAGGCCGTACTTGTATTATACTCCTCTTTCACGGTTTTGCAATATGCCGGATATATATTCATTCATCCGGGCGGCGCTGGCCTGTCTCATCTGATCGGTGACGTGGCCGTATACGTCCAGGGTGAAGGAGGCGGTTGCATGGCCTAGGTTGCCCTGCACGGTCTTTATATCGTCCCCGGCGCGGATGGCTGCCACGGCGTAAGAGTGCCGGAGATCGTGGAAGCGGACGGCGGGGAGGCCCAGGGCCTTGACCACTTTCTTGAAGTCATTATACACCGTCACGGTAGACAGGTGGCCGCCCAGCTCGTTTGTAAACACAAGGCCGGTGTCTTCCCATAGATCGAGGGCGCGCCGCTCCTGGGTCTGTTGGCGGGCTCTGTGGGCCTTCAGAAGATCCATGACGAACGGGGCCGGAGTAATCACCCGGGCGCGGTCGTTTTTGAGCGGGGCAAAGATCCAAGTCCCGCCCTTCTTCTTTTCCCGCTGCAGCTGCTTGTCAATGAGGATCGTCCCCCGCTGGAAGTCGATGCAATCCCACATGAGACCCAGGGCTTCCCCTTCCCGGAGGCCGGTAAACAGGACCACGATAAAAAGATCCTCGTATCGGTGGCCCTTGATGGCGTCTAGGAAAAGCCGCGTCTGCGCTTCGTCCAGGGGCTGGATCTCTTTCTTTTCCACGCGGGGAAGTATGCACGCCTCCACGGGATTGAAGCGGATATAGCCCAGCCGGACGGCCTGAGAGAGCGCCCGATGGAGTACGCCGTGGACGTTCTTCACAGTCTTGGGGGAGAGGTCCAGGCCATTGTAAAAGCGCTGGACCGTCCCGGCGTCCAGCTGATCCAGGCGGACGGCGCCCAAGGCCGGGCGGATATGGTTCTTTATGATGGCGCTGTATGACGCCACGGTGTAGGGCTTCACCGCGCCCAGGTAATCTGCCTCCCAGACAGTGAGCCATTCGCCCAGGTTCATTCGGCAGGGCTCTGTGTACGTCCCGGCGTCGATCTCCGCGGTGGCCGCCTTCAGCTTCCGGGCGACTTCCTTCTGTGTCTTGCCGGATATGCTGCGCTGGATCTGGCGGCCGGTGCCGGAATCATAGCCGACGGTGTAGCGCCCCTCCCAGTATTCATAGCTCTTTCCGTTGCGGGTGACGGTTTTCTTCCGGATCGTGCCGGATCCGGCGGCGCTTTTGCTCATAAGAGTATACTCCTTCCTTGCATCCGGCGCCGCAGTGTGTTACAATATGGGCGCACGGGTGCCTTGATTTGATCGTCCTGGTATTTGTGCTCTTGACCGCTTCGGTGTTCCAGCACCGGGGCGGTTTTTAGATGCAGGGTTCATCCTTTTATGGTTCTTTTAAACCTGTCTGCTTATATATCCTCTTGACGTCGGATTTGATCTCCTTGATGTTATGCGTCAGACTTTCCATGGATGTCTTCTTTCGGGAGAAAATGGCACAAATGAGTGTCAGGAGCAGAGCTATTAGAGAAACTATGACGTGTATACTGGAAAAGGTCCGATTCTGAACATAGTCCTCTATTAAAACAGCAAGCTCAGAAAGGAAAAAGCCGAAAAACAACGCTGCAAACCCGAACAGCTGTTTTATCTCGTTTGGTAAGCTGTTCACGTGCTCGGATAAAGTATCCAAGGAATCCGCCTGCACCTGGAGAAGTGGGATATCCTTCGCTTGTATTACATAGTTTCTGGGGGCTGAGGATAACGGCGCATCTCTGTGATTATCATCCATGTGTTATATCTCCTCGGGATGGTCCACAAGGTTAGCGGCCAGGGCGTTGATGAGCACGGTGTTTCCGCAAGATTGGCAGGTCATAACAACCAGAGGAACAATATCGCATTGCCGTAGCATAATGTCGCCGTCACCGTATTCCCGAAGTTCCATGTATTTTGGCAAAACAGCGAACGTCCCCTCGGATTGGCACAAAGAGCATCTGTGAACATACTGCCCCAAAAGCTCATTTACTCTCTTCAAATCTACCTCATGACTTGGATGTTTCATATATCTCCTCTTTCTTCATTGAACTACCTCGCCCTTGGTCCGCCGGGGGCGGTTTCTCTTGCCCTCTTTGGGGCGGTGTGGTATAATAATTGCGTGGTACTTGTCCGTCCACCTAGACCGTCTATGCGTTAACAGCGCATGGGCGGTTTTTTTTTCATGCCCTGGGGGGGTTATTTAGCGATTCGCTTTAGCTCCAGGGCGCCCGTCGGTTCGCTGACGGTCTCGTTGTATTTGACGTACACATATTGACCCGGCTCCACAGTAAATTCGGCGCCGGTCTGATCCCAGCCGCCCACAGAGGCGACATATTCACTGTCTGATAGTTGAGAGATATTGCTGTAATCGTTGGAAGATACGTATATATCCCAAATGATGGGGATCCGCTTATCGCCAAGGGTGACGAGGGTAGGCGTGGCGGAATATGTTCCGGCGGCTATGATATCGCCGTCATAATCGTCGATCTCAACCGCGCATTTGTAATGCTCCAAAGCTGCCCACAATACTTCGGTGAGGTATTCCGGCTCCTCTTCTGGTTCCGGTGTCTGGGCAACGATCTGGGCGGTTTTCTGCCCCTCTGCGCTTGTTGGCTCCTCGGCTATAGCGGTAGGGGCCGGAGTGGCCGTTGAGCGGGTGGCCCGGCTGCCGGATCGCCCGCCGAACAGGACAATGGCGATTATCAGCCAAAACCACCATTTTTTATAGATCGGCTTTTTGACCTTCTGGGTATATACCGGCTGAGTATTGTTGACCGGCTGCTAGTAGTTGGAAGGCTGGGGATTTGTGTATATGGGCTCGGGCTGTGGCGGTGTTTCCGTCGCCGGTGCGCCACAGTTTGAGCAGAATTTTGCTACATCAGGGATCTGTGAGCCGCAGTATTTACAATACATGATGATCCTCCTTATTTATCCTCTGTGGGCTCCTGGACGGGCGCTGGCATGTTACAGGAATTCAGCTTCGAGCCTGCGGCGGATATAATCCAGCCTGCGGGCGTCGGCGTCCCGCTCAATGCTTTTCACGAGCTGGAGAAGATCCCGGAAGACGTATTCTTTGCGCGTCTCTTCCGGGTTTTCGTCGTCTTTGGGCCAAACATAATAATGGTCCCCGTCAGCGTCCGGGCCTTCACCACAGCCGGTGGCCTCCAGGACAAAGCCCGCGCCGGTGATCGCGTCCTGGACGAGCTCAAAATCGCGGTCTGGCTGGTCAATCACGACAGACCAATCATTATTAATCATCTCGGAAACAGTAGTATCTAGTGCAAGCGCAATTTTCCCTAGTGTTTCCAATTTGGGCTCGCGCGCACCATTTTCTAATTGACTGATATTTACAGCGGAAACGCCCAACTTGTTAGCCAATTGTTTTTGTGTCAATCCGGCCTTTTTACGAGCGTCCCTTATTATTTCGCCTAATGTCAATTGACATCACCTCACACATAGCATACACCAAAGACAATTGAAAGTAAAGCGAAAACTTATTATTACCCATTGACATAAGTTTTAGCTTAGTGTATATTAAGTGTAGACTTAACCAAATGGGAGGTGAAAACATGACGGTACGACTGGACACGACGGCCATTAAAAAGGCTATGGCCGAAAAGCGCATGACCACGGCGGCGCTGGCACGGCTGATGGGCTGCAAGCCCCAAAACGTGGGCCTGATGATCAACCGCGGGACCTGTTCCCACATCAGCGCGGGCCTGATCGCGGACGCCCTGGGCGTGGAGATCGAGGAAATCTGGAAGGAAGGAGCGTAACCACATGAGCAAGCTACCAATGGAACAAAGGTTGGGTATCAGCGTGCCGGAAGCGGCGGAGCTGGTGGGCGTGAGCAAATCGCTCATGTACCAATGGACCCACATAGAGGGCTTTCCCTGTATGCGGGTAAATCGCAAGATCGTAGTCAGCCGGGAGCGGCTGCCGATCTGGTTCAATGAGCAGATCGACAAAGGAGGCATTGCAATATGAGCATGAACGCCATACATGAGATCCCGGTCCGGGTGTTCCCGGTGAAGATCCGGGACGAGCGGAGCGGCGCGGAGAGCGCAGATGAGATCATCCTTACTAAGGCCCAGCTGGCCGCGGCGGAGATCGTGGGGGAGAGCTCCACGGAGTTGATCTTCCGGCAGTATAACCGGGCGGGCTTCCGCGTGCTGGACATCGGACGGCCCCGCAAGGTGACCGTGACGGTGGATCTGGTGGAGGCCGTGGCCCTCCAGGAAGGAGGGGACGCCGTTGGTACTGGCGGACTTTCTGAACCGGCTTAAGAACGTGAATGGGTCCGGCGGCCAGTATTCCGCCCGATGTCCGGCCCACGACGATAACCGGAACAGCCTGAGCGTGTCCGTCGGGAAGGATAACCGTATCATATGCCACTGTCACGCCGGGTGCGCCCCGGAGGATATCACGGCGGCGCTGGGGCTGACCATGCGAGACCTGTTCGCGGAGCTGGCACCCGGAGAGGTGTTTCCCACATACAACGGCCCGCAGTCCAGCGGGAAGCGCCCGGAGCCGGTGGCCGTGTATACATACCCCACGGGAGCGCAGAAGCTCAAATACCAGGACAAGCGGTTCACCTGGCGGCACCCGGACGGCGCGGGCGGCGCGGGCGGCTGGATCTGGAACCGGAAGGGCGTACCCCGGTCCCTTTATGTGGCCGGGGCGCTGAAAAGCCCCGTCTTTGTTGTGGAAGGCGAGAAGGACGCCGACAGCCTCCATGCCCTGGGCTACAACGCCGTGAGCGGCGAGGACGGAGCCGGGCCGGGAAAGTGGCGGAAGGAGTACACGGAGCAGCTGAAGGGCCTTGTGTGCGTCGTGCTCCACGACAACGACGACATAGGCCGGGCGTACGGGGAAGAGACCGCCGCCGCCCTGCATGGGGCCGGGTGCACGGTGTACGCCCTCGATCTGTCAAACGTCTGGCCAGAGATCCCGGAGCACGGGGATGTATCCGACATGATCGCCGCCTTCGGCCCGGAGGCCACCGCTGGAAAGCTCACGGCGCTGATGGGGAAGGCGGAGGAGTACAAGCCGCCGGACAAGGCGGGGGAAGCGGACGCCGTTACCATGTCGGTTATTAAGGCCCGCAACCTCCAGGATGCAGACCTGCCCCCGGCGGTGTATATCGTGCGGGAGCTGCTGACGGCCGGACTGGCGGCGCTGGTATCGCCTCCCAAGTACGGCAAGAGTTGGTATGTGCTCCAGCTGTGTTTGGCGGTGGCGGCGGGCATGCCGTTCATGACCTACCGGACGGAGCGGGGCGCGTGTCTGTATCTGGCCCTGGAGGACACGCCCCGGCGCCTGCAGGATCGCATGAATAAGCTGCTGGACGGGAAACAGGCCCCGGAGCTGCTGGACTTCGCCGTGAGCGCCAAGAGCCTGGACGATGGGCTCATTGAGCAGCTGGAGGGCTATGTCAAAAGCAATCCCGCCGCCAAGCTGATCGTGATCGACACGCTCCAGAAGGTGCGAGGCGCGGCCAAGAGCAATGAGGGAGCCTACCAGGCGGATTACCGGACCATGACGCCGCTGAAGGAATTCGCGGACCGGCATAACCTCTGTATCCTGGTGGTGCACCATCTGCGGAAGATGAAGGACGAGGGAGACCCGTTCAATATGATTTCCGGCACCAACGGCATTCTTGGCGCCCTGGACACGGCCATTGTCATGACCCGGGAGAAGCGAGAGAGCAAAGACACGCTCATGTCCGTTACCGGGCGGGACGTGGAAGCCCAGGATAAGATGATCTTTTTCGACCGGGCCACATGCACCTGGAACATGCGCGGGGACGCGGATATCCTGGCGGAGCAGCGGGCACGGGAGGAGTACGACAATTCCCCCATCGTGAAGACCATCAAGGGCCTGCTGAAACAGTCTCCCGGCGGACGGTGGGAAGGGACCGCCAAAGATCTGTTGGAAGCGGGGAAGTACATAGCCCGGTCCTATCTGGCGGACAGTGCCCAGGCCCTGGGATATAAGCTGCGAGCGCTGGACAAGCCCCTGTATGAATATGACAAGATCCTGTATACCAAATCCAAACACGGGACGGGAGGCCAGAAGCACAACTTCTATTATGAGACCATCCCGGAAAGCGCCTTTGCGGAGATAGGGGACGCGGAACAGGACGAATTACCCTTCCCGGCGTGATACTGCCATGGACTATAAACCCGTTCATTTTGTTCAAAGTCGTCATGTGAAGGAACAAAATGAACGACTTGAACGGCTTTGACGATGTATGTATAGGAGGAAAATACATGAGAATCATTTACCACGGTGTGAGCATGACGATCCCGGAGCGGGACTATATCGCCCAGCACGAGGAGGCCCACGGATGCACCTTCACCCACGACATGACGGAGCTGGCCCTGCTGCTGATCCGGGCGGAGCCGGAGCAGCTGGACGCCCTGCTGAACATCTTCGAGGAGCAGCGGGCATGAAAAAGAGCCGCCCCGGGTGCGGCAACACCTGAGACGGCCAAGGTGGTATAGATAAGGCTGAGACCATAACTGTACCGCCTCCACGATAACAGAAACGGAGGATTATTGCAAGTGAGACCAAACATTTTGACAGACATTGCCGCAGGCGTGCGCGCTGTCCGGCAGGCCCGGGAGGCTCGGAAGAGCGGTGCATCCGTAACCATCCAGGCGGTCAAGCGGATCCCCATGCTGGAGACAAGCCGCTGGCTGGATACCATCGAGGGGTGGAACATCTTCAGTCCTTTGGAGAACAAGGAGCTGAAGGCTGCCGTCAAGGCGGTGTATTATGACCTGGATGAAGAAAACCAGAGGGCGCTTATGAAATGCCCGCAAGGCTCCGGCGCCTGGGTGGAGCGGGCGCAATTCTGGCGGGAGCTGCTGCGGGAGGCCCTGGATCCCAAGACGTACCACCTGGCTATGGAGTACATACTGGACTGGTATGTCCACCGCTTCACCCGGCGGCCGACGCTGCATGTGGCTACGGCATGGGGAGAGCCGGAGGTGCACAGATGAAGTACTTCACAAAGGAGGAAGCCCTTGCCGTTTTAGAAAACAACGACGTGGTGGAACTGTGCTCCATGTTTGAGGGTAGCCCAAATCGGGAAGCTATGCAAGCCCTTCGTGATACTGTATGGAATGATCCATATCGCGATGAGCCGTATTGGATGGCCTGTATTGGGTTCATCTTAGGTTTTGCTGCGGGAAAGCGGCATGAAAGACAGCGCCCAAAGTTGGGCCGAGTGCCATGAAGATCAAGCTATCCTATCTCCCCGCGGAGGAGCGGGAAGCGGGGGCGGCGGTGTCCGCCCTCCGCGGCCTGTTTCCCTGGGCGCGAGTGAAGCACGGAGAGAAGGACGGCCGAAAGCGGGTTTATATAGCCGTTCCGGAGCCGAAAACGGGAGTTATACACCCGGAATTGGACAGAGAAAACGGCGGAAAGCCTTGAAAACGCTAGGTTTTTGTTGCAATCCCCCCGCCTTTGTGGTATAATATTAGTGCAATACAAGAGTACCCCGGTCCCATGGCCGGATGCTGAAAAGCACGGGAAAAGACTTTGCAGGTCTTGACCCGTGCTTTTTGTATTGCCTTCATGCTCCTCCATTTCTGCTGTGGCCCGGGCGGCCGGTGACCACTGGCCGCCTGTGTCATGGAGAGGGGAGGGGAAAACATCATTTTTCATGCAGATTGGAGGAAAAACAGCATGAGCAAGAAGCAGGAAATCAAGGCCCTGATCGGCCAGTACAAGGCGGCGTATATGAAGGCTGCTGCGGAGGTCAAGGCGGTGAAGGAGTCAAAGACCCTCACGGACCAGGGCAAGGCGGAGAAGCTGGAGGAGATCAGCCGGACGTATGAGACGCTGTTCCGGGAGTACAAGACCCAGCTGGAGGCGCTGATCGACCAGGCTCAGGAAGAGATCCGAAAGGGCGTCCAGAAGCAGGCAGCCCGGAGCCTGGAGAATTCGGACAAGGCGCTTTTCGTCCTGAAGGCGATCGAGACCGGCGGGATCACGGCGGACAATCTGCGGGCGGTGCTTCCGTCCTTCGCGGATGACGCTATCTCCCTGGGTCTGTTCAAGAAGGCGCTGGTCATGAGCAAGGACGCCCAGCTCCAGAACCTGGCCGGGGAGATCCTGGAGGATACCAACGGCGGCGGGATCACGGCCCTGGACAAGCTCAAGGCGTCTGTGGCGCGGATCCCGGGCGTTGGCGTCATGGGTAGCGGTGACTTTGCCCAGGCGTTCTGGAACGACGGAACGAGCTTTGACGAGCTGGCCGCCTATCTGGATCGGGCTATCGCGTGAGAGGAGGAAGATCCATGAACAAAAAACAGGCACTTTTGGCAGTGTTCGACCGGATGAAGGCGCTGATCGACGCCTATCAGGATGAGGTCGGCAAGATCAAGACCAACACGGACCTGACCCAGGAAGCGCGGGACCGGAAGATCCGGGAGCTGATGGAGCAGAAAGCCCCCACGATCCAGGCACTCCACGAGGAGGCAGTCAAGATCCTGGAAGACGCTCAGGCGTCGCTCCAGGACAAATGGAAAGCAGGAAGCGCGGACCGGCTGACGGATGCTGCCTATCAAGCGGGGATCTCCAATGCTCTGAAGATGATCGAGGTCGGCGCCGTGGATGTGGTAGGCTTCCCGGATCTGATCAACGTATATGCGGAGGATGCCAACGTCCTGCGGGCTATCCGGCTGATCATCGAGAAGAACTACCCGGAGGAGCTGCGCCGGCGCTTCCTGGAGCTGATCCCTGCGGATACCCGGACCAATACGCTGAACCGCCTGCAGCAGGTGCGCCGGGACATCGACGATTACCTGAACGTCTCCGCGCTGAACTCCCACAACTTCGGGATGCGGTGGGCGCTGTCTGCCCGGTATGTCTATGACGGGCTGAAGGATGATCTCTCCGTGTGAGGGACGAGGGGCCGCTTTACCGGCGGCCCCTTTTTTGTGGTGACGCTATGAATAAGGTTGACAGGCTCATAGAAAAGGCGCGGCCCCGGAGATCTGTCCAGGATCGGCTGGGAGAGGATAATCCCTATATGGGGAAGAGCTTCCGGGAGCTCCAAGATATGGAGAACAACGGGACCGCCCCGCCGAATGACAGGGCGCATGAGCTGACCCGCGGGAAATTCATGTATGCGCTGATCGACGCCTTTTGCAGAAAGAGGAGGGAAGAACGTGAAGCGGCTGCGGATGGGAACGCCCACGGAGGTCCGCCGGGTGCTGGCCCGGGTATCGACGGAGGTGTATAACGGGGATCTGGACACCAAGACGGCCAACACGATCATTCTGGCGTGTAATGCCGTCCTCAACTCCCTGCGGACCGATGAACAGCAAAAGAAACTGGACGAGCTGGAGCGCATTCTGAACGATCTCCAGAGATAAGGAGGATTACATGGACCGTACATATTGCGAGGCATGGCCGGAGCAGCTGAAGGAAGCGGAGGCCAGACGATACCGGGCCGCGTGCCGTGTTCGGATGCTGGAGAGCATGCTGGACCGAATTGGGCCGGAGGAATTCGACAGCGTTATGAAGCGACTGGAGGACGCCCACAGGGAAGCCCAGGAAGCCGGGGCGGAGGTGCTGC
>Ga0326511_10004457_pt1 | contig 11127 bp, 2 predicted proteins | sample 0_2496_0518_D_FD_203701 | JGI IMG/M metagenome (GOLD analysis project Ga0326511, IMG submission 203701) | Bovine rumen microbial communities from UC Davis, California, United States - 0_2496_0518 | ecosystem: Host-associated > Mammals > Digestive system > Stomach > Rumen | place: USA: California...
GCTTCAATCATCTATGGAGAATACTGTATCATCGAATATATTGTTCAGATTAAAGTGGGAAATTAAATAGCATCATTATGAAAATATACCAAGAAACCATAGTTGACGGGATGTTTTCCGTTCCCGAATTGAAATTGGACTGGGAATCGCTCCTTTCCGATAAATATAAGCTGTGGGCGAAATATAAGTATGCCCTGCTGAAGTTCTACTACTCACCTAATCATGAAGGGTCATGTACGGATGTAGCTCAGGAATTCAACGACAAAGCGTCGTCCTTGAATGCAATCATCATGAACTTTGGGCGGGCAGTCCAAAAAGCGGTTGGTGATTTTGCCGTCATGCGCAATAATAAGATGCAGTATTGGATCATTTCCATGAACGGTTACAATGACGAGAATAATCATTTCGTGTGGCGACTGAGACCAGATCTTACAGATGCTATTAAGAAACAACTGGAAAAGGAGGCTAAGTTGAAGGAAAAGTTTCTTCAACGGTTCCCAGTAGAATCTCTCCGTACCATGCCGATTGAGAAGTACACAAACTTAAATCGCAATGATTCATTTTGCTATTGGCTGGAGTCAGAAACATATCGGTTAGGTTCAATATGGGGTGGCAGTTCCTTGAAATTCGGGATTTATCAGTTTGACAAAGTACCGAAAGAGAATATGCCGGCAAATCACGATGAGAAATATTGCTGGCTATCCAAATATGATTGCGAAACAAGTGATGAAGCTTATGAGATTGTCAGAGACAAGATAGCGACCATTGCCGAGAAAGCTGCAGCTGGAGATTTGCATGGAGTTGATGAGGTTGACTTTGGTGATGTGGTTAAGTGGAAGATAGCCTGCCTTTATTCTGACAACAAGGTCATCAACATGTACACCAAGGAACTCCTGCAAGCTGCCGCTAAAGGATTTGGATATACAGGTGATCTAAACTCTCGACCTGCTATGAATGAGTTTATCACTGCACAGTATGACAAAAGTCGTGAGTCTTTCTATGATTTCTATATGCGTATCGGCATTCATTACTTTGGAAAGAGTGAACCAGAAAAGACCTATTGGCTGGTTGGGTATTCCTTTGGTAGTACTGAGTCACAGCTTCAAAGATTCCTCAGCGATGGCGTCTGGGAAAGCAGGCATGACGACGGCAATGTCAACGACCAGAAGATGATTCCAGTGGCTCAATCTATTTCAGAAGGGGACATCATTATTTTAAAGTCAACTTCAACCAAGGGGAGTAAGCACGACCAGCCATTCATGCGTATAAAGGCTGTCGGGATTGTAACGAGCAATATAACGACTTACAAGACTGATAGCTCCACAATGTGCCAATGCACCGTTAGGTATGTAAGCACAGAAGAAAAAGATTTTGATGGGTCAGTATATGGCTCGTATCGGAAAACGATTCATAAGTCAGACAGTAAATTAAAAGAGGTCATTGAGTACGTAAACAGTTTACTATCAGAGGAGGATATGCCTATGTCGGAAATTAAACAAGAGAACAACAAAAAGTATCAGGAGTATATTGATATGCTCCTACAAGTTCATAACCTTGTATTGACAGGTGCTCCTGGTACTGGTAAGACTTTTATGGCTCAGGCCATTGCCGAAGAAATGGGAGCTGTCACAAGGTTTGTGCAGTTCCATCCTTCATATGACTACACAGACTTTGTGGAAGGTTTACGTCCCATCGAGAAGAGTGACGGTCAGATGGGCTTTGAGCGTAAAGATGGAGTATTCAAAGATTTCTGCAGGGAGGCTATTAAGAATTTGATTGATTCAGAAAAGAGTATCGAGAGTCTGACTAAGGAAATGTCCTGGCAGGAAAAGCTTGATCGCTTTGTGGAGGATGCTATTGAAGAAGAAACCAAGTTCAAAACAGTCAATGGTAGTGAGTTTGTCATTTCAGAAATGAAGGGTCACAACATTGTAATTCATAATGAACAAAATGAGAAGACAACACAGGTAGCTGTAAATGCTGACGAGATTCAGGAATTACTCACAAATGATGTTCCCTTGAATATTGTCAGGGACATCCGCAACTATTTCAACCGCAAGTTTGGAACACAGCCAGACTCATATGCTTTTGTCATCACTAAGGCAGTTAGGGCAAAGAAGCAGAAAATGCCTGTAGTGGAAGCCAACAAGATTGACCGCAAGCCATTTGTTTTCATCATTGATGAGATAAACCGTGGGGAAGCATCAAAAATATTTGGTGAACTATTCTATGCCATAGATCCAGGCTATCGCGGTAAGAAAGAGCAACTGGTGCAGACACAATACCAGAACCTTGTTCCTGAGACCGATGTGTTCGCAAAAGGATTCTATGTGCCAGAGAATGTCTATATCCTCGCCACCATGAATGATATAGACCGCTCTGTTGAAAGCATGGACTTTGCCATGCGCCGAAGGTTTACATGGAAAGAGGTCACTCCTGCCGACACTGAAGAAATGCTTGATACCTTACCATGTGCAGACGATGCAAAGGCTACGATGCAACGTTTGAACAAAGCCATTGCTGATACAGACGGGTTAGGAGCTGCTTATATGATAGGCCCTTCGTACTTCTTGAAATTGAAGGAGAACGGAGGCGACTTTAATAAACTCTGGAAGATGAATATCGAGCCATTGTTGAAGGAATATCTACGTGGATTCCGTAAGACACCCGAAATCCTTGCAAAGTTCAACAAAGCATATTTTAACACGAACGAATCTCAAACCACAGACACTCCCAAGCTGATAGATGAGGATTAACCTGACAGATAACAACATCGGGCAGCCCGATACCGGAACATACTGGCGGCAGGATGTCGCTTCATTGTTCCCCATTGCCGATAAGACGATAGCCGAGCTGTGTAGGGAAAATGAGAACTTACTCATATTTCCATATAGCATAGAATCGTCTGATGACAGGATTGGGGAGTCTTCTGTCATGAGCATCCTGAATACCGATGACCCGGAAAAGGTGCGGATAAGTACCGGCAACGTAATGGGATTCATTGGTGTGGGCAATCTTCAGATAAAGATTAAGTCCAGGTTCGACAAAGGACGTGATGATTTTCTCCTTCATTACATGCTTCAGAAGGTACTTTCCTTTAATCTCTTTGACCTCAGTCATAACAATGAGCAAGAAGATGTATTCGACTTTATCATGTTCATGTTCCCTTACTTTTTGAAGGCAGCCATGCGCCAGGGAGTATATCGTGAGTATCAAAATTATCGGCATAATGACGCAAATCTGAAGGGAGTTATAGATGTAGGAAGGCATATAGCAAGAAACATTCCGTTTGTGGGAAGCATTGCTTACTCAACTCGTGAGTATAGCCACGATAACAATATGACTGAACTCATCCGTCATACTATAGAGTTTATGAAAACGAAGAAGTATGGACAAGCTGTTCTCAATATTGACCGAGAAACGATAGAAAATGTAAACACAATAGTTGAGCGAACACCTTTATATAATAAGAATGACCGAAGTAACATTGTGAGTATGAATTTACGTATTAAAGTTCACCCTTACTATACAGAGTATCATCCTCTGCAGACGCTTTGCCTTCAGATTCTCAGGATGGAAGAGGTAAAATACGGCGAGAGTGATGATGAAGTCTACGGAATCCTGTTTGATGGAGCTTGGTTATGGGAGGAATTTGTCGCTACAATCCTTAAAGATGTAGGTTTCACACATCCTGAAAACAAAATACATAAGGGTGGCATCTACCTGTTTGACGACCACAGTGGTGTGCGCTATCCTGATTTCTATAAGGACGATTTTGTATTAGATGCCAAGTACAAACGACTAGGTAGCTATGAAAAGGTTTCAAAAGTTGACCGTGATGATTTACATCAGGTTATTGCCTATATGAATGCCCTTCATGCTACCAGAGGTGGTTTTGTGGCACCATTGGAAGAAAGACAAGAGAAGATTCCAACCTCACGACTAAAGGATAGCATTTCTACGCTCTCCATATTTGGCATAGAGATAAGCAAAACATCATCTTCATATGCAGATTTCCGTGAGAAGATGAAAGGAATGGAAATAGCATTTGTTGAATCGTTAAAAATATGATTTGAAAAGTTTATGGCAGAGAAAAATTATACATTATCATATATATCCGAACTTAAGGGATGCAGCGTTGAGGAATTGTGTCAATTCGCTCAGGAGAAGGGGATTGAACTTCCTGCAGACCCAGACTATTCTGTGTCTTCGTCAAAACTTTCGGCAATTGACCCTCAATTAGCGTTCAACTTAAAGTATGGAAAAGTTGTTTCGGCAAGCAAAGACAAAGCAAATGGCGATTCAAAGGAGAAAATGTCAATAGTCCCTCCAGAAGTATATCATCTACCAAAAGAGAAAAAAGATCCTAAACTAAACGTTATAGGTAAGATTGATTTATCAACACTCGACCAATCTTCTCGTCCAAAAATAAAAAGCAAAGAGAATAAGACAAAAAATAACATTGATAACAAGCAAAAGAATCCTAAAAGAATTATCGGATTAATAAAGTTCTTTGACTCCATGAAAGGATGGGGATTTATTGTTTCTGGAAATAAAGGAATAAGTGGTAAGCCAGAAGATGAAGGCCGACTATTTAGCATACATTTAACAAGTTCGGAATGGAACGGTTCAACTTCTCCAAAAGATGGAGATTGGGTTATTTTTACACCACGTAAGACCCCAAAAGGTTGGAGTGCAAGCAACGCTGAACGAATGGAATACAACCGGGAGAACCTGTTATTCTCGATGAAATATCGCGGGAAGTATGCCAAAATATCCGGCTCTGATGGTAAGGGCGATCGCTTTGACAAAAACATTCTATGTCACATCATAAAAAAGATGACTATGACGAAGAGTGTTGTTGTTAATTCTCCCTATAGACATATGGCTGTGACTTACGATACCACAAGATTCACTGAAATTATAGATACTTTTTGTGAATATCTCGTAGATATGCCTAAAGAGAGGCAAGCTTCTACAATAAAGCAGTTTTTGGATGACACAGAACTTAACAACCTGCTTTTCAAAGTTTTTACAGAAGGTGAATATTCGTCAGAGGATTCATTACGACTATCCGCACATCAACTTTTTAGTGAGATGTTATTGGAGCATATCTTTGAATCAGGTAAATTAGCAGATTTATCAAAACTTCCAGAATCTTTTGATTATACGCAACACGTCAATCAGCTAACAAATATCTTGGTCAACGAAGCTCTTACAGATTCAGACTCTAACGTAGAGAAATGGCTTGGAGAACATGATGTATATGAAAAGCTGGAACTTGATGACTCTGCACCAAATACAATTCCATTGCGCCTTATTCTAAAGGATTTGACAGGAAATAAATCCTGGATTGAGGATTTAAATGCAGAATGGTCTGATATAAAAAAGTTTATAAAAGAATATACCATTCCTGGATATTCGTATTGCAGGCAACTGTTTGTTGACAAGGACGAAGAGTTCATTAAAAATCATAGCTTAACAGATATCTTAGATGAAGAAACTGTAAGTCTGTGGTGTGATAAACTTATGCAAGAAGATAATGCTCCTTTGTTATTCCTCCGTTCCCTTATGGAACAAAAAGTTGAGGGAAATTTAGAACTATGGAGCAAATATGTTCGAAAAGGATATGATGTATCCTCTTCATATATAGCATTACGCAATGGATTAAGCCATGAAATTAAGGAGAATGCTGCAGCTGTGCGTTCTTTCATAAACACCTGTAATGAAAAGGAAATAGCACTAGTTGATATAATCGGTGATGCTGATGCCATGAGTGATGAGATGTATATGGAGATGTTTGTCACTACAGGAGATTATGAATATCTTAATAAGATGGAGGATTTCGATGCCAGTTCATCATGGGTATCATTACAACCAGCCGAATATGTTGCAGCATTCATTAAACGTTATGGGGCATTAATGGAAGATGAGGGACAAACAGAAGAGGACAGTTACATCGAATCATTAGGTGACAAAACCGTAGTCAATGCAATTAAATCGCTTCCTGAAGACGAGCAATACCAGCTATTGCGTTTCTTTTCCAAAAAATATGCTACGGATATAGTTTCAGGCTATTTCTCTGACACGAAATTGTTTGACCTATATATTGGAGAACAATGGGCAGAACTGAAGAGTAGACTTCCCTACGTTGTATTTGATATAGAATCCGATGGCGACCATATCAGGGAATTCGCTTTCCGTTCTGCAGATTACACTCATTATTATGAAGACGAGGGACAGTTGGATTCTTTGGCACAGGAAATCAACTCAAAGGCCATCGTTGTCGGACACAGAATTAAGCAATGGGATTTAAATATTATAGAATCTCAGAGAAGTATAAAGCCGTCATTTGTGTGGGACACGCTTGAAATAGAGATTCTTCTCAACCCTTGCAGATACGCATACTCACTCCATACGGCACATAATGCCAAGGACGATACAGAATTGACAGATCGGCTATTCTGGAACCAGTTGTTCCGTTTGTCGATGAATGAGGAACTATGCGAACAACTTAAAGATTTCCTTCCCGAAAACATCAAGGCTATACTGGATGAATTACGACAACCTAACTATTCTCAGTTCTTTAAGAAATCAGGGGGATCTGAAGACTCATTTTACCAAAATCTTCGCGATATTGACAGTTCCCTGATTAAAGATCTTGAATCCATAAATAGTGACAAAGATCGTAAAACGCTTATTATTGCTCCCCAACGCTTGTGGAACAGGATTGCAGAGCATGTTCATTTATCATTTATAAGAGAGGATAATAACATAGACTATTTGATGATAGATGAAAATAAGCTGAAAGAAAAGCCTTTGGCTGATTCATTCCTTCAAGCAGTTCTAATCCGCTTTTGTCAGATGTCGAAGACCCCGATCATTTCAAACCTTGCTTCATATCTGAGAATTCAATACTTTAAAAATGACACACTACTCGATTATGTCACTGATTCAACTACTGATATACAGTGTGCAGACCTTAGATATATCAATAGCATTGACAACAATATAGATTTCAATAGAATATTCTTCATCGGATGTGAACTGGAAAACAGACTCAATCAATATTCTTTGTCCACACCGCTTCGCCCTGCTGATTTTTGGAATGAGAAGAGTTCTATTCCTATGCGTCTTGGTGGTTCAAGCTATACACCTGTAACCAGCGAGGATAGAAAATCTTTACTATTCGCTGATGTGCCAGCGGATGCAGCAAATGTTTGGATTGAAAGGACCAAGGATGGTAAATATATTGTTAACTACAATTTCAATATATACAAGAAACTGGAGTCCTTGCATGAAAATCTTGGTTCTGATTTCGATATCAGACATATTGCATGGACTGACTCAAACGAGGACAACAACTCTGTATCTCTAGTAAGGAGTGGAAGGCCAAAACGATTCGATTTCACGCAAAAACGCGTTAATTCAACGACAAGATATAGGTCCATGTATTGGATGTATCAGCTCGCATTGTTGAATAGTGTTCACACCACAGGATGTAAACTTCCGATTATCTATATATTGGAAGACGATTTAGAATTAGAACAAGTCACTGCATATGCACAACATCTTGGGTTCTATATACCACAGGAAGGTACATTAGTATCAAAGTTAGAGAGAATAGCCCAAAGGTCAAATGGAATGTTAATCATTTCAAAGGATAAGTTTTTTGAAGTTACAGAGAAAAGACTATATAACGCATATTGTTATATATGGGATCAAATGGCGGTTGAAAAACACATGATGATGTGGCAAAACAGAGACGACAGCATTGAAAACAGTACGTTGAACGATAAGATTGAAGAAACGGGCAAGGAATTGAAAAAAGGTTCTAGCAAAGATACATATCAGGCTGCATTGCTTTCGTTGTGGCCAGTATATCAATACTACAGTCGTTTTGTTCTCGCAAACAATAGTGCATCTGAGATGTATATCTTAGACAGTTTTTTGGAAGAATACCACACTTTAGGCAGTGTTTGGAAAACCAATAACTATACTTCGCTGCAATTATGGAACAATGAAGACGATTTCAATGAAAGTCTTTCGAATGCCCAAAGCTTTTTTGGTGAGTCTACACTGAATGATTCTCCACAAGACAGTGATGCAATTAGGACTGCTATGGATGTAATTCTTGCAACCATGGTGCCAGAAAGAGATGGAGAACGTAAGTGGTCTGACATACAAGCAGAAGTTTTACCGGAGATTCTTAGTAAAAAGGAAAATTATCTGATATCCATTCCTACGGGTGGAGGTAAATCTGTGCTTTTCCAAGGCCCGGCATTATATAACGCTTCATATACGAATCACCTTTCTTTGGTAATAACACCATTGAAAGCCCTCATGCAGGATCAGGTACGCGAACTTGGTGAAAAAGGGTTCTATACCAATGTCGATTATCTCAATGGCGACAGGACTTACCAAGAAACACGCAGCATTTATAGGAAGATAAACAGTGGAGAATTAGCTTTGTTATATATTACACCAGAAAGATTCAGATCAAGAGCATTCCTTAATGCGTTATCAACAAGAATGATGCATGACAAAGGACTTGAATATATGATATTCGACGAAGCTCATTGCATTTCACAATGGGGAATGGAGTTCAGACCTGAGTATCTTAATGTCATTGAGAAATGCAAAGATTTCTCTCAAACTTACTCGGGAGGCATCTGCATTGCAATGTTTTCAGCGACAGTTACTGACATGATTTATAATCAGATAAATGAATCTGTGCCTGTCAAGCGTCTTGGTCAAGACAATGACAAGAAAATATATAATCCTGTCCGCAGTCATATCGGCATGACATTTCAGCCTGTGGCGCATGATATGGAATCAAGAATCAAGGCTATTGTGTCATATGTTAAAGAGAAAAAGATTAAGTTTAAGTATAGCAGAATGCTTGTGTTCTGTAAGACCCGCAATCAGTGTGAAGAACTTGCCGCAACACTACCTTCATTATTAGTAAAGGAAGGTGTATTACAAGAGAGAGATGCTTCTGACCGCGTGGGCTATTTCCATGCTGGATTAGATGCTGATGATAGAGATGACGCTTATCAGCGATTCAAGTCTGAAGATGACCCTATTTATATCCTTTGTGCTACTAAAGCATTTGGAATGGGAATGGATATTCCTAATATCCACTATATTGTTCACCTTTCCCCACCTAATGTATTGGAAGATTATCTCCAGGAAGTTGGACGAGCAGGAAGAAAGAAAGAAATGTATCAGATGGCAGGTTTCAGTGAAAACAACCCGATTCCAACCGTTTGCTTATACTCGCCCGAAGATATAAGAAGATCTAGAGAACAACTGTTGCAAAGTATGCTAAGTTGGAAAAATCTCGAAGAAATTAGGCAAGAAATCCTAAATTACATTTCCAACATACAGTCTTTTGAAAAGACAAAGGAAATACCAGTTGTTGTTCCTAATACATTATGGTCAAGTTCTCCTTACGATTTCGAGCACACAGATTTTAAACTTGGTGAATATTGGCTAGAACGAATGGAAAGGATTAAGATGGGCTATCTTAGTCCTGCTCATATCACTATTACCATTAAAGAAAAAGACGTTTCTCACTCGCCTCTTCTTTCATCAAAAGAAGGGGAAGCCACAAGAAAGGTATTTGAATGTCTGTTAAAACTTTCAGAAGACAAAGGTAGTGATACGATACAAGTATCATTACAGAAAATGGCTAGTGACTTATCTATTCATCCCACTAAAGTCTTGAATGAGCTTATTACATGTGCTAAATTCAAGTTACTGGAAATAAACCAGGAAGTCAGATGCCGAATCTCTAATACAAGACGCGATGAAGTTCCGTATCTATTGAAACATCCTCGTGTTAACTTAGCTTTCCATGTAATTATTAATGCCGCTGAAAAGATACTTGAAGATAATACGCTGAACAAGGAGAAAACGTATTTTGATAAAGAAATACGACAGTTCATGGACATGTCTTCATTAGATGGCATATTAAAGAAAGTTGTAAAAACATCTAGCGACGGTACATCAGAAACCCGTTACTATATGCCTTGGTACAACGAAGACGACAAGAAAATGAATAAAGGTTTGTCTGTTGCCAAGAACTATAAGAAGGATCTTATGGGGAAACGTTTCAGACAGATTTTTGCAACACTATTGGATATTATACCTGATGTTAAATGTAAATCATATATAGACAGAGAGGCAAAGAGTGTTAAACAGTCTATCATAGTTGAGAAAAATACTTGGAAACAATTCCTTCCAGAGTTCGAAGAAGATTGTCTTAAGACTCTCGAATATATATACGAATTACAGAATTCCAATAATCAAACCATCAATTGGGCAGACACTATAAATCATCTGAAAATGGAACAAAAAGGGTTTGCCTATTTCGAGAATGTGTTACGTTACCTATCAGGAATGGCATATATTGCCTCCGATAACCTTCTGCCAACAGGTATAGAGGTCTATACAACAGACGTTTCTGAACAAGCAATTCTTGAAGACACAAAATCTGACAGCATTGATTATGAAGATAAGATTGCGTTTGAGGAAGCAATGCAGGTACGAAGTCTACGACTATGCGTGATGGATGCTCTCACGACAAAAGTAAAGACAAAAGAAGATTTCCAAGAATTGATTAGTGCATACTTTAGCAAAACAGACGCAAATGGCTTCACGGAACTATTAACTAAATACTATGATGATAGTGACCCGATTTGGGATGCCATTCGAAAAACGGCTATCAAGAATGCTGAAGAGAAAATGAAGGATAACCCTGAGCAATGGGCTATCTATAATGAAAACTCCAACGTAAATGTAAATGTTGAAGCTGGTCCTGGATCAGGAAAGACACATGTCTTGACGATGCGATGCGCTAAACTTATCTACCATCAACATGTTAGACCAGACCAAATTCTTGTCCTAGCATATAATCGTGCTGTTGTCGTTGAACTAAAAACACGTCTTAATAAAATATTTACTTCTTTAGGTCTCAGCCGTTCTGCAAGTCAGCTTCATGTATATACATTCCATGGCCTTGCAAAAAGAGTTTGTGGAGATGCAGCATTGGATGGTCTTGAAATGAGCGAGTGGGAAGTCAAGTTGTTATCATTACTGAAAAACAACCCGATTGATGTTACA
>Ga0326511_10004458_pt1 | contig 11127 bp, 9 predicted proteins | sample 0_2496_0518_D_FD_203701 | JGI IMG/M metagenome (GOLD analysis project Ga0326511, IMG submission 203701) | Bovine rumen microbial communities from UC Davis, California, United States - 0_2496_0518 | ecosystem: Host-associated > Mammals > Digestive system > Stomach > Rumen | place: USA: California...
TACGAAACCATCTCGGGAGGACGCGAGCAGGTGTCGCTGAGATACACGTCCCACTGTCAGCGCGGCCCTTTGTTAGAGGTGATCCAGCGCGACCGCTTCAAGGATCGTGCCGTGGGTTATTCGCTACATGGCATTCATCGCGATGATTTGGAAATCATGCTCGACGGACATCCCATGCGTCGAGAGGGCAGTCAGGGACAACAGAAAACATTTGTCATTGCACTGAAACTGGCGCAGTTTGAATTCTTGAAGCGAGCCAATTCACAAACCACTCCCCTACTCTTGCTCGATGACATCTTCGACAAGTTGGATGCCCAGCGCGTGGAGCAGATTATCCAATTGGTGGCCAGTGAACAGTTCGGTCAGATTTTCATTACCGACACCAACCGTGACCATATCGACCAGATTCTGTCGAAAGGCGATTTCGACTATAAGCTTTACAACGTCACAAACGGAGTCATATCCACCACTTAACACTTCTCGTCATGTTTAAGCGAAGGGAACAAGCCATCAAAGACCTGATATTCCGCAACTTACGGGCGCAAGGTCTGGAGACGCCTCTACTGCAGAAGCGCCTGATAGAGGCGTGGCCTATCGTAGCAGGAGAAGCCGTTGCACGCTACACCACCGACGTAAGGATATTCAACCAAACGCTCTTCGTCCGTCTACGTATTCCTGCCCTTCGCGCCGATTTGAGTATGCGCCGTCAGGAATTCGTAAACCGCTTAAACGAATATGTCGGCAATCAAGTGATTACCGACATACGATTTTGTTAAGCTCTTGCCACAACAACATACGACTGATGAACACCCCTATAGTCGTAGCACTTTGCCGTTGTCTTCTTTTTCTCAGCATCTTTCAAATCGGGTGATTTAGGGAATGCCTCGCCTGCTTCGAAAAGCTTCAACGTCTCACGGATGGCAGGATCGTCTTCATTGAGATACTGCAACCACGCCTGCTCGCTGAGCATATTGTAAATCACGCGGCTGTAGATGTAGCTCTCCAAGAGATGATGTGATTTCTGAATCATCAGATTACGGCGTTTCAGCCCATGCTTCTCAGCATACTGGGCAAACTTCTCCACCAGATTCTGTTTCTTGATGTGCTTCAAGAGTGAAGCCTCATCGCCATACTCTTTCAGAGTAGAGCGATTCTGATCGGTGTAGTCGTAGCCAAACTGGATAATCAAGCCCGACATCGATGCCTCTTTATAATAAGAGGTGTAGTCGCTGGTATCCTCAGGCACGAAGATGTCGGGAGTGATGCCGCCACCGCCATAGACCACTCGACCATTGTTGGTGTGATACTCAGGCCCCTCATGTTTGATGCTGTCCTGAGAGAAGAACTCACCATGCTGATAGCGCGTCAGCAAATCTTCCTCGTAATTCTTGTCCATACCGTTGACGTATGGTTTCTGAATGCAACGACCGGAAGGCGTATAGTAACGGGCTATGGTGAGACGCATCATGGAACCGTCGCCAAACTCTACTGGCTTCTGAACCAAACCCTTGCCAAACGAGCGGCGACCGATGACCGTACCTCGATCGTTGTCCTGAATGGCACCTGCAAGAATCTCACTGGCCGATGCCGAGCCTTCGTCAATCAAGATGACCAGCGGCATCTGCTTATAGCTGCCGCGTCCGTCGCTACGATACTCCTCACGGGGAGAGCGGCGACCTTCGGTATAGACAATGAGCTTGTTTTTCGGCAGGAACTCGTTAGCAATCTGCACGGCCGACTGAAGATAGCCGCCCGTATTGCCACGAAGGTCGATGGTAAGTTGTTGGAAACCATCCATAGCCAACTGCGCCATAGCAATCAGCAACTCATTATAGGTATTCTCTCCAAAGTTCTTGATCCTCACATACCCAGTCTTGTCATCAAGCATATAAGCGGCTGTCACGCTCTTCATTGGTATCTCACCACGAGTCACTGTGACATGACGCACTTCGCTCTCGCCATAACGCAGGATGCCCAGTTTAACCTTTGTTCCTTTCGGCCCCTTCAGACGGCGCATCGCCTCGTCATTGGTCAGTGTCTTGCCAGTAAATGCTGAGTCATCAACCTCCACAATCTTGTCACCAGCCAACACACCTGCCTGCTCTGCCGGACCCTCACTGATAACATTCTGTACACGCAAGGTATCGTTACGGATGGTAAACTCTATGCCCACACCAGAGAACGAGCCACGAAGATCGTCATTGGCACTCTGTACATCCTTAGCTGAGAAATAGGTAGAATGGGGATCCAGCTCAGCAAGAATCTGAGGCACGGCATCCTCCACGAGATTAGCCATATCAATGGTGTCGACATACTGATCGTCGATAATGTAGAGCAGATTATTGAGCTTGTTGCTGCCCGAATTGATAATGCTCAGACGGTTGCCAGAGAAATGATTAGCATAAAACGTGCCTATGGCGATACCTATCACCACAGCCAGTGCCAGCCACAAAGGGGAAAATCTATTCTTTGTATTCATCTGTTCAATGCTTAATTCTTAATGCTTAATGCTTAATTGTCAGAGTTCCAAATATACTACTTCTATTCCTGCGCGTTCCAATAACTCAATACCGTCGGTCAGACGATACTTCTCACCATAAACCACTCGCTTGATGCCTGCCTGAATAATCAACTTGGCACATTCAATGCAGGGCGAGGCCGTAATATAGATTGTGGCACCGTCGCTGTTATTATTGGAACGGGCCAACTTCGTGATAGCATTAGCCTCAGCATGAAGGACGTATGGCTTAGAAACGTTGTTCTCGTCCTCGCACACGTTCTCGAATCCTGTTGGCGTACCATTATAGCCATCGCTGATAATCATCTTGTCCTTGACCACCAACGCACCAACCTGTCGGCGTATGCAGTAGGAATTCTCGGCCCAGATGCGAGCCATACGCAGATAGCGGCTATCGAGCTTTTGTTGTTTGGTAGGCCCACCCAAGCCCTCCCCAAGGGAGGGATGTGTAGTTACCTTATTTTCTTGATTGTCTATCATCATATCTGACTTATTTGTCTATTTAGACATCCCTCCCTTGGGGAGGGCTTGGGTGGGCTTTATACCATTTCTCTTTAGCAATGCGTCAATGGTGGGTTCTCCACCTCTAAAATTCTTATATAGCGTCATAGGATTCTCAGTACCACCTTTAGAGAGGATGCAGTCGCGGAAACGCTGTGCCGTCTTCTGGTCGAAGATACCATGTTTCTTGAATACGGAGAAGGCATCGGCATCGAGTACCTCGGCCCACTTGTAACTATAGTAGCCTGCGGCATAGCCACCCGCCATGATATGCGAAAACTGTACGGTCATACAGGTATCGGGCAGTTGTTTACCCAGAATGGCTTTCTTCCATGCTTTCTTCTCGAAGGGGATGATATCGTCGGTAAACTCATCCTTCTTGGTATAGTAGGCCATATCGAGCAGGCCGAATGACACTTGGCGCAGACAAGCTGTGGCAGCCATGAAGTTACGGCTCTTCACAATACGGCGAATCAACTCGTCAGGCAAGGGCTCGCCCGTCTGATAATGGAAAGCAAAAGTGCGCAGGAAGTCTTTCTCAATCGCAAAATTCTCCATGAACTGCGAGGGCAACTCTACAAAGTCCCACCACACGTTGGTACCACTGAGGCTCTCGAAACGGGTGTTGGCAAACATACCATGAAGGGAGTGACCAAACTCATGGAGGAAAGTCTCTACTTCACCTAATGTGAGCAGAGCGGGTTTATCGGGGGTCGGTTTAGTGAGATTCATCACCACAGAGACATGCGGACGCACGTTCTCACCTTTCTTATCTATATATTGGCCCTGGTATTGGGTCATCCATGCCCCACCCTGTTTACCCTTACGGGGATGGAAGTCTGCATAGAATACAGCCAGATAGGATCCGTCCTTATCGAACACCTCGTAGGCCTTCACGTCAGGATGATAGACGGGGATGTCCTTATTCTCCTTAAAGGTAATGCCATAGAGTTTATTTGCCAATCCGAAGACGCCATCGATCACCTTCTCCAACTGGAAATAAGGACGCAGCATCTCTGCATCGAGGTTGTATTTCTTCAACTGCAGCTTATGGGAATAGAACGAGATGTCCCAAGGCTCAATAGAAGCCCCCCCTACTGCCCCCGAGGGGGCTTCTTTATATTTGCGGACTTTAGTACCTCCCCGGGGGGACGAAAGAGAGGATAGTTCTTCCCTTTCCTTCTCTGCCGTAGGCTTATAGGCATCAATGAGGTCGTTGAGTAACTTATAGACGTTCTTCACATTGCCTGCCATACGGTTTTTCAACACATAGTCAGCATAGGTCTTGAAGCCCAGCAACTGCGCAATCTCACGACGCAGGTTGATGAGTCGTTTGCAGATCTCCAGGTTGTTGTTCTCATTGTCGTGAATACACTCCGTGTTCTTGGCCATATACATCTCCTTACGCAGTTCGCGCTGGGTGCTATAGGTCATAAAGGGTGAATACGAAGGGAAATCAAGTGTAAAGACCCAACCTTCCTTTTCCTGCTGACGAGCCTCTTCGGCGGCAGCATCAATAGCAGTCTGTGGCAGTCCGTCAAGCTGTTTCTCATCGGTAATATGCAGGGTATATGCTTTATTCTCTTTCAAGAGGTTCTGAGAGAACTGCAACGACAGGATGCCAGCCTCTTCAGTCAATTGGCGCAGTTTTTCCTTGCCTTCCTTATCAAGCAGAGCACCGCTACGAACGAATCCGTCGTAGCAGTTGTCAAGCAGCATCTTTTCCTCTGGTGTCAACTTACGATGATGGCGATGTACATATTTGATACGCTCGAAGAGTTTTTCGTTCAGACGTACATCATTGGCATGTTGCGTCAGGATGGGCTGCATCTTCTGTGCCAGTGCATCCATCTCATCATTGGTCTCGGCACTTAGCAGATTGAAGAAAACAGTCGATACACGATCCAGCAAATCATAATAGCCCTCGGTGTCATCATCTTTATTAATAATGGTGTTATCGAAAGTAGGCTTGGCCGGATTATTGATGGTTTTCTCTATCTGTTCGTTGTCTCGACGGATACCCTCCATGAAGGCCTCTTCATAGTCCTCCAAACGGATGCGGTCGAAAGGGGCTGTATCGTGAGGGGTATTATAGGGTTCGAAAAACGGATTCCGTCTCTTTTCTATCTGCTCATTCATTGTTTTTTCTTTGCTTTCTGCGTGCAAAAGTACAAATTTTTCGCGACTTTATTGCATTATTGTTTTTTTTTTGTACTTTTGCACTCAGAAAACATATAAACCATTAAAAAAAACATGAAAAAGTATTTTGTAACAGCAGCGATGATGATGACAATCTGCTTCACTGCATCTGCACAAAAAGAAGATGCATTCACGGTAAATTCACGTGCGTGGTGCACCAACTACTTTACAACGGCTATCTATGGCTTGGCTGAATCCCTGGTCAAGGAATTTGCTGCCGACGATAACACCAAAGCAGAAAAAATCATGGATCATATCATTCCCGATCCCGACCTGGTATTCCCCATTGGTATGGAAAAGAGCGGTTTTGATGACCCGTACAACATTTACGGTCCCTATCATCGTGCCTTTGGCAATCCGTTCCAGCACATTGGCGACTATGCCATTGGTGTGGATGCATCATACAAGTCTTCCATCCTAGGTTTCTATGCAGGCACCTACTTCAAGAGTCAGGAGATTTGCTACAAGGAGACCGATGACAATCTGCGCGGTTTCTACATACAGCCACGTGCCGGACTCATCATGGGCAGTAAGAAGAATGCCTTCGAGGCAGGCGTGTTCTATGACATCGTGACAGGCTGCGGTGGAAGTATTGCAAATACAGACAAGGATAGGCTGAAAGGCGGTCTGGGTCTGGACTTCGCTTTCTCTACCACAGACAAGAAAGACAAGACCAAGACACTGTTGCAATTCTCAATGCCCCTTCACAACTTCTTCAACACCGACTACGCAGGCCAATCTGGTCTGAAGAGGAAGGTGGGCTACATCATGCTGACTCAGCGCATCATACTCTAAGACACTAAAAAGAGGCTTTCGGGCCTCTTTTTTTATTCTTCTTTCTCATCAGCATCATACTCGCGATGCACATGCTTAAACACGCGATGATGCAGGAAGTTCATGGTTTCCAGGCAAAGGATAACCATCACGGTAGCTGCTACAGCGACATCGTACATTCCCACACCTGCTGCCATACCTATAGCTGAGGTGACCCAAAGACCAGCTGCCGTGGTGAGTCCTTTCACCACATTCTTCTGGAAGATAATAGTACCGGCACCAATAAAGCCGATACCACTGACCACCTGAGCAGCCATACGGGCAGGATCGCGCTGGATAATCACACCTGCCTGTGCTTCGAACCCATCGAAGCCGTGCATCGACAGCACCATAAACAGGGCAGAACCAAGTCCCACCAGGAAATGGGTACGGAAACCTGCTTCCTTGGAACGGTATTCGCGTTCAAAACCAATGGCACCGCCAAGGATGGCACCAATGAAAATAGTTAAAATATACTGCCAAGACATGAAGATTAAACATTAATTATTAAACATTAAATTCGCTTCGCTCAGTCTATTCACCTTTCACCTTTTTACTTTGAATATTTCTCAATCAGTCCGTCTGCCTGCGGATCACCAAGTTCTCCAGCCTTCTTCAGATTCTTCACGCCTTCTGCCTTCTCTCCTTTCAGGCACTGAGCCAAGCCGAGGAACAAATAGCCATCACTATGATCGGGAGCCAGTTCTATACAGGTGGTTGCCGTGGGAATAGCTTCATCGTAAAGTCCCAGTCGTACCTGTAGCGATGCTTTCTCAGCATAGTAGAGGTCTGACTGTGGTGTCATTGTGATAGCCGTCTCGATATCGTCGAGTGCCTGCTGGAACAAACGGCCTGCCACCTCAGCCTGGAACTTCAGGTAGTAGAAATTGGAGTTGACCTGAGCCTTCATAATCGTCTCGTACTCATTATAATCATTGACGGCAGCACGATAACGGCCCATACCCACCAACACCTGAGCACGTCCCATCAGATAAGGAGCAGCCTCTTTCAGATAAGGACGTGAAAACAAAGCCACACAACTGTCGAGAAGAGCCAACTGAGCCGTTGTATCTTTCAGTTGTTCCTTACAGATAGAAGCAGAATAAAAGAGTTCTGGTGAGCGTAAACCAGAATCAAAAAGACTCTCGTAGATGGTATATGCCTCATCATACCGTTGCTGGGCATAGCGAACCACTGCCTGTTGCTGACGATAGGTAGGCAGCGGACTAATACGATAGGCCTCAACAGCCTCGTCATAGCAACGGTTAAGCGTCCAAGGTTCATAGACCTCATCAGCCATATAAACCAACTTCTGCATCATCAGGCGAGAGAAGGCATAGTGTATCTCGTCGGGCTTATCGGCAACCTTTAATGCCTGCATCATATCCCGTTCGGCATCAGCAAAGCGACGACCTTCTGTCAGCTGCTGCGCACGATAGGTATAGCCATCGGGATGATTGGGGAACTGCTGGATGAAGTCTTCTATCAACTGCGCATAGGCGAGTGAGTCGAGCGACGAACCGCCTATGAAAAGAGTCAGTTGTGCCTGACCCACATCCTCAGGCAACGCCTTCTTAATTCCCGTAGCACGCATCACGGGATCGTTGATGCTCAATCCTGTCATTTTCAAACTGTCAGCAAACAGGACGCTGACGGCATAGTTCAGCGTATCGGTCAGTGCTGCCGGCTGTTGCATCAATCCGAGCACCTCGCCGTCATTACTGAACAACGGAGCACCCATCGTATTCTCAGGCATCTGAATGGCAATGGTATAGTAAGCGTAATTGCCGTTAAAAGTCTCCTGCTTACGAAGCGTACCTTCTGACACACGCTTTGCTTGACCATAAGGAAGAAGCCATACTGTAGTCCCACTGCCTGACTGTGCCGCTGCCTGCGACACAGGCTGCGACTTATTGGTAGCCACACTGAATTTCGCCACATCATAGGTTTCGTTGGCACCAAGGATACACTTCACTGGATATTCCTTACCGTCAGCATCAATTACAACGGCCTTCTGCGCACCCTTGAAAGGAGCAAAACAACTAACAGCCTCACCATTCTTTCCCACATAGAAGCCCGTAGCACTGCCGAGCAGTGTACCATCTTCCGAGAAAGTCTTCAATGTAAATATTGACTTTGAAGCTTTCTTCACCCACGAGGGCTGCGCCATGATCACTAAGGTCAGCATCAACAGGCTGACCATTACATATAGTCGTTTCATCGTTTTAATAATTCTTTTGCATTTTGTATCGCAGCACTGGTCACGTCGCTACCACTGAGCATCTGGGCAATCTCGCGGATGCGCTCCTCATCATGTAGCATCAGCATACTGGTCGACGTACCATGAGCCGTTTCCTCCTTATATACCTTATAATGTGTAGTACCCTGGGCTGCTATCTGAGGCAGATGAGTGATACTGATAACCTGACGGTCGGCATGTCCCATCTCAGCCATCATTCGAGCCATCTGCTCAGCTATCTTTCCGCTGACACCCGTATCAATCTCATCGAAGATGATGGTAGGCAGCTTCACAGCTCCACTGATCATCGCTTTCAACGACAGCATCACACGGGCTATCTCACCGCCAGAAGCCACCTGGGCTACAGGTTGCAGGGGGGTGGAAGTATTGGCACTGAAGAGAAACGACACCTTATCCTGTCCGTTACGTGAGGGCTCATCCTGCTCTATCACAACCTCGAAACGCACATGTGGCATTCCCAGCGGCACCAGCCGTTCGCGCATCTGCTGCTCTATCACAGAGGCAGCCTTCTGTCGTTTCTCGGTAAGTTCGCAAGCTTTTGTCTTCACCTCTTCCAAGATTTCAGACAGCTGGCGTTCCATATCTGCCAGAGTCTCATCGCTGTTCTCTATCGTCGAGAGCTGTCGTTCCAAGTCATCGTGCATAGCCAGCAATTCAGCTACGCTGTCAACATGATATTTCTTCTGAAGACTATAGATACGATCCAGCCGATTGTTCACGCTCTCCAACTCAACAGGATCGAAATCAACATCCTCCAGCAGACTGCTTACATCTCCGTCGATATCCTTTAACTCGATGTAGCAACTTTCCATGCGCGATGCAAGTTCCGACACGCTAGGGAATACGTGCTCTATGCCATGCAATGAAGAAATAGCCTTTTTCAATGTGCCAAGTAAGTCATTTGCATCACCAGAGAAGGCTGTTTCCGCATCGTAAAGAGCCTGTTTAATATCCTCGGCATGAGTCATCGTCTCACTACGCCGTTCCAGTTCCTCCTGTTCACCGTCAACTAACTGTGCGCTATGCAGTTCATCGAACTGGAACTGCAGGAACTCCACATTCTGTTGTCCGCGACTGATTTCCTCACGTAGATGCTCCACATCCTTTTGTAGAGTCTGATAACGAGAGAACACTTGCTGATAGTCTGCCAACTGTTTGGCATCATCGGCTATCACATCCACCACTTCAAGCTGGAAGTCCTGTTTGTTGAGCAACAGGTTCTGATGTTGTGAATGCACATCCACCAATTGTTCGCCCAACTCTTTCAATACAGACAGAGCCACAGGCGTGTCATTGATGAATGCTCGGCTCTTGCCGGCAGATGTCAATTCACGACGGATAATGGTATCCTCTGCATCATATTCTATCTCATTCTCCTCGAAGAACGGTTCCATAGCATAGCGAGACAGGTCGAAATGCGCCTCAATGACACATTTGTCGCATCCCATTTTGACAGTTTTCGTGTCGGCACGCTGTCCCAGCAACAGTCCGATGGCTCCTAAAATGATGCTCTTTCCTGCACCCGTCTCACCCGTAATTACGGAGAAACCGCTACAAAACTCCATATCGAGCTCGTCAATCAGCGTAAAGTTCTTGATATATAATTGCCGTAACATGATGTCAATGCTTAATTCTTAATGCTTAATTGTCAGTGCTTTACTGCTTGATCTTATCCCATGTGGTGTTCTGTGAGGCATTGATACCAAACAGTATATCATAGACACTTTCCTTCTCTTTCTGAGTACCCTTACCCTTATATATATTGGCCAGTTCATCCTTCTTGAAGTCAGTCCATATCTGCGGTAGCATACTTAACGGTTTGTCAGCATGGGCTTTCTTCAGATTGGTCTCCAGGGCCGTCGTCACGTTAGTCCGTCCACGCTCCACGTTCTGTGCCATCTCGTCCAGTCCATTGCGGTAATAGTCGTACTGCAACTGACGGAAAGGCTTCATCGATTCATCCAGATAGTCGTTGATAATGGCAAAGCGGTTGCGGCTGTCCTCAAACGACTTCCAGCCCGTGAAATCCAGATTCTGTGCATTATTCGTCAGGTTCATGCAGCGCTGCAGCACATCGGTACCGCCCATTGGGGAGAAAGTATCGAGGTCAAGTCCGATAATCAGCAGGGAATAATAAGCAACCAGTGCCACCAACTGATTGTCAATCACCTCTTCATTGAAGTTCAACTGATCGTATTGCACAAAGTCAAAATCGAAGTTCTTATCCTTATTATTATATATAGTGGTATTATAGGCCGAGTTAAACACAGGTCGGTTGGCCTGTATCAGGGCAGTACAGCTGAAACGGTTACTTGAAGCGTCATATTTAGTCACAGTGATATTGAACGAGCACTGTATGCGCTCATTCTCCTGAAACTGCAACGCTGTCCACTGCTGATCGTTAATAAACTGCTCCAGCGTCTGCTGCAGATTCTCAAACACCGTCTTATCAGTTGTCTGAACCTGCTGGTGATTGATGTTGATCTTCGCCTCCAATTCCTGTGCCTTCGCATTGATTCCCGCAATCACCATCAACAATAGTGCGACCCATAATCGTTTCATATCCTTATATTCTGCTCATAATATCGTGCAAAAATACGACATTTTTCCGATTCAAGCAAGCGGCTGTGGTTAAAAATAGATAATTGTAACATCGTGGCAAAAAAAATTCTCATTTTCTTTGGTAATGTGCAAGAAATCTCGTATCTTTGCACAATTCAAACCGGAAACGAAAAGAACTTATATTCATATTATTAATCTTAAATTTCTAGAACTAAATGAGTCAAAAGAGAGTTTACCTCTTCGGTAACGGTAAGGCCGAAGGTAATGCAAAGAT
>Ga0326511_10004461_pt1 | contig 11122 bp, 4 predicted proteins | sample 0_2496_0518_D_FD_203701 | JGI IMG/M metagenome (GOLD analysis project Ga0326511, IMG submission 203701) | Bovine rumen microbial communities from UC Davis, California, United States - 0_2496_0518 | ecosystem: Host-associated > Mammals > Digestive system > Stomach > Rumen | place: USA: California...
AAATTTCAAGAAAACTTTAATGTTTTGAGCGAATTTAGTAAAAATATGGCAAAAAACCGCTAAATTTTCAAAATTTTTAAGGTTTTCTTTTTATTTTTCCAAAATTATTTTTGTTTTTTTGCTTTTTTCTTTCATTTAAAATCTAGAGGCTTATATGATGGAGGAAATACACATGAAAAAGATTATTGCTGCTTTTTCCTTAACCGCCATGATGGGACTTGGCTTCTTTGGCTATTCCCATACCGACGTTGATGGTACCTTAGGTACCGAAGACAAAGGTGAGAAAACTTACCTCGTCTCCGTCGAAGGTGATGTTACCGGAACTGACGCAGAAAAAGAAGTTGCCGCGAAGAACCGCGCCGAAGTCTTAAGTAAACTTGCCCTCAAATTAGAGGAAGGTTCTTACGAGGTTACTTACGAATACGACACTGTCTTCAATGGTTTTGCCATTAAGACCACGGCTGCCAATGCCGAAATTTTAAAGAACACGATGGCTGTCTCTGACGTCTCTGTCGAGCATAAATATGCTCAGCCAGATGCTACTGTCACTGCTCCAGTCACCACCTTCTACACTGATGGTACTGTTTCTGTCAAGGAACAGAAGTTAGCCAACTACTCCGCTGAAACCATGCATGCCAGAGATGTTGATATCGAAGGCATCGTCAATGAATCTTCTCAGCAGGGTGAAGGTGTCACTGTCGGTATCTTGGATACTGGTTTATACATGAACCAGGTTGAAGGTACGACCGCTCGTGCTACCGCTGAAGCGGATAAGACTGTTGGTCCAAAGCTCAATGCTGCCGCCTTCAAGGATTTAGCCGAAGGTGTCACTAAGACTTACACCGAAGCTAATTTAAAGACCAAGACTAGAACCAATTTCACTTACATCAACTCCAAGATTCCATTCGCTTATGACTATGCTGGTGGTGATAATGATGTTGATCCAACCTTAAATGGTAGTGAACATGGTACTCACGTCGCTTCTACCGCTGTTGCCAATGGTGATGACTACACTGGTATTGCTCCAAAGGCCCAGTTAGCTGTCATGAAGGTCTTCGGTGATAATGGCGGTGGTGCTTCCACTTCTGCGATTATCGCTGCTATCAATGATGCTGCCAATATCGGCTTAGATGTCATCAACCTTTCTTTAGGTACTGACCTTGTCGATGTCGGTGAATCCGAAGATAGTGTTGATAATGCCTCTTATAAGGCTATCAAGGCTGCTGCCAATGCTGGTGTTATCGTCAACTTCTCTGCTGGTAACGCTGGTAAGTCCAACTTCTCCTCTGGTGACTATTCTGACTACACCAGTGATACGGTTGAATCTGGTATCTTAGGTAGCGATGCTAACTTCGATGAAGCTAGTAACACCATCGCTTCTTCTACTCCAGATAAGGCCTTCTATTCTTCCATTATGAACGTCAAGAATGAAAACGCCGCCACTGCTGGTGCCGTCTCCTATTCTGACCAGGTTGTCTCCTCCTCTACTCAGACCTTCACCAAGGATAGAAAGTTAACTGACTTACTCGGTTACACCGAAGCTACTGGTATCACCTCTTTTGATCCAAACCTCAACTACTTCACCTATGATGAAACCAAGAATGTCTACAAGGCTGTTGCCGCCGATGCTGAATTCGACGCCACTGTCACTTATTATGTCCAGAACACTACCGTCGACAAGGAATACTATGTTGTTCCTGGTTATGGTACTGCTGCTGATTACGCTTTGACCGATTCCACTCATGGTGGTACTGTCGGTTCCAACGTCAAGGGTAAGATTGCTGTTATCCATCGTGGTAACACCACCTTCGTTGACAAGGTCACTCAGGCTACTGCCAATGGTGCTATCGCTGCTGTTGTCATCAACAACGATCCATCCACGACCTTCAACTTCTCTATGGCGTTTAATGACTATTCTCCAGATATCCCAGTCGTCTTCGTCTTCCAGAATTCCACTTCTACCTGGGGTGCTGCTTACTCTCAGGGTAGTATGAACTTAATGGTCAACTCTGTTGCTACTGCCGCTGATGGTAACACCGTTTCTTCCTTCTCCTCTGATGGTCCTTCCTCCAACTTGGATATCGGTCCAACCATCGCTGCTCCTGGTACCTTGATCATGGGTGCCGTCAACGCCACTGCTTCTAACAATGGCGAAAACTCTGTCTCTAACTTATATGGTTATGAGAACCTGTCCGGTACTTCTATGGCTGCTCCAAACCTCTCTGGTGCTATGGCTCTTGCCTTAGGTGAAAAGAAGGTTGGTACCACTGATGAAGAATATGCTGAAATCAAGAAGACGCTTTCCATGAAGGCTATGTCTACTGCTGATCAGCTTATCGATGGTACTAAGGAAAGTGAAAACTCTCCAAGAATGCAGGGTGCTGGTCGTATCAATGTCCAAAGCTTGTTGACTGCTGATTCTTATGTCACTGTTGAAAACGATGACGATGATGATTTCGGCAATACACTTCAGGCTAAGGCTGAATTAAAGAATTCTGGCGATTTATATGTCAAGGATGCTGATTTCAGTGCTGATACCACTCCTGACTATGTCGAATTCGAATACACCATTCATAACGATTCCAACAAGGCTAAGACCTACAACGCTTCCATGTCTGTCATGATTCCACAGTTGAGAATCCAGGTCACTCATGATGCCTATGCTGCTGAAGAGGATAATTCCAGATTGGAAGAAGTCGGCTATAACAGCTCTGTCATCTTCAATGAAGATGATCTTGAAACCTATCCAACCTTCGTTGGTACTCCAACCATGTCTGTCCGTGATGACACCGTCACCAAGGATGGCACTGGTGAAGCTGGTTACACCACCGATCACGCTGGTGATAAGACTGTCACTGTTTCTGCTAACAGCACTGTTACTGCTACTGCCAAGATCAGAATCGATGATCTTGCTTTCTCCAAGGATTGGAAAGACAGCAAGGTTGAAAACTTCTCTGGCACCTTAAAAGAATATATCTCTAAGTATTTCTCCAAGTCCGGTGGTACCTTTGTTGAAGGTTTCCTCAAGTTAGAAGAAACTTCTGACACTGCCGATCTTGAAACCTTAACTGTTCCATACATGGGCTTCTATGGTGACTTCACTGTCGCTGATGCTGTCGAACCATTCGACTTCGAAAAGGAATCTGCTACTACCTATAATAATGGTACGAAGTACAACCTCAACTATCACATCTACAACTCTGATTTGACTGATAACTATCTCAAGCATCTCAATGCTCAGTATGCTAAGCCAAATGCTTACACTGGTTCCACCATCAATGCTACTGGTTCTGCTTTAAATTCCACCACACTCAACAGCATTGGTAACTTCGAAACCTCTCCATTGCCAAACGGTTCTTCCTTCTTATCTGTCACTGGTAGTGAAGCAAACCATCTCTATGCTGGTGCCGAGGGTGTTTCTGACCATCTTAACGTCTTCTTCTTTGTCAATCGTTCCATCTCTGTTGGTACTTACACCATCAAAGATGCTTCCGGTAACACTGTTAGAAATGGTACTGGTACCATCCAGAACTTAATGCCATACAACGGTTCTTACAACTTGACTACCGCTTATGGTATGGTCAAGTCTTGGTTAACTCAGGATGAAAATGGTTATGCCATGAATAGAGGTTATGCTTCTATCGACTTATCCAGGGTTGCCGAAGGTGACTACACGCTTGAATTCTCCTTCACCTTAAAGGGTGCTAAGGAAGCTGATGGCACTGCTGCCGTTCAGACTAAGACTTATGCTTTAACTGTTGATAAGACTATGCCAGAACTTGTTTCTGCCAGCATCGAGACCAACTCTTCTGGTACTACTAAGTTCTTGAACATCCAGGCTAAGGGTGCTAACAACACCATCTCTGTCGGTGGTGTCAACTACACTGGTACTTTAGTTGATGGTTCTACTGATCTTTACACCACTCGTGCTAGATTGAGCAGTTCTCTCATCGATAAGGATAAGGCTACTGTCGGTTTGACTGACTTCGCTCATAACGAAATCACTCTCATCATCCATCCATCCGACTTAACCTTCTCTGTCGCTTCTACCTTCTTCACTGATAAGAACGACTATGTCATCACTGAAATCGATCCAGTCAACCATATGTTCACGATTGAAATCTTGGACAAGAATGGTGACACCATCGATCCAGACGATATCAAGGCTGATTATGTCGTCTACATCCAGTTAGCTACTGGCTTAGATGTCAACGATATTATCGTCTCTATCGACTCTGTCGATTCCACTGACTTCACTTACGATGCTTCTACCGGCTTGTTAGCTATCAACATGCCAAAGGATTCCATGTCCTTCTCCATCAACCAGACTCCAGGTAAGCAGTCTGGTGGTGATACATCTTCTACTGGCTCCTCTAACACTTCTTCTTCTACTGAGACTTCCAGCAATACTTCTGCTGAAACTTCCAGCAACAACTCTTCTACCTCTGAGGGAACTTCTTCCTCTGGTGAAGAAAAGAAGGGCGGCTGCGGTGGTTCTATCATCGCTGCTACTTCTACTGTCGGTGCCATCGCCTTATTAGGTGCTGGTCTCGCTCTCAAGAAGAGAAAAGAAGATAAGTAAAATTCTTCAAAAAACACTTGCAAAAGCCTTGGTTTTTTCCAAGGCTTTTGCTGTCAATAGGAGGTAATCATGTTACTGACTAACGATCTTAAAAAGAACATCGCTTCCTGGTTGATTGCCGTTATGGTAGTCGTAGCCTTTATTTTGCCGATGTATTTTTTAACTAAGTGGAGTTGGAGCAACATCATGCTTGTCCCCGGCGCTTTATATCTCGCTTATGTCGGACTAAGATGGGTGGCTCGTTTTGGTACGTTCGACATCTTCAGTTATCAGTTTGTGAACCTGTTTTCTTCATTCAGAAAAGGTGCTCCTAAAAAGTACAATGATGCCTACGAATACAAATCTCATATGACGGAGCAAAGAGAGAACAAACCGATGGTCTGGCTTCCTTGGCTCACTGTTGGGGCAATTTGCATGATATTATGCGTTGTTTTCTCGTTTTTTCCAGAATTGGGCAGATAGGCTGTAAGCGCTTTTCTTTTGATTTTCCCTTTATTTAAAGTTACTTAAAATTTCTATTGTTGACTATGAAATATTATTTTATAAAATAATATTGCTATATTCTCTCCCAAAAAACCACGTTTTTTCGGTGTAATCATAACCCCAAAAGGAGGTATTTATTATGAAAACTATGAAAAAAGCTTTTGCTTCTATGGCTCTTTTGTCCATCGCACTTTTAGCATCCTGCGGTGGCGAAACTTCCAGCGCTGGTAGAACTTCTTCCGCTGGTGGTACCAGTTCCGGTACCAGTACTTCTGTCGACACTTCTTCCTCTGCTGATGATGGTGAAGAACTTGTCGTTCGTTACAAAGGCGAATCTCTTTATGAAAATGGCACTGCCGCCAAGATCACTGTTGGCGATAATGCCGCTATGTTGGTTGCCGAAACAGCTGGCACTGCTTTTGAAAGCTCTGATGCTGAAGTTCTTGCTGTTTCCAGCAATGGTAAGCTTACCGCCAAGAAGGCCGGTACTGCTACCATCACCGCTACTGCTGGCACTGCCAAGTTGACCATCAACTTCACTGTCACTGATAGCACTGTTGCTGCTCAGGGTCATTCCTACACAGCAGTTGATTATGAAGAAAAGGGCAGAGCCTTAGCCGCTTTGGAAAAGTATGCCGTCGATAATTATCTTACCGGTATCACTATTTTCTCCAATGGTTCTAAGGTTGCTTATAATGGTCGTTACACTCCAGAGCCAAAGTCTTACATCAACGGTTATGGTTGGGGTACCATGCGTGAAGGTAAGTTAGATTCTGCTTTAACAAAAGCTTTATCTGGTAAGACCACCTATTACAATATCGGTACGACTTCTTTACCAGCTCATGCCAATGCCATGAACGCTTCTGGTAGCGACGTCTCTACCGTCTATGATTACATTGCTAATGCTTATTATGCCACTCGTATGAATCAGACTTCTGATGGTTACGAATGGTATCCATCCTTAGCCAAGGATGAAAAGCCAATTCCAGTTGAAGAGCCAACTGAACTTAACGCCGATGGCTCTGTCAAGACTCCTGGTGCTGCTATTTCTTCCACGGATGCTAGATATAACAACAACAGAAGATGGAGAATTCATGTTCGTACTGGTTCTCAGGCCGAAGGCGGTCTTGTCTATAGAACTGGTTCCAAGAATTCCTTCACCTCTGCTTATGATAAGAAGGAAGTAAAACTTGAAGATTACATCACTCCTCTCAAGTTTATGCTCACTGCTTGGAATGGTCAGTATCGTGGTGCTGAACTTACCACTGGTGTTTCCGGCTTCACTGGTTCTGCCACCTACTTCAACTTCACTTCTAACGATCCTGAAGATGGTACCATCTGGGATGAAAAGGCTTGGAAAAAGTACATGGGTGCTAACATCTACACCGGCACGGATGCTGATGGCGACTTCATCGAATTCAACCTCCTTGAAGATTGTACTCAGTTCTATGCTATGTACTATCTCTCCAGCTCCTTATATTCTCCATTACCAGCTGACTTCATCTCTCACTGGGGTGGCAACTATTTAGGTAAGAACAACTCCGATCAGGGTGTTACCACCTTAGATACCATGTTGGCTACCGGTCCATACTATATTGAAGAATGGGACAACACCAAAGTCATTAACTTCAAGAAGAACGATGAGTACTTCTGGAAGCAGGATAGCTGGGAGGTCTTAGGTACTACCATCACCAGAGATGTCTACAACATCGACGGTATCTCTTATAACTACATCGGTGATGCTTCTCAGTTGAAGCAGCACTTCTTAGCCGGCGAAACCGACTCCTATGGTCCAAAGCCAGAAGACTTAAAGACTGGTGGCGACTTCGCTACTTCTTCTGGTGAAAAAGATGGCGTTAAGTGGAGATTATATGAAACCAAGGGTGACTCCAACTTCAAGTTGAATGTCAACGCTCAGTCCGAAAAGGATTGGATCAAGCGTTTCGGTAAACAGGGTACTAATGCTCAGGTTGGCTACTCCACCAACACCTGGACTAAGTTAAATAAGAACCTTGATAACAAGACTCCAGAGACTGCTATCAAGCCATACATGAACAACATCCACTTCCTCAATTTCTTATCCTTCGCTATCAACAGACAGGAAATCTGCGAAGCTCGTGGTTCTGTTCCAACTCAGGAATACTTATCTGATAACTACCTTATCGATCCAGAACAGGGTGTCTCCTATAACTCTACTGATGCTCATAAGGCTGTCTTAGCTGATAGATACAATGACACTTATGGCTTCTCGGAAACCTATGCCAAGGCCGAACTTGAAAAAGCCTTCGAAGAAGTCATCTTCGAATTAGGTTCCTATGGTGCCTTCAACTCCAAGTCTGGTGGCGCTAGCGCTGGTTCTGCTTCCAACCCATGGATCGTTCCAATCGATATGGAATGGATGAACACCAACGATAAGTCTGATTACTCTGATGTCTTCACTTATGTTAAGAAGATTTTCAAAGAAGTTTCTGATGAACAGTATGGTTCCAACTATGAACTTGCAATCAATGAAACTAACGGTAACTCCGACTATCAGCAGGTTTACAACTTAATGAAGCAGGGTCAGTTTGACTTAGGCTTCGGCTCTATCTCTGGTAACGCTCTTAACCCACTCAACTTCTTAGAAGTCTTAAAATCTGATAACTCCTCCACCTTCACTTTGAACTGGGGTCCAGATACTGATGTTGTCGGTGCTGGTCTCTACTCTGGTGCTGATGCTTATAAGAACAAGATCATCTATGATGGCAAACAGTGGTCCTTCGATGGTTTATGGGCTGCCGCTGATAAGGGTGCTATCCTTGATGGTTCTGGTAATGTCGCCGAAGCTCAGAATGTTTCTACTGGTGGCTTCACCGGTGGTAAGAAGTATCAGTCCGTCAATACTACTAATAGTACTATCACCTACAAGATCAGCTTCAAGCAGTTGATTGAAGCTGGTGCTGCCTCTATCAAGTTGAAACTCTCCAACGCTTCTGCTGATACCGGCTGGGAAACCTTCACCGTCAACTACGACGAAGATGGCGCTACTAAGCTCACTACTGATTCCAATGGTGTTGTTGAACTTACCGTTGGTAGCCAGTACAACTATGCCGATGGCAGCACTAACGCTGCTGAAAACGTCACCGTCACTATCACCTATTCTGGTACTTTACAGAACCATACTGCTAATGGTATTACCCAATTAACGAAGAACTTCACTGACACCATGAATCTTCTCACTTACACCGGTTATACCGCTGCTCAAAAATAAACAGCAAAAAAATGCCTTATATTGTTAAATACTCACTCAAACGTATCATCTTATTACTGATAACCACATTCATCATTTTGTCGGTTACGTTCTTCTTGGTCAAAATGCTCCCTGATAGTGCTATGCCTACCAGTGAGCAGGCCATGTTGAGCTACTGCCAGAATCAGTTCTATGAAGGTTTCTTTGAAAGATTGACCACCGCGTCAGATTCTCTTGGCGAACCGGTCATGGTTTATAATGGTCCGACAATCACGTACTATTTCTACCATAAGCCAATCATTCAACAGTATTTTGCATGGTTAACGGGTATCTTCACTAAGTGGAACTGGGGTGTCAGTTCCGCTATCTCTCCAGGTAATAGCGCTATGGCTATCATCTTGGAAAGAATCAAGCCGTCTATCTTAATCAACGTCTTCGCAATGCTCATCTCTGTCCCACTCGGTTTCGTCTTTGGTATTATTGCTGCGTTGAAGAAGAACAAGTGGCAGGATAACGTGATCTCCACCACGATTATGGTTATGATCTCTGTTCCATCCTTTGTCACGATTTCCTTATTGATGTTATGGCTGTCTTATACAGCTAAAGTATTACCAACACAATGGCCAACTCAGGGTGATATTGGAGACTACGCACAAGCGATGGTCATTCCAGTTTTCTCCTTATGTTTTGGTACGATTGCTGGTTTTACTCGTTATACTCGTGCAGAACTTACGGAAGTCATGTCCTCGGAATTCTTGCTTTTGGCAAGAACCAAGGGCTTATCCCGTAGACAATGCATCGTCAGACACGCACTACGTAACTCCATGGTTCCGATTGTCCCTATGATCATCGGTGAATTCGTCGGTATCTTATCCGGCTCCATGATTTTGGAACAACTCTACAACATCCCTGGTATTGGTAGCTTGTTTGTCAATTGTATCAGCTCTCGAGACTACAACGTCTTGTTAGTTGATATGGCTGTTTATACGACGATCGGTTTATTAGCGAACTTATTAGTTGACTTAAGTTATGGTATTATCGATCCTCGTATCAGAATGGGAGCCAAGGCATAATGGAAAACGAAGAATTAGAATATCTCGCTTCCGAAGCGAAAGGCTCTGCCGAAGTTAAGTTTTCTGCGGGCGAAGAAGCTAAAGATGTCAACGGTAAAGAAGTGAACTCTTCTGACTTTAGTTTCGTCCAGCAGGATAAGTCCATTCATGATGTCAAATTCACCACCAAGCCAACGACGTTCATGAAGGATGCGATGAAGCGTTTCACCAAGAACCAGTCTTCGGTTGTTGGTGGTATCATCTTAGGCTTCCTCTTCATATGCGCCTTGATCTTACCAATGGCGATGACTGGTGTCGATATCAGTGAACGTCATAACTATGAAACGCATTTACCTATGAAGTTATTCCCAGCCGGTACTGGCTGGTGGGATGGCACCACCAAGTCTGTTGGTGAAGTCTTCCCTTATGATGTTGATGGCGAAACTGGTGAACCTATCTATTACGATGAAAACAACAATATCATCGCTGATCCAGATAACTACACTGGTGAAAAGCACCTCAACTTCAATCAGTATGCGACCTATCCGGATGAGGATGTTATCGTCAAGTACGAAAACTACAAAGCCGAATACCTCTCTTATGCTGATGCTTCTGGTTCTTATGGCTTTGCTACGATTACTCAAAACGTCAATACGGAAGGCCAGTATGGCTTCATGTACAACTACAGATATCAGTATGACTTCAGCAATCAGTACACAGTCTCTTATCAATTAGGTACCTTAGAAAATAGCGATACCTTTGCGATTCCAGAATATGCGATCTTAATGGTTGCCACCTCTAGCGCTAGCGCTACTCCAGGCACCAACGATTATTTCTTACTTAATGGCAACTTCTCTTCTGACTATGGCACTGCCTTAGAAAAGAATGAAAATGCCGCTATCACTCCACATGAAGAAGTCTCCTTCTCCCTTAATGACGCGATTGATAACGCCATCAAGGTCAGTGATGGCACTACAGTCACTGCTACTGAAGCTGCCGTCTTAAAGAGCCGTTATATCTCTTTAGGTATCATCTTCAAGGGCCAGGAACAGAAGACTTCCATGTATCTCAAGTCTTTCCGTGTCACTGGTACGACTGCCAGTGGTGGTAAATTGCTCTCCGCCGCCAGAAAAGCTTTAAATGCTAGATCTTTTGGTGACGCTGGTGGATTTACGGAAGCCATGACTGTCGAAGATGGTAATGCGCTTGTCTTACAGGAAAAACAGGTCGATGGTGCCGATAACCCATCTTATTGGACTCGTATGACCTATGACCGTTTCGAATCTAACGATACTTTCATCGCCAGAGCTGATATCACCTATGATATGTATCTTGTTACCTATGGTCTGAGAAATGGCATGACTCTTTCTCAGGACAAGTTCTGGGACTGGTACAAGAAGGGTTATGTCTCCTGGGGTAGCGGTTATAACTGGGAATTATCCGGTGATGAAGACAAAGCGGAGGCTTTAAGAGCCTTAGAAGATCTCTATAGAGATCCATCTACCTTCGTCATTGAAGAATCCGGTAAGAATTCCAATGAAGTTTCTGTCACTGAGATTACCAATATTGCTAAGGATACCAACAACAACCAGGTCGTCTACACCTTCACCTGTCAGGTTATGATGTACAAGTATCTTGGTTACAATGAAATCCCGATACATATCTTTGGTACCGAATATCAGGGTAAAGACTTACTCAAGTATGTCTTCTCTGGTTTACGTACTTCCTTGATCTTAGGTCTCATCGTCTCTGCCATCAACATCTTAATCGGTGTTA
>Ga0326511_10004462_pt1 | contig 11122 bp, 9 predicted proteins | sample 0_2496_0518_D_FD_203701 | JGI IMG/M metagenome (GOLD analysis project Ga0326511, IMG submission 203701) | Bovine rumen microbial communities from UC Davis, California, United States - 0_2496_0518 | ecosystem: Host-associated > Mammals > Digestive system > Stomach > Rumen | place: USA: California...
CCGGATCGCCTAGTGAACCTGAACGGTGCGAAAGAGACCGAACTCAGGTTTGGCGACCAGTTCAAGGGCCGATAATCCACCTTTTCTAAATGTACTCAAAAAAATTCTCAAAATTTTTGAAAAAGGTATTGACTTTGAGTCAAAATTTGAGTACATTTAGGATATGGACAAAATTATTGACATATTCCAGTTCACGAATTTCCGCAAGTACCTGGACGAATACCAGGCCGCTCGCGTGCAGACAGACCCTGGTTTTACTAGAGCTGGAGCGTGTGTGCTGCTGGGACTTCCCAAGACGCGCAGCTACTATAATGACATTGTCAAGGGGAAAAAGCTTTCCGGCCGCATGATTCCAAAGTTTGTGGAAGTGCTTGGCCTGAACAAGAAAGAAGCCCGGTATTTCGAGACCATGGTGAATATGGATCAGGCGAAGACCGCGACGGAGAGGAACGCCTTTTTCGAGGATTTGCTGAAGCAGCATCCGGATTCGCACCGCATCTTGAACGAAGACGCCTACGAGTATTATAATCACTGGTACAACAGCGTGCTGTTTACGGCGCTGGAGGTCGTGGATGTCTCGGATGACCTCGAACCCATCCAGAAGTTGATTTTCCCGAAGGTGTCCGTTGGAACGCTGAAACGTTCCCTCGAATTGCTGGAACGCCTCGGCTTTGTGCGGAAGAACGAGAGGGGTTTCTGGAAGAGTTGCCGTGATACGGTGAGTAGCGGCGCCTATAATAATAGCGATTTGGTGCGCCAGTACCAACTGCAGTGCTTTGAACTTTCAAAGCAGGCCCTGCTTGCAAACGACGAAAGGTCTTCGGATATGGCGACGTTCACTTTCAGCGTATCCGACGATGCGTTCAGGGCAATCGCCAAAGAAATCCATGGCCTGAAAGCCAGGGTGCGTAAGATTATTATGCTCGACAAGAAGAAAGCGACTGGCGTCCACCAGTTGAATGTTCATTTGTTTACAAATTTGAAAAAATAAGTTTAGGAGGATTCAAAAATGATTATTAAAAAAATGACGAAGGTGGGCCTTGCCTTTGCTTTGCTTGGCCTTGGAATGTTCGTTGGCTGCAGCGATGACAACTCCAGTGTCGCATCGACACTCAGCGAGACGAATACGGGGAAATCCATTGCGGAATTGGATACATCTTTGTTGGCCAGCTCCTTTGACGAGGGGAGTGATTGCCGGGAAAGTAGCAAAATCCTCGCGAAGCGGATGCCGATGATGGATTTTGAAATTTCGTGCGAAACAAGAGATATACTCCGTTATTACATAGATACCCGGGTACGTGTGGTCGATTCCAAAGGTCAACCGATGGTGGGTGCAAAAGTTTATTTTACGGACTGTTTGACAGGGGAGGATTGCGAAGAAATTACGGACGAAAAAGGCTATGTCTATGCTGATAGCGTAATGTTCCTTAAGCATTACTTCCATAAAGGGGAAGAAGACAAAGGAACTCTTGTGTATAGTGAATTGAATCTGCGGATTGTTTCTGCGGATGGTAACATTGGTGCCAAGGTAACTCTGGAATTTGAGGAAGCAAAAGTCTTTTCTGTCGATGGAAAATCGGTTGCTGAACTCCAGGCTGTCGCGGAGGAGAAGCTGTACTCTACCAAGCTTTATGTGGATACACTCATTACGTACTATGAATCTTCGCTCAAATCTGTTGGAGATTTGAGCCCGTATCTTAATTCGGCCGAGGTCCCCGAATTTCTCGTTTGTGTGGATGAGTATCCCCTTTGCACGGAGGTGACCGAAGAAGACCGCAAAAACGGCTATGTCATTATTGTCGGCTTGCCGGAGGGGTCGTATTCCTTCCGTGTAGGGAGTCGGCGTTTTGGATTGATGCCCGTTGACGAAAAACTAGAGGTGAAACCCTAGGCCAAAAGCCTTTTGAATGTAAGGACCGTCGTGCAAAACGGCGGTCTTTATTGTATATTCCTAAAAGGTTTAATCCCCTAGGTATATATGTTTGGAAATACAGTTGAAAAATATTTGGTCGCTTCTGCCCTGTGTGCGACGGCCGGTAGCGCGCTTGCCGCGCAGAACGTGGTGACGGTCGATGACCTGAAACCGGGCATCGTTATCGACAAGAAGGACATGATGGCTGCCGACCTTGCCATCTGGAATCCACCCAGCCGTTATTACGATATGACGGATGCACTCGTAGATGGCGGCTACACGCTGTTCCGTTTCCCGAACGGCTCGCTTTCCAATGATTACCATTGGAACGGTGTCGGCAAGTACGACAGCACCGGCCTGTGGATCCCCGACGAAAAGAAATGGGCGCGCGGGTTCCTGGGCGAGACGATTTACCGCGGTACCACCAAGGACAATTATGGTTTTATCCGCAGGAGCCATCTGGCCGACGACAACATGGAGACGATGTGGTGGGGCGAAATCCTCGATCCGGATGACCCGCCCTGGATTGTGGTGGAATTTCCCGAGAAAAAGGATTTGGATTCCCTGCAGATTGACTGGGGCAATTTGCGCCCGAAGGCTTTTGAATTCGCCTACTGGACCGAAGACTACGCGGAATATCCGGGTGTACACCAGGCGCTCGTGAACAAGCTCAAGGTGGAATCGGTCGTGAAGGTGAACTCGGCGACGACCAAGTACAAGTTTAAACAGATCAAGTCGCGTTACGTGGCTATCCGCTTCAAGACTCCGGACTTGCCGAGCAAGGGAGTGCAGGTCCGTGAGATGAAACTCTTTAGTGGCGGTTCGGACCTGCTTGCCGGTAACGGTTACAAGTTCTATGCGATGTCTACCCGCAATGGCGATAAGGCGCGTACCGACTGGACTGACATCAAGTGGGATTTCGAAGAGTTCATGAAGTATATCAAGACGCTCCCGAATGCGAAGGCTGTCATCTGCGTGAACGCGGGAACGGGTACATCGCAAGAAGCCGCGGCCTGGGTGCGTTATGCGAACAAGGTGAAGGGCTATAACATCAAGCAATGGGAAATCGGCAACGAACTCGATGGCGAGTGGGAAGAATCCGGCCCGATTTCGGCAAGGCAGTATGCGGCCCGCTTTTTGGAATACGCGCGTGCGATGAAGGCGGTGGACTCCACGATTATCCTGCATGGACCGCTCCTGAGTACGCATAAGATGCAGCAGAAGGGCGCAGGCATTCTGGATGGCAAGTACTGGATGGAAGAATTCCTGCGCATCGTGGGCGAGGCCGAAAAGAAAGACGGCAAGCGCTATTTGGACGTGGTGGACCTGCACAACTATCCGTACTGGACGCCGAATGCCCCGACGCCCGCTGAAATGCTCAAGGCGATGCTTGACGTGGGCCCGAACATGGATACGCTTGATGTGTGGATGAAACGCCACCTCGAAGGCGAACGTCGCGTATTCCTTTCGGAGTTCAGCACTTGCGTGCAAGGGTTCAGCCTGTTGATGGACTACCCGCAGGCCACCGCCGTGGCGAGCATCTTCGCACAGCATGCCATGCGTTTCGGTAACCGCCTGCAGGTGCTTCCGTGGGATGCGTTCGGCAACCTGTTCAAGGGACCGGACGATACCTGGGGAACGATCAGCATGACGGCGCTTGTGAAGGATGGCTCTTGGAACCGCTGGAAGTCCTTGGAACCGACGGCGGAATATTACGGGCTCTACATGACGTTCAAGCGGTTCTTGGAAGACGGCTATTCTGTGCTGCCGGTATCGAGTACGAGCCCTGATGTGGAAGCGTTTGCTATCGGCAAGGGCGATTCTGCCCGCGTGATGCTTGTGAACCTCTCCGAGGCTCCGCAGGTGGTGCAGATTGACCGTGCAAGTGTCGCCGCCAATGCGGGCGCCTCTGCCGAAGTGGGCAAGGGCGACCTGGTCCGTACCGAAGTGGACATATTTGGCGCCGATCAGTTCAAGTGGCAAGGGACTTCGCAGAATGCGTTCCCGTACCCGAAAATGGGCCCGAGTGGGCGCCGTATAAACCCGAGCAAGAGCAAGGACGTCACGATTCCGCCGTTCGGTATGGCGGTCGTGCGGATTAACCCGCGCGTTGTCGGGCTTGACAAGGCGACGAAGGCGAACGCTGCAAAGCCGCAGATTCTCGCGGCTGCGCTCGAGAAAAAGGTCTTGCTCGCAGGCGATACGATTGACTTGTTCGTGACCGCGGTGCAGCAAGATGGCCAGCTCACGCACGGCGTCGTGTCGATAGACAACTGGGGAAAGCGTGGCCTGTATGTGGCGACCATTGAACCCGATGACGGCAAGTGGAACGCTTCCATCGAGAGTTTCCACGTGAAGGTCCCGATTCCGGAAGACTTGAACAATGGCTCCCGCACAATCCGCGTGGCGCTGGGAGGCCTGGGCGGCAAGGTGGGCGCAATCAACATCCCGTTCCGCGTGCGTGGCGCCTACCGTACTACGAAGGCCATGCAGAACTTCGATAACGGAATCGAGGCGGTGGACTGGTACCCGGTCGCGAATGGCGACAATGCGACGACCATCGATGCGAAGGTCTTTAACGGGGCGCCTCCGCATGGCGGGTTCATCCGTCATGAATTCGTTATCGAGCAGCCGCCTGCACAGGGCTGGCCCAACTTCGCTGGCGCCTATTACGTGGTTCCGCCGGAAGTCAAGAAGTCGGTGGGCATCGTGTTCGACTATGCGACGAACCACAACAATCCCGACGGCTATTTCGAAGTGCAGATTGCGAGCAGCCAGGTCGAGGATTACGACGAGTTCATGGTGCGCCTTAAGAACACGCACGGCAACTGGGTGCGCGATACGCTTATCTGGGAAAACATGAAGCAGGAAGGCTGGGGCAAGACCATCCCGCAGCTCGACCCGACGAAAATCAAGAATTTCTCGTGGCGCGCTCGTTATAGCGGCAAGGGCTATATAAGCCTCGACAACATCTACCTGCTTGGCGAGGACGGCGAAGAAGTCCCGATGCCCAAGGGCCTCAGGAGATTGCGCTAAAATTGAAAATCGCCGGCATCTCGCCGGCGATTTCTCGTTAATGCTTATCGCTTATCCCTATCAATCCAGGGACGTTCCGTCTGGCCGGTGTAAATCTGGCGCGGACGGTTGATCTTGGAATTCGGGTCGTCGTGCATTTCCTTCCAGTGGGCAATCCAGCCGGGGAGGCGCCCGATGGCGAACATCACGGTAAGCATGTTCGTCGGGATGCCCATGGCGCGGTAGAGGATGCCCGAGTAGAAGTCTACGTTCGGGTAGAGCTTGCGCGCGATGAAGTAGTCGTCCTTGAGGGCGGCTTCTTCGAGCTGGATGGCGATATCCAGGAGCGGGTCGTGCACGTGTTCGCGCTCGAACACCTGGTACATAAGCTTCTTGAGCACCTTGGCGCGCGGGTCATAGCTCTTGTACACGCGGTGGCCAAAGCCAGAAAGGCGGAACGGGTCGTTCTTGTCCTTGGCCTTGTCCATCACCTGCTCGATGGTCATGCCGCTCTGCTGGATGCGCAGCAGCGTTTCGAGTACGGCTTGGTTTGCACCGCCGTGGAGCGGGCCCCACAGGGCGCAGATGCCGGCACAGATACTTGCGTAAAGGTTCGCCTGCGAACTGCCCACCATACGCACCGTCGACGTGGAGCAGTTTTGCTCGTGGTCGGCATGCACGATGAGGAGCGTGTTGAGCGCCTTTTCCATAATCGGATCCGGGTGGTACGGGCGAGCCTTACTGCTGAACATCATGTTCAGGAAGTTGCTGCAGTAGCTGCGTTCCGCTTCCGGGTACACGAACGGTTCGCCGATGCTTGCCTTGTAGGCGAAGGCGGCGATGGTGCGGATCTTGGAAATCAGGCCCGCCGTCGTGAGCTCGAAGGCGCTCGCGATATTTTCGTCGTCGTAGAAGCGCGGGGTAAACAGGCCCACGGCATTCACGATGGAACTGAGGATGCCCATCGGATGCGCGCTCGGCGGCATTTCGCGGAAGAAGTGCAACAGGTTCTCGTGCAAGAGCGCATTCTCGGTGAGGAGCGTGCGGAAATGCCCGAGCTGTTCCGGAGTCGGGAGGTCGCCGTAAATCAGGAGCCACGCCGTTTCGGGGAAGGTCGCCTTTTCGGCGAGGTCCTCGATGGAGTAGCCTCGGTAACGGAGAATGCCTTTTTCGCCATTCACGTAAGTGATGGCGCTCTTGGTGCTGCCTGTGTTCAGGTAGCCGTAATCAAGCGTAACCAGTCCCGTTTCCTTGCGGAGGGAACTGATGTCGAGACCGTGTTCGTTCTCGGTGCCTTCAACCACGGGGAGCTCGAAGCTCTTTCCGTTGTAATTCAAGGTCGCTTTGTCGGACATTTATCCTCCGGTTTAGTTATTGGTAGCTGGTCATTAGTATTTAGTTGATGTAGTGGCGCTTCGCGCAATAAATTAGAAAGCGAAAGCTATTGACTAATGACCAATGACTAACAACTATTTTTTCATTTCCTTAATGCAATTATAAATATTTTCGAACAGCTTGCCGAGCTTATCGGTCGGAACGGCGCTGAACGCCACGCGAATAAGGCCTGAAAGCATGATTGTGCCCGTGCTGTAGTCCTTGATGAGCTTCTGGCGCAGTTCTTCGGCGTCCACGCCCTTCGGCTTGATGCACATGAAGTAGCCGCTGTTGCACGGCATGGGCTCGAAGGCTTCCTTGTATTCCGGGTGCGCAGCGAGTTCGTTCTTGATGATGTCGAAGCGCTTCTTGAGCGTTTCGTACTTTTCCTGCTTCTGCTGCAGGTATTCTTCGCTCTGGAAGGCGGCGAGCAAAATCTTCTGGCTGATGCTCGGGGCGTTAGAGATGTTGCCGCGGACCGTGCCGGCGGCCTTGTCTTCGAGGGCCTTGAGCTGGGCTTCGCTGGCGCCCTTGAAACCGAAGGTCATGAACCCGACGCGGAAGCCCCACACGTAGTCTTCCTTGGTCGGGCCGTCGAGCTTGACGGCGAGCAGGTTCTCGTTGGCTTCGAGCAGCTTCACGAACAGGGATTCCTTGGTCACGCCTTCCTCGTACACGAGTCCGAAGTAGGCGTCGTCGAGCAGGGCCACGACCTTGTTGCCCGCGGCGGCGCAGTCGGTGAGGATCTTCGCGATTTCGACAGCTTCCTTCTCGGTGGCGGTGTAGCCGGTCGGGTTGTTCGGGAAGTTCAGAAGCACGACCTTCTTCTGGCTCTTGCTTTCGGCGAGGGCGGCCTTGAGGGCTTCGGTATCGAAACCACCGTCCTTGAAGGTGTTGAACGTCTTGATTTTCGCGCCGCAGCTGTTCACGAACACGAGCTCGTAGTTGTCCCAGTAGAGGTCCGGGATGATGACTTCGTCGCCGGCGTCGAGGAACATGTAGCCCGCGCAGCTGATGGCGTGGGTCAAAGCACAGGTCACGACCGGGTTGCTGAACTGCTTACCGGCGAGGCTCGGGTTCTTGCGGACAATCTGTTCCTTCCAGGCCTTGCGGAGGTCGGGGTTGCCGAAACTCGGGGCGTACAGGAACGCCTGCTTGGGGAGGTTCAGGCTCTTGAGCACGCAGTCGAGCACGAGCGGGCTCCCGTCGTCTTCGAGGGCGGTGCCGATAGTCGCGTTGATTTCGGAGCCCTTGGCTTCGGCGCCCTGGCCCAGAATGCCCTTGCGCGGGAAGAAGATTGCCTTGCCCCTTTCGGAGAGCATGGAGAGAACGTTGCAGCTGTTTGCGGAGAGTTCCGCGTTTGCCTGTTCGGCGAGAGGATTGTAGCTCATGACCTTGGTCCTGTTAAAAATTCCGCGCGCAAAGATAGTTTTTTTAGGGGGAGTTTTCAAGTTTTCTGTAGGCAAAAGGGGGAAGCCTCCCCCTCGCAAAAGCCGAATGTCATCCCCGTCCCAGCTCGTGGGCTGGGATAAACTCCGGCGGGGATCTCCCTTTGTCTTTTGCTACCTCCCTCCCCTAGGGGCGAGCCCCTAAGACCCCGCTGTACATTTTCTGTAATAAAACTGCTAGGAAGGCGGTGAATGTTTAGGTAGATTCGTCCAGCCCTAGCAGTTGCAAATAGTTCCGCTTGGCGTAGAGAATGCGGTGTATTTGGACCACGTTGCTCCTGACGACATAGAACATTAAGTAGTTGTCAATAGGAATGACTCTGTAGCCAACAAGTTTCAGAAGAGGGTCTTGATGGACTCTGTAGGTGAATGGGTGAGCTTTTAGGATTTTTACCTGTTCAAGAAATTTATCGAAAATGGAGTTTGAAGATGTCTTTAGGACATCCGTAAAATAGGACTTGATTTCAGTTAGGTCTTTCTGTGCTGAGGGCGTGACGACGACTTCGTACTTTTTAGCCATTCATCAGGCCCTTCAAGAATTTTTCCGCATCGGCGCATTCCGCGCCGCGTTCTACTTCAGAGATTGCTTCGGCAAGTTTTGAATAGAGTTCCAACTGTGCCATCTGCTTTTCGTAGCATTCTATAGACATCACGACCATGTCTCCCACGCCGTTCTTGGTGAGGTACATTGGTTCGTCGTATTTGTGGACGGTCTCGGCGACGCTTGTGAAGTTGTTTCTTAAATCGGAAATCGGTCGAATGGTCGGCATGGAGGACTCCTTTATTATGATAATATAATATCATAATTATGATAAATCAAGTACTAAAAGAAAAAACTTGGGGTGTTATAACCGCGAATTTTTTTGTAGCGTCTCGGCAAATTTTATATTATGATTAGTAGGAGTGTAGTTTATGGCTTTGAAAAAGTTTTTGATGGCTGGGATTGTGGCGGCGGTGCTGGTTGCTTGCGGTGACGACGACAGCAGCGGTTTTGCGACACGCCCGAGCGGGGATTCTTCGTCTGCTTGTGAGGACTGCGACGATTCGAGCAGTTCGAAGTCGAAGTCGAGTAGTTCCTCCAGCGTCACACCGAAGTCGAGCGATAGCGAGACAAGTGTGTCCAGTAGCAGTGTAAAATCGAGCAGTTCCAAGGTTCCTGAACCTGAGGGAGGAGTTCTGATTGACTCGCGCGACGGTCAAACCTACAAGACGGTCACCATCGGTACCCAGACTTGGATGGCTGAGAATCTGAACTACGCATACATTGGTATTCCCTATAACTATAGCGGCTACACTTTTGATTCCACTAGCTGGTGTTATGGCGATAACCCTGCCAACTGCACCAAGTACGGACGCCTTTACACTTGGGCGGCCGCGATGGACAGCGTGGGTGAGTGGTCTACAAATGGCAAGGGCTGCGGCTATAGATCGACCTGTACGCCGACATATCCGGTGCGAGGCATTTGCCCTGAGGGCTGGCATTTGCCGGATTCGACGGAGTGGAATATGTTGTTTACCGCAGTTGGCGGAAAATCAATAGCGGGTAAGAAGCTCAAGTCCACCAGCGGCTGGAATGATTATGAGAAAAACATTTACAATGGGACGGACGCCTACGCCTTCTCGGCGTTGCCTGCTGGCGGCAGGTACGGCGATGGGGATTACATCGGCGAGGGCTACTACGCGTACTTCTGGAGTTCTACTGAGTACGATAGCTACTACGCGTACTTCATGGACCTGTACTACTACTACGACTACGCGTACCTGAGCTACTACGACAAGTACGACGGGTTCTCTGTCCGTTGCGTCAAAGACGTGCAAGCCGAGTGAAGCGGTCGCCAAGTTTATTTGAGCGACCATTTCCGAGGCGCAGCAGTCTGCACTACGAAGTAGTGCCAGGACGATTAAGGCTGGGGGTGTTAGGGGGTGGAACCACCTAGGCGACCTTTGGACACTTGGCCTTTTATACGACTCTTAGTGCTTTAGCACTTAGTGGAGTTATGCCCTTTGGGTAAGGCCTTAGTGTACATGGCCACCTTTAGGTGGTGCGGGTAGTGGAAGCCTTGCCTTGGGCCCTATCGCTGCGCTCCAGGGTGACAACAAGGCAAGGCTGCAATGAGGGGGAGTCTTCCCCCTTTTGTGTACAATATTTCTTTATTTTTTCACGACAAATCGTGCCAAAATCCCCGGCATAATTGTATTTTTCTGTGCGGTACCGAACGATACCTTTAAAAATGCACAAACTGCAAAAAAGGTTAAATTATGCTTGATTTGAACACTGTCGATTGGAAGACGCTCCCCTTCGGTTATTACGATACCGATTACAATGTCCGCTGCTACTACCGCGATGGCAAGTGGGGCAAGGTTGAACTTTCTTCTTCCAAGGACATCAGCATCCACATGGCCGCTACTTGCTTGCACTACGGCCAGGAAGGTTTCGAAGGCCTCAAGGCTTACACGGGCAAGGACGGCAAGGTCCGTATCTTCCGCGTCGACGAGAATGCCAAGCGCATGCAGAACACGGCTAACCGCGTGCTCATGGCCGTGCCGCCGGTCGAACTGTTCCGCGAGATGGTCCACACAGTGGTGAAGGCGAACGCCCGCTTTATTCCGCCGTATGGTCATGGCGCAACGCTCTACATCCGCCCGCTCCTCATCGGTACGAGCCCGGAAGTCGGCGTGAAGCCCTCCGACGAATACCTGCTGTTGATGTTCGTGACTCCGGTGGGTCCGTACTTCAAGGACGGTTTCAAGCCCGTGGATATGATGATCAGCCGCAACTTCGACCGCGCCGCTCCTCAGGGTACGGGTACGGTGAAGGTCGGCGGTAACTACGCTGCCAGCTTGCTCTCCCTCGCCGAAGCCAAGAAGCTCGGTTACTCCAGCACCATCTACCTGGACGCGAAGGAAAAGAAGTACATCGACGAATGCGGTCCGGCAAACTTCTTCGGCATCAAGGGCAAGACCTACGTGACCCCGAAGTCCGAATCCATTTTGCCGTCGATTACGAACAAGAGCTTGCAGCAGCTGGCTGAATACCTCGGCTACACCGTGGAACGCCGCCAGGTCCCGTTCGAAGAACTCGCTGAATTCTCCGAAACCGCCGAATGCGGTACCGCCGCCGTGATTACCCCGATCAAGAAGATTGTGGATCCGGTTGCCGGCAAGGAATTCACTTACGGTGACGGCAAGAATCCGGGCCCTGTCTGCACGGAACTCTTCACGAAGTACACGGCTATCCAGTTTGGCGAAGCGGAAGACCCGTTCGGCTGGACTGAAGTGGTTGACGTTTAAGATTCTCGCATTCGCGAGAATGACGATTGTAAAAAGTCCCGCGAGAAAATCGCGGGATTTTTTTTGTTAAACGCTGTTTATT
>Ga0326511_10004464_pt1 | contig 11121 bp, 7 predicted proteins | sample 0_2496_0518_D_FD_203701 | JGI IMG/M metagenome (GOLD analysis project Ga0326511, IMG submission 203701) | Bovine rumen microbial communities from UC Davis, California, United States - 0_2496_0518 | ecosystem: Host-associated > Mammals > Digestive system > Stomach > Rumen | place: USA: California...
ATGGCAAACTCCAGTAACAATGTACAATAAGCAAAGACTTAATGTTTACTTTAATTTTGGTAAACCTGAAACAAAAGAAACTGCAAGAGGTCTTTATTGGTATATTGGTAAGAACAAACCTACTTATGGTTCAGATCCACTTCACGAAGAAGGATGGATGGAAATAACAGTTCAACCAACAGTAGAAGCTCCATTAACATATGATGCTACACTTGATAGCAAGATATTCTATATTGCTATTCCTAAAGGATTCGGTATATTCAATGAAGAAGGTGTTGATTTAACAGATCCTGAATTAGAAGCAGAATCTCCATATACATTAGTTTACACAACACTTATTGGTAACAATACTTATAATGTATTTATTACAGGTAATGAAGCTGCTAAATTCAACGATAAAGTATATGCTCAAGAAGGCACAAATATTGATATAAAACCTGATGATCCTCAAGGTGGTGATGAACCTCAAGATGATGAACCTGGATTAGATCCTTCATTATTATCAGGTAATTATTGGTATGCAGGCCCAGATATGGTAACTTCTTCAACAAATCCTGAAGCAGGTAATATTTATGCAATGAACAGTACTCATATTGGATGGCATAATATAGACGGTAACAACCCAACAAGTATTGCTACTGGTGAAATTGTATCAGAAAATAAAATCAATTGGGTACTTGCAATACCTGCTAAATTTGGTTTGAACCGTATATCTAATGGAGAAGATGTTACTGATGCTTATTCAGTAAGTCATGTAGTAGCTAATGGAGTGGAATATATTGTATTTGTTCAACTTTCTCAATCAAAGAAAACTGATAGAATATTTATTAAAGGTAATGGTAATACACCAGATACTCCAGATACACCAGGAGGAGATACACCAGGAGGAGATACACCAGGTAATCCAAACTATTATTGGTATGCAGGTATTGGTCCTGTTAATGAATCATCAACACCTGGTTCAGATGATAACTGGCATTTAATTGATGGTATTCCAACAAGTATCGTTACTGGTGAACAAACATCAACTGAAAAGATTGCATGGTATATTGCTGTTCCAACTGCTCTTAATTTGAATCATATTTCAAATGGAGAAGATGTAACTGATGGATATGATGTAACAACTGTAACATGTGCAGATGGTGTTGAATATAAGGTGTTTACTCAAATGGCACCATCAAAGAAACTTGATATTACAATCGTACAATAAAAATAATTTTATATATTAATATGGCTGAAATTATAAAAGATAATATTAGATTTAGTAATGTACCTAATTCATCTGCAAAAGGTTATACTGGTTTAATTACTAATGCCGATAATATTACAGATAAAAGATATGTATATGATCCAGAATCAGATCCTATCTTAATGGCATTAGATATTAATTGGGGTGGTGCTGAAGTTGATGAAAATAAAATAATCAACACAACAGGTGAATTACTTACTTGGATTAAAGAAGGTCTTGAAGCAGCATCTCAATCAGGTGGTTCTGTTGAACTTTCTGAAGAACAACTCGAAGCTCTTAATACAGTTGCTAATTTATTGGCATTTATTAAGGAATATGCTTTAAGAACTGCTGATGCTGATGCACGTTATCAAATTAAAGGTGATTATGTATTGGCTTCAACATATGCAGAAAATAAAGCTGCTATTGATGAAGCTATTGCTGCTCTTCAGGCTGCAAATGAAGCATCAGATATTGTTTCTCTTAAGAATCAAGTTAACACATTAAGTGGTCTTATTCTTACAAAAGTTGATGAAACTAAGGTTAACGAATTAATACTTGAAAAGGGTTATCAAACAGAATCTCAAGTTAATGCTGCTATTCAAAAAGTAGTTGGTGCTGCTCCTGAAGCATTAGATACATTAGCTGAAATTGCAGAAGTTCTTCAAGGTAAAGAAGATGCTGAAAATCCTGTTGTTGGTTTAATCGAAACAGTAGGTAAGAAGGCAAATTCTGAAGATGTTTATACAAAATCACAAGTAGACGCCAAGGAAACTGCTCTTCAAGCTGCAATTAATACAAATGGTCAATCAATCAATGCTGCTAATGCTGCTATTTTAACAAAAGCAAATGCATCAGATGTTTATACAAAATCACAAGCTGATGAAAAGTTTGCTTCAGCTGAAGATTTCGATACATTTGTTGAAGAAGTTAATGCTGCTAATGAAACAACAGCAGAAGCTTTAATACAATTACAAGATAGTATTGAAAATATTTCTCTTACTCCAGGTGCTCAAGGCGCAACAGGTGCTCAAGGTGCAACAGGTGCTCAAGGTGCACAAGGTGCACAAGGTGCACAAGGTCCAAAAGGTGAAGATGGTATAATTGGTCGTGACGGTAAATCAGCTTACGAATTATACGTTGAAGCTAATGGCACAGGTTATAAGCAAGTACGTGTTTCTTCAAATACAAAACCTGATGGAACAGAATCAGAAGATACATCTGCATTTGTTGGACAAGAGTTCTTAGTTACTGCTGATGCAGTTGAAGGTGATACTTTATATCCATTACTTAATGGTGATAAAGCAGAAATTGGTGTATCAATTAAAATAGTTGAATTTATTGATGCAAACACTTGCAGATTTGAATCATATAACCCAGAAGGTACAGTTCAATATGGTAAAGGTGTTGCAGTAGGTACAGGCGTAACTGTTGATACTCCATTGTCTAAAGCTGCTTGGTTAGAATCTCTTAAGGGTGCTCAAGGTGCACAAGGTGCAACAGGTGTTGCTGGTCCTCAAGGTGCTCAAGGTGCTACTGGTCCTGCTGGTGCACAAGGTGCAACAGGTGCTCAAGGCGCTGAAGGTGCACAAGGTGCTGCTGGTGCTGATGGTGCTCAAGGTGCTCAAGGTGCTACTGGTCCACAAGGTCCACAAGGTGCTCAAGGTGCTGCTGGTGCTGATGGTGCTCAAGGTGCTGATGGTGCTCAAGGTCCTGCTGGTCCTCAAGGTGCTCAAGGTGCTGATGGTACATTCGATTCTTCTGCATTAGAAGATTATGCAACAAAGACATATGTTGGAGAAAAAATTGCTGAAATTGTTGGTGAAGCTCCTGAAACATTCGATACCTTAAAAGAAATTGCTGATTGGATTGATGAACACGGTGAAGTTGTAGGTGTTCAAGGTCCAGAAGGTCCTCAAGGTGCTCAAGGTGCTGATGGTGCTGATGGTGCTGATGGTGCTGATGGTGCTGATGGTAAATCAGCTTACGAACTTTATCGTGAAACTGTAATTGAAAAGGAAGCACAACCTGCAATTTATGCATTTGAATCTTTTAACAATGCAGATAAGGAAGTTAAATACGGAGAAGGTACAGTTAAAGTAATTGAAATGCGTGCTGGTGGTGCAACAGTTGAAGTTGTTACAAATTCAACAGACCAATCATTTGTTGGTCAACAATTCAACATTGCTACTGCTTTAGCTACTAATGATCCAATTCAATTATATACATTAGAAAATAATCCTGTAGATATCTGGGTAACTGTTGAATTAGTAAGTGAAGCTCAAGAAGCTGTTGTAGCAATGACTCAAAGTGAATGGCTTGCTTCTCTTAAGGGTACTGTAGGTGCTCAAGGTGCAACAGGTGCTCAAGGTGCACAAGGTGCTCCAGGTGCTGACGGTGCTCAAGGCGCACAAGGTGCTACAGGTGCTGACGGTGCTCAAGGCGCACAAGGTCCTGAAGGTCCACAAGGTGCTCAAGGTGCAAACGGTGCTGATGGTGCTCAAGGTGCTCAAGGTGCTCCAGGTGCTGACGGTGCTCAAGGCGCGCAAGGTGCAACAGGTGCTGAAGGTCCACAAGGTGCAACAGGTCCACAAGGTCCACAAGGTGCTGAAGGTCCTCAAGGTCCACAAGGTGCAGATGGCGGAGTTGATGCGTCAGTATTAGAGGATTACGCTACTAAGGAATATGTTCAAGAAATACTTTCAGGTATTGAAAGTGGAGAAGGAGTAATAGGTCCACAAGGTGCTCAAGGTGCTCAAGGTGCTGATGGTGCTGATGGTGCTGATGGTGCTCAAGGTGCTGATGGTGCTCAAGGTGCTCAAGGTGCAGCTGGTCCACAAGGTCCTGAAGGTCCTCAAGGTGCAAACGGTGCTGATGGTGCTCAAGGTGCTCAAGGTGCTCCAGGTGCTGATGGTGCTCAAGGCGCACAAGGTGCAGCTGGTCCACAAGGTGCTCAAGGTGCAAACGGTGCTGATGGTGCTCAAGGTCCTCAAGGTGCTGATGGCGCAGCTGGTGCTCAAGGTGCTCAAGGTGCAACAGGTCCACAAGGTCCTGAAGGTCCACAAGGTGCTCAAGGTGCTCAAGGTGCACAAGGTGCTCCAGGAACATTTGATGCTTCTGTATTAGAAGATTATGCTACTAAGGAATATGTAGGTCAACAAATTTCTAATATTGTAGATGAAGCTCCTGAAACATTCGATACATTGAAAGAAATTGCTGATTGGATTTCTGAACACGGAGAAGTAACAGGTATACAAGGTCCTGAAGGTCCACAAGGTGCTACAGGTGCTCAAGGTGCTGACGGTGCTCAAGGTGCTCAAGGTGCTGATGGTGCTCAAGGTGCTGATGGTGCTGATGGTGCTCAAGGTGCTCAAGGTCCTGCTGGTCCACAAGGTGCTCAAGGTGCAAATGGTGCCGATGGTGCTCAAGGCGCTCAAGGTGCTCAAGGTGCTGATGGTGCTCAAGGCGCACAAGGTGCTACAGGTGCTGAAGGTCCACAAGGTGCAACAGGTGCTCAAGGTCCACAAGGTCCACAAGGTCCTGCAGGTGAAAGTGCTGAATTAGATCCAGAAGTATTAGAATCATTAGCAACTAAGACATATGTAGATAATAAGATTGGAACATTCGGTAATAAGGTTGAAGCTGTTGAAGCTGAATACGAAGCAGTTGCTGATGGTACAACATTAACTGAAGGTAAAACTTATTATACAAATGCAGAAGGTGCAGGTGAATTTGTATCTGATGGTACTGAAGTTTCAGATGGTACAAATTACTTCGTAATGACAACAGAACCAGTTGCTGCTGTTCCTTATACAAATGTTATTGATATAATTACAGATAACGAAGAAGTATGGGCTGCTGCATATGCTGATTTGAATGCTAAATACGAAGCATTACTTGCAAGAGTTGTTGCTCTTGAAGGCGCTGGTGAATAATTGATTATTCAAACATTATATAGAAAATGGATGTACTTAAGTACATCCATTTTTGTTTTAAATAGTTTAAAAACAAAAAAGGAACTACTATGTAGTTCCTTCATATATTAAATTGATTTATCAATTATCCTGTAATAACTTCTGCTGTTGATGTCTTAGGATCACCTTCTTTAACTGCACCTGTTAATTTAGCATTATAGGCATCTGCTTCTTCTTGAGTATACTTAACACCTTCAACAGGTTCTACTTTGTAGTCTTCTGTTGAAATTGCACCTTCAAGATGAGCATTATACATTGCTGCTTCTTCTGCAGTTAATACTTCTTCAGCTTCTTTTGAAGCTCCAGTAACTGCAATGTTATATGCAGCTGCTTGTTCTTCAGTAAGAGGTTCACCTGCTTCTAATGCGCCTTCTAATGCTGCATTTGCTTCAAGTACTTCTTCTTCAGTATATTGTACTCCTTCAACTGGTTCTACTTTATAATCGTCTGTTGAAACAGCTCCTTCTAATTGAGCATTATATGCTGCTGCTTCAGCTGCAGAATATGTTTGTTGCTCTTCTTGTTGTTCTTGTTGTTCTTCTGTTGCAGCAGGAACATTTGCAGCACCACCTGGGACATACCAAGCATTGTTTGCTTCATATTCAGTATATCTTGTAAGACCTGTAGCAGCTGTAAATTTTTGTTCATCTGTCATGCCAGCAGTATCAACACCCATTACTTCGAGTCTTTCATCAATTCTTTCTGTCATTGTATTATTAAAAATTTATTTATTCCTATATTTAATAATAATAATTTTAGGCTTAGAACAAAGTTAATTGATGTGTATTTGAAGCATTAACTTTAGGTATATCCATTACTTCCAAGAAACGATTAATTGGGTCAATAATTGTTTTCTCCCATTGTGTTATCTTATCCATCTTTGGAGCCCATTGTGGAAGTTCACCTGATGGGAATCCGAAATAACCTTCTTGTTTCTCATTAATACGAATATTATAATACTTAATCTTACCTGAATATTGCTTCTTATTATCTTCATTATTCTTATGAGCAAGATAATTGAAACGTGCAATAGCTTGAACAGATACAGGACATTGTTTACCTAATTCAAGAGAATCTGAATCATTAATAACATATTTCTTATAATCTCCAACACCTACTGATTGTGATATATCTTCAACAGGAGCTTTATAAAATTGTCTTCTATATTCAGCTAATTTCTCATTGAATTGTAAAATATATTCAGAACGATTTTCTTCATGATAATCAAACATCAAACTATTCATCAATTCCTTCAATACAGTACGACAAAGCTTTGGAGTTGTTGACTTAATAATCTCAATACCTGTACCTGATACCTTTGGTGTATCATAATACTTACCTTTAACGAATGCATATCCCTTAAGATACTTTTTCTTCTTAATACAAATCTGCGCATAAGAAATTGTCTCTAATTCAAACTCGTGAACATTCTTACCATGACGTGGGTTATACATTTCTTCACACCACTTGTTATTCAACTTATCTTGGAACTCTTTACAATATCTCAATATCCAATCAACTTTCTTACGAGCAGTATCATACTTCTGCTGATATTCTTGAGTCATACACTTGAAGAAATTACCAAATGTTACATATACAGAATCAGTATCTGAATAACAAGATATTGTTTGTTTTCTAAACCAATCATGCTTTGATTCATCAAGAGCAAATTCAAACTTCTCCCAAATATCTTTACGTTCCCAAATACCTTCATGGAACCATTCTTCAAGATTATGCCACATACCTTTTGTTAATTGACGACACTCACCTGTAATATCTGCAGCAAGAGAAGCATTAAAGAAGAAGAAGAATTGATTAGCACATGCTCCATACAAACCATTCATCAAGACCTTATGTGCAAGCTCAAGCAATGAATATTCGTGACGAAGATCCTCACATTCAACTCTGAATTTCTTGAGTTCATCTTCAGACATATTATAAAGATCCTCTTGAACCTTATTAAATTTCTCTTTAATCAAATCAACAATATCTTGATGGAATGTTATATGTTCATTATTATGTTTTAAGATATTATCAATTTCAACTAGCAATTCAGACTCAATTCTCTGTCCTGTATATTTGTATTTATCACGCAATACCTTAAGGTTAGCCTGAATACGACGGAATGCATAGTCCTTATCATTCTTATAAACATTACCCATAACGGTAACGAAATAATTTGGATCTTGTCTGAATTTCTCAAGTTCAGCTTCAGTCCATTTCAATGTTGTATATCTTCCAAAACTATCAGGACCAACTTTATTTTCATAGAAGTTCTCGAATGACAAATTACATGTTCTTACCTGAGATGGATAAAGCGATGCAAAGTCAAAGCAAACTGTAAATTCATATCGGCCTGGGACACAACCACAAAATGCACCTTCGTATGGAATCTTTGTTCTTTCAATTGAATCATAGTCCCATACAACTTTCATTCCTTTATTATAGAACTCTTCAAATACATTTGCAGTACCTAATGCAACCTGTCCAAATGCTGCTTGTAATGGAACCAATGTTACTGACGATACAGCGCAAGGAGATTCAATTGACTTCAATTTATAATGAATCAGCATTGTGATAAGACTATCGACAGCATTATAGAAATAATACCATTCTGGATCTCGTTCATACAAGTCTTGCAATGTTCCTTGATATTTAATCTTATGAGCTTTAACAGCAGCATTACCTACCCAATCCAATGAATATGACTCATAAGGTCTTAATATATAATCATAATCCTTTACAATCTGCATATAATCCAATATGATTGAGTGACAAGGACCTGGACATCTTTTCTTGACACCACCTACTTCTTCCCAACTATATTGTTTAATCTCTCCTGTTGGCGAAGACTTACGAATCATATTATATGCAATGTTCTTACCAAATAATCGAATAATACGATTAACCAAATACAACCAGTCGAATCCATAACTATTCCATCCTGCTAAACAAGCAATCTTTGGAATAATTACAGTAAAGAAATGTTGAAGCATTTCTTCCTCAGTTGCAAAATACTGATATAATACCTTAGGCTGTTTTCCAGTTGACTTTACAAAATCTCTTGCAAATTCATTATTCTCAATCCAATCTAAATAACGCTTTCTGAATAATGCAACTTGGTCTTCGTTTAATCGGTGTAATCCATAAACAATACATGACAAATCAGGTCCAACTAATGATATAGCTGTAACCTTCTGTTCTGCTTTGTCTGGATCTGGAAATTCGGAGCTTATCTCCGTTTCAATATCGAATGTATATAATCGTGGAAAATATTGAGCATGCATTTCAGAATTTAAATCCTTTGGCAATTCATACATAAATTCCAAAATGTCAAACTCATTAGGAGTATAATTTAATGTATCTTTGAAAATCTTATTTGCTCTACGGCCGTTCCATGTTTCAAATTCTCCTTGTGTATCATATTCATAAGACTTAATATGATGAATATATTTGGAGAAAAATTTTCTGTTTCCTAATTTGTCAATGTAACTAATTGTTAATTTCTGATCTTTCTTGTTCCATGTTCTGTCAAGTATCATACAAATGTTAAAAATATATTTATGTAAATCTCCTTATATAAAGAGATATGGGATCACCTCCCATTTTAGATGTATAGTTTAAATATAGAATATTTGTGCAAATTATTATTAAATAATAGCAATCTCTGAAGCATGAAATTAACAAAAAGGGCTACCTTTACAGGCGCCCCTAAAATTTTATGAAAGAAAAAATTAATGTTAATGAATATAAAAATTTATTTTAGAAATTGAATATTATATCTGCATTAATTGAATAAGCTTCACCGCGAAATTCCCTCTTCAGTGTCAACTCATCAGTATGAAAAAACAACTTATATTTCAAATGTGGACCAACATATTCAAGAGGAATTAGTTTCTCAACAACATTACCATTATCATTATAAACAAACTTTAAAATATTTTCCTGAAGCAACTTCGGACTAATCAAAAAATTATTATGATTAGGATTGTGAGTTACTCGATAAACAGAAACCTTTGAATGATTTAATATGTATGACCTCATATTTTATTAATTAAATTAATTCATCATATTTTTCACCACACATTTGATAATCAGTGTTTGCAAAATCTTCATATTTGAATTTTTTTTCTTTAATTGTTTTCTTAATAATTATCCATTTCAATACAAATTTACTTCTATCAATTTTAATATCATTATTTGGCTTTGCATATCCATATTCATTTGGTTCATTTAGCACAATTGGTTTATTTTTTGTCCAATTATCCAATTCCCAATGCAACCGTCTTTTTTCATTTAATTTTGGATAATTTTCACAATAAAAATTCCATGCTTTTGTTATATCATTTGTAAAATAACTTTGTGTAGCTGATGTATTTTCATAATAATATGTACCATCAGTAAGTACCAATTTTTTTATTGTTATTTGCTTCATATTAGTAATACATTTTAGTTGCCTTAATTGACTCGAGTTTCTTGAGCATTCCCTCATTGTTCAGATGCCAACCACTCAGACGCTTTCCACAGCTCCTCATTGCAGCGAGTTTCTCATCTTTGAAAGTATAGAACTCAATTTTGCGAACCTCACCGATTTTCCAGAAACGGTATCTCTTAACAGTTGAAGGAATTTCCTTAACTTTGTAAATATCGGTCTTGAAGTAGAAATTCATTCCAGTTGAACCGCGGAGGACACAAATCAGAGCAACATCCTTTTTCCTCTCGAGGCAGGCCTTTGACTTAGCCGACAACTTTGAAACATTTTCCTCTTCCTTAGTCACATGCTTTGCAATTGTCCAACCGAACTTCTCAATCCTTTTGGCCTCACTACGGAACCAATAACCGTGAGCATCATAATAATGACCAGTAACTCGACGGCCGTTCCGAATGAAATGCTCAGGATGGAAAGTGTAATCAGCAATATGAATCATCTCGTGAAGCAAAGTATTAATCTTTACATTCTCAGGAGAATCATAATAGTTAGAAAGAGTAAGAGCGAGAGGATGAATAGTATCATTTGCATAATCGTAACGGAACGAAGCAAATCCCCAGGTATTGCGAGAACGACTAATCTTGAACTCGATGATCGGCAGTTTTCCGTCCCAGTACAACTTGTTGAACTTGTTGTAATTTTTCTCAATCCAATTCTTTGTAACTAACATATTTAAGTTTTATTGATTACAAATATAATATAGTATTTATTTTTTATTTTTCAAATATTATATGAAAAATTTAAACAAAAATAAAGAGATACCGAAGTACCTCTATTTATGCTTTAACAAGCCAGTCTGCGGCTGATGTTACAAGTGGTCCTAAGCTCTTAAAACGTACAGCATAACCGCAAGATTCAACCCATCCTTTTGCAGATTGAAATACATCATTAGATGCATATTTTGCATTAGGATTTAAGTCAAGGTCAATATATTTTGGTTTTGGACAACCCGCTTCAACCAATTCATTGGCTGTGTTAATTGACTCTTCAACTTCTTTAAGAAGTCTTACTTGACGTACTGTTTCTTTAGGAGTATTCCAACGCTTGAAAACACAGTGGCCACCGTGGCCTGGTGTGTACAATACAACAACTGTTGAATAAGTTGTTACTGTCTTCTTATTTTGTGAGTCAGTACCAACTATGATCTCGATAGGAAACTCCTTATGTTCAGCACAGTATGTCTTAATGTAATCAGAAATACTTGGCAATTTTTCACCCGTGAATTTCTTAAAAGTAACTGTTCCTATCATAACTTAAATTTTTAATTATTTATTTTTGTTATAGTAATTAAGTAATTCTTGTTTGGATTTCTCCAACCAATAATTTCTCTCTTCATCATTATCAAAGCATCCTTTATATTCGTCATTTTCAAATATGTGGTCAACCAATTTAATATCATTATCTGATAAATTTTCTGTCGGTAAATAATG
>Ga0326511_10004465_pt1 | contig 11121 bp, 6 predicted proteins | sample 0_2496_0518_D_FD_203701 | JGI IMG/M metagenome (GOLD analysis project Ga0326511, IMG submission 203701) | Bovine rumen microbial communities from UC Davis, California, United States - 0_2496_0518 | ecosystem: Host-associated > Mammals > Digestive system > Stomach > Rumen | place: USA: California...
GACTCCCAGACTCCCGAACTCCCAGACTCCCAAACTCCCAGACTCCCAAACTCCTAAACGATGGTCGTTCCGCTCTCGCCATCGATGGCAGTAGCCTTGGTGATGACCACGCGCCCTACGCCCGACTCTACTGCGGCAAGTGCATTCTCAATCTTGGGCAGCATGCCGCCCGAGATGGTGCCGTCGGCCTTGTAGCGGGCAAACGACTCACGGGTGATGGTGCTGATGACAGAGCCATCGTCGTCGGGATTACGGAGCACGCCGGGCTTCTCGAAGGCGAAGACGAGCGTCACATCGTACTGTTGGGCCAGGGCCTTGGCCGCCTCAGAGGCGATGGTGTCGGCATTGGTATTGAGCAGGCAGCCCTGTCCGTCGTGGGTAAGCGGTGCCAGCACGGGCACCAGCCCCTGCTCGATGAGGGCCGAAAGCATCGGGGTGGCTACTCCCTGCACATCGCCCACGTAGCCATAGTCGATGCCATTCTTCAGCGGACGCCTTACGGAGCGTATGGCATTGCCATCGGCACCGGTGAGCCCGATGGCATTGATGCCTTCGGCCTGAAGGCGGGCCACCACGTTCTTGTTCACCAGTCCGCCATAGACCATCGTCACCACTTCGAGCATGGCGGCATCGGTGATGCGGCGGCCTTCCACCATGTGGGTCTCCAAGCCCAGGCGCTCGGCCATCTTCGTGGCACGGCGGCCACCGCCATGCACCAGCACCTTCCGTCCGGCTATGCCGCCGAAATGCTGGAGCAACTGCGCGAGCTGTGCCTCGTCTTCCACCACGGCACCGCCCACCTTCACTACAGTCAGTTTCTCTTTCATTGTCGTATCGTTTTTGTTTTGGGGTAAGGAATAGGAAATACCATTATCAACGACAAAACCCAGAGGCATCAGGGAGTCTCTGGGTTTTGTCGTTTCTTCAGCGTCAAGGCCCAAAGGGTTTAGTCTTCGAGCGCGGTCTCTTCCACGAAGTCGATAACATTCTTGCGGTTGGCCTGCATGCGCTCATACTCTTCTTTCGAGCCGACGATGATCTTCTCGAACTCGCGCAGACCCGTTCCGGCGGGAATCAGGTGACCGCAGATCACGTTCTCCTTCATGCCCTCGAGGAAGTCTTGCTTACCGCGAATGGCAGCCTCGTTGAGCACCTTGGTGGTTTCCTGGAACGATGCGGCCGACATGAACGACTTGGTCTGCAATGCGGCACGGGTGATGCCTTGCAGAATCTGTGTCGACGTGGCGGGCACGGCATCGCGCACCTGAACGGGGCGCAGGTCGCGGCGCTTGAGCGACGAGTTCTCGTCGCGCAGACGGCGGGCGGTGACAATCTGTCCGGGCTTCAGCTCGGTGCTGTCGCCGGCGTCGGTCACCACCTTCTTTCCCCAGATGCGGTCGTTCTCCTCGGCAAAGTCGAGCTTGTCGATGATGTCGCTCTCGAGGAACGAGGTGTCGCCCGGGTCGTTGATCTGCACCTTGCGCATCATCTGGCGCACGATAATCTCGAAGTGCTTGTCGTTGATCTTGATACCCTGCAGGCGATACACGTCCTGCACCTCGTTGACGATATACTCCTGCACGGCAGTGGGGCCCTTGATGGCCAGGATGTCGCTTGGCGTGATGGCACCGTCGCTGAGCGGCGTGCCGGCACGCACGGCATCGTGCTCCTGCACCAGGATCTGCTTCGACAGCGACACGAGGTACTTGCGCTGGTCGCCGGTCTTCGAGGTGACGATGATCTCGCGGTTGCCACGCTTCACCTTGCCCATGGTGACCTCGCCGTCGATTTCCGACACCACGGCGGGGTTGCTCGGGTTGCGGGCCTCGAAAAGCTCGGTGACACGGGGCAGACCGGCGGTGATGTCGCCACCCTTGGCAGCAGCACGCGGAATCTTGACGAGCGTCTCGCCCGTCTTCACGGTCTGGCCGTCTTCTACCACCACGTGGCCACCCACGGGGAAGTTGTACGTGCCCTGTATCTCGCCATCGGCAAGGGCTTTCTGATTCTTGCCCACGGCAATGATATGACAGGTGGGCACCTTGGTCTTGTCCTTCGACTCGGTGACGATCTTCTCGGTAAGACCCGTGGTCTCGTCGGTCTCGGAACGGAACGTCACACCCTCTATCACGTCGTTGAACCTCACCACACCGGCAAACTCCGACACGATCACGGCATTGAAGGGGTCCCACTGGGCAATCTTGTCGCCCTTGCTTACCACGTCGCCATGCTTGAAGTAGAGCGAGGCACCGTAAGGCAACGTCACCTTCGAGAGCACTATCTTGGTATTGGGGTCGACGAAGCTGATTTCGCCCAGACGGCTGACCACCATCTCGCACTCACGGCCATCTTCGTCGAAGGGTACGGTGCGCACCTCTTCAAGCTCAATGCGCGCACTCTCATATTTCGACACGATAGAAGCATTGGCAGCGGCATTGGCAGCCACACCACCAGCGTGGAACGTGCGCAGGGTGAGCTGCGTGCCCGGCTCGCCGATAGCCTGTGCGGCAATCACGCCCACGGCCTCGCCCTTCTGCACCATACGGCGCGTGGCCAGGTTGCGGCCGTAGCACTTGCGGCAGACGCCCTTCTTCGATTCGCAGGTGAGCACCGAACGAATCTCGACGCTCTCGATCTCGGCCTTCTCTATCTCTTCGGCAATAGCCTCGGTAATCTCTTCGCCGGCAGGCACTATGACATCGCCCGTCTTGGGATTGATGACATCGTGTACGCTCACACGGCCCAAGATGCGCTCGGCCAGCGAGCTGATGACTTCGTCGCCACTCTTCAGGGCGGTGCACACAAGGCCGCGCAGCGTGCCGCAGTCTTCCTCGGTGATGATCACATCGTGAGAGACATCGACCAGACGGCGCGTGAGGTATCCGGCATCGGCCGTCTTCATGGCCGTATCGGCAAGACCCTTACGGGCACCGTGGGTAGAGATGAAGTATTCGAGCACCGACATGCCTTCCTTGAAGTTCGACAGAATGGGGTTCTCGATAATCTGGTGGCCCTCGGCACCGGCTTTCTGAGGCTTGGCCATCAGACCACGGATACCGGAGAGCTGCTTAATCTGGTCCTTACTACCACGGGCACCCGAGTCGAGCATCATGAACACGGCGTTGAAGCCCTGGTCGGCCTCGGTCATCTCCTTCATGAGGATGTTGCCTATGTCGTTGTTCACGTGGGTCCAGGTGTCGATGACCTGATTGTATCGCTCGTTGTCGGTGATGAAGCCCATGTTGTAGTTGTCGGTGATCTGCTGCACCTCTTCGTTGCCCTTGGCAATGAGGGTGGCTTTCTCCTCGGGGATGATGATATCGTCGAGGTTGAACGACAGACCGGCCAGGTAGGCCATGCGGTAGCCCAGGTTCTTGATGCCGTCGAGGAACTCGCAGGCTTCGGCAAAGCCCACGTTCTTGATGACGTCGGCAATGATGTCGCGCAGCGACTTCTTCGAGATGACCTTGTTGACGAAGCCCACTTCCTTAGGCACGATGCCATTCACAATGACGCGACCCACCGAAGTCTCTACCTGATGGCGCACCTTCATGCCCTCAATCACGTCGTCGACCATCACCTTCACCTGTGCGTGCAGGTCGCATTTGCCTTCGTTGTGGGCAATGATGGCCTCTTCGGGACCGTAGAACGAGAGGCCCTCGCCCTTGGCTCCCGGACGGATTTTGGTGATATAATAGAGGCCGAGCACCATATCCTGCGACGGCACGGTGATAGGAGCACCGTTGGCCGGGTTCAGGATGTTGTGGCTCTGCAGCATGAGCAGCTGTGCCTCGAGGATAGCCTCGTTGCTCAAGGGGAGGTGTACGGCCATCTGGTCGCCGTCGAAGTCGGCATTGAAGGCGGTACAGGCCAGCGGGTGCAGCTGAATGGCCTTACCCTCGATGAGCTTGGGCTGGAAAGCCTGTATGCCCAGACGGTGCAGTGTAGGAGCACGGTTCAGGAGCACAGGGTGGCCTTTCATCACGTTCTCCAGGATATCCCAGATCACGGGCTCACGGCGGTCTACGATCTTCTTGGCCGACTTCACGGTCTTCACGATGCCGCGCTCGATAAGCTTCCGTATGATGAACGGCTTGTAGAGCTCGGCGGCCATGAGCTTTGGCAGGCCGCACTCGCCCATCTTCAGCTCTGGGCCCACAACGATTACGGAGCGGGCCGAATAGTCTACGCGCTTACCCAGGAGGTTCTGGCGGAAACGGCCCTGCTTACCCTTGAGCGAGTCGCTGAGCGACTTCAGCGGACGGTTGCTCTCGCTCTTCACGGCGGCCGACTTGCGGCTGTTGTCGAACAAGGAGTCGACGGCTTCCTGCAGCATGCGCTTCTCGTTGCGCAGAATCACCTCAGGAGCCTTGATCTCCATGAGCCGCTTCAGGCGGTTGTTACGTATGATGACGCGGCGGTAGAGGTCGTTCAGGTCGCTGGTGGCAAAGCGTCCGCCATCCAGGGGAACGAGCGGGCGCAGCTCGGGCGGCGTGACGGGTATGATCTTCATGATCATCCACTCCGGGCGGTTGATGCCCTTCTCCACGCTGCTGCGGAATGCCTCGACCACCTGGAGTCGCTTCAGTGCCTCGTTCTTACGCTGCTGCGAACCGTCGGTATTGGCACGGTCGCGCAGTTCGTAAGAAAGCGAGTCGAGGTCGAGCTGCTGCAGCAGTTCATAGATGGCCTCGGCACCCATCTTGGCCACGAACTTATTGGGGTCGCTGTCTTCGAGCAGGTAGTTGTCTTCAGAGAGGTGGTTGTCGAGCAGGTCGTTGTACTCCTCTTCTGAGAGCAGGTCGTACTTCTGGGAACCAAGCAGCGGATTGCCCTCGGCATCCTGGCGCCCTTCAAGGGGACCGGGCTGAATGACCACATAGCGCTCGTAGTAGATGACGGCATCGAGCTTCTTTGTAGGCATGCCGAGCAGATAGCCAATCTTATTGGGCAGGCTGCGGAAATACCAGATGTGGGCAACAGGCACGACCAGCTCGATATGGCCACTGCGCTCGCGCCGCACCTTCTTCTCGGTCACCTCGACGCCGCAACGGTCGCACACAATGCCCTTGTAGCGAATGCGCTTGTACTTGCCGCAGGCACACTCATAGTCCTTCGTAGGGCCGAAGATGCGCTCACAGAACAGACCGTCGCGTTCGGGCTTATAGGTACGGTAGTTGATGGTCTCAGGCTTCGTGACCTCGCCAAACGAGTTCTCGAGGATTTCTTCGGGTGAAGCAAGTCCGATGGTAATCTTGGTGAAATTACTCTTTGTCTTTGTATCTTTTTTGAAAGCCATAATTTTCAATTTTCAATTTTCAATTTTCAATCACATCAGTCGAGCTTCACACTCAGTCCAAGACCGCGCAGTTCGTGCAGCAGCACGTTGAGCGACTCGGGAATGCCAGGGGTAGGCATCGGCTCGCCCTTGACGATGGCTTCGTATGCCTTCGAGCGTCCCACGGTATCGTCGGACTTGATGGTAAGAATCTCCTGCAGCACATGGCTGGCACCGAATGCCTCGAGTGCCCAGACCTCCATCTCACCGAAGCGCTGACCACCAAACTGCGCCTTACCGCCAAGGGGCTGCTGCGTGATGAGGCTGTACGGGCCGATGGAACGGGCGTGCATCTTATCCTCCACCATGTGGCCGAGCTTCAGGAAGTAGGTGATGCCTACCGTGGCCGGCTGGTCGAACTTCTCGCCGGTCTCGCCATCGTAGAGGTGGGTAGAGCACAGACGGGGCAGACCGGCCTTGTCGGTCCAGGCAGCAAGGTCTTCAAGCTTGGCACCGTCGAAAATAGGCGTGGCAAACTTCACGCCAAGACGCTTGCCGGCAGCACCGAGAATAGCCTCGAAGATCTGTCCGAGATTCATTCGCGAAGGCACGCCCAGGGGGTTCAGCACCAAGTCGACAGGACGGCCATCCTCGAGGAACGGCATATCCTCCTGGCGCACCACCTTCGACACGATACCCTTGTTGCCGTGACGGCCGGCGAGCTTGTCGCCCACGCCAATCTTACGCTTCTTGGCCACATACACCTTTGCCATCTGCAGAATGCCTGAAGGCAGCTCGTCGCCAATGGTAATGGCAAACTTCTTGCGCTTCATCTCGGCATCGAGCAGCTTGTACTTCTTCATATAGTTGATGATGAGCTGTGCAATAAGCTCATTCTTATGCTCATCGTTGGTCCACTGGCTGGTCTGTATGTCGCCATACTCCAGATTCTTCAGAGAGGTAACGGTGAACTTCGCGCCCTTCGAAATAATCTCGGCGCCGGTATAGTCTTTCACACCCATCGACGTCTTGCCCTTGGTAAGGGTGAGCAGCTTGTCGACCAGGATGTCCTTCAGGTCGTCGACCTTTGCCTCATATTCCTCATCAATCTTAGCCAGCACCTGCTTGTCGTGGATCTTGTTCTGACGGGTCTTGATGGCACGTGCAAAGAGCTTCTTGTCGATGATGACACCCGAAAGCGAGGGATTGGCCTTGAGCGACGAGTCCTTCACGTCGCCGGCCTTGTCGCCGAAGATGGCGCGAAGCAGCTTCTCTTCGGGCGAGGGGTCGCTCTCGCCCTTAGGCGAAATCTTACCGATGAGAATGTCGCCCGGCTCCACACGTGCACCGACACGTATGATGCCGTTCTCGTCGAGATCCTTGGTGGCCTCTTCGCTCACGTTGGGGATGTCGGCCGTGAATTCCTCCACGCCGCGCTTGGTCTCACGCACGTCGAGCGAGTATTCGTCTACATGGACCGAGGTGAGAATATCCTCACGCACGATGCGCTCATTGAGCACGATGGCATCCTCGTAGTTGTAACCCTTCCAAGGCATGTAAGCCACGAGCAGGTTGCGGCCCAGTGCCAGCTCGCCATTCTCGGTGGCATAGCCCTCGGTGAGTATGTCGCCCTGCTTCACGCGCTGCCCTTTGTTGCAGATAGGACGCAGGTCGATGGTCATGTTCTGGTTGGTGCGGCGGAACTTCGAGATACGGTACTCCTTCAGTGCCGGCTCGAAACTGACGAACTCCTCGTCTTCCGTCCGGTCATAAAGTATGCGGATAGTGGTGGCATCGACATATTCCACCACGCCGTCGCCTTCGGCCGTGACCATGGTACGCGAGTTTTCGCACACCTGCTTCTCGATACCCGTACCCACGATAGGCGCTTCGTTGTGGAGCAGAGGCACGGCCTGGCGCATCATGTTCGAGCCCATCAGTGCACGGTGGGCATCGTCGTGCTCGAGGAAAGGAATGAGCGAAGCAGCAATAGATGCGATCTGCTGGGGCGACACGTCCATCAGGTCTACGTCGGAAGGCGGCACCACGGGGAAGTCGGCATCCTGACGGCACTTCACCACAGAACGAATGAAGGTACCATCGTCGTTGAGCGGCGCGTTGCCCTGGCCGATGATATGGTCTTCTTCCTCCTCGGCCGTGAGGTAGACGATGTCGTCGTTATTCAGATTAGCCACGCCGTTCTCCACCTTACGGTAAGGAGTCTCAATGAAGCCCAGCTCATTGATCTTCGCATAGACGCAGAGCGAGGAGATAAGGCCGATGTTCGGGCCTTCCGGGCTCTCGATGGGGCAGAGGCGGCCATAGTGCGTATAGTGCACGTCGCGCACCTCAAAGCCGGCACGCTCTCGGCTCAGGCCACCGGGGCCCAGAGCCGACAGACGGCGCTTGTGGGTAACCTCGGCCAGCGGGTTGGTCTGATCCATGAACTGGCTGAGAGGGTTGGTGCCGAAGAACGAGTTGATCACACTCGATATTGTCTTTGCATTAATCAGGTCGGTAGGTGTGAACACCTCGTTGTCGCGCACGTTCATTCGCTCACGTATGGTGCGGCTCATGCGTGCCAGGCCGATAGAGAACTGGTTGCTGAGCTGCTCGCCCACCGTGCGCACACGGCGGTTCGACAGGTGGTCGATATCGTCGACGGCAGCCTTCGAGTTGATGAGCTGAATGAGATATTTGATAATTTCAATGATGTCCTCCTTCGTCAGCACGCGCACCTCCATCTCGGTCGAGAGTCCCAGCTTCTTGTTTATCCTATAGCGGCCCACATCGCCCAGATCGTAGCGTTTGTCGGAGAAGAACAGGTTTTGTATGACTTCTTTTGCCGAAGCATCATCGGCAGGGTCGGCGTTGCGCAACTGACGATAGATGTAAAGCACAGCCTCCTTCTCAGAGTTGGAAGGGTCTTTGGCCAAGGTGTTGAAGATAATGCTGTAGTCTTGTGCCACGGCCTCGTCTTTATGCACCAGAATCGACTGTGCGCCGCTCTCAAGGATATCTATCATATTATCCTCGGTGATTTCGGTCTCACGGTCCATGATCACCTCGTTGCGCTCGATGGATACCACCTCGCCCGTGTCTTCATCGACGAAGTCTTCGTTCCAGCTCTTCAGCACACGGGCAGCGAGCTTGCTGCCCACCACTTTCTTCAAGGCAGCCTTGTTCACCTTCACCTCCTCGGCGAGGTCGAAAATCTGAAGGATGTCCTTATCGGTCTCGAAGCCAATAGCACGGAGCAGCGTGGTGACGGGCAACTTCTTCTTACGGTCAATGTAGGCATACATCACGTTGTTGATGTCGGTGGCAAACTCAATCCACGAACCTTTGAAAGGGATGATGCGTGCCGAATAGAGCAGCGTACCGTTGGCATGCACGCTCTGCCCGAAGAACACGCCAGGCGAGCGGTGCAGCTGAGACACCACTACACGCTCGGCACCGTTGATGACAAAGGTGCCGTTGGCAGTCATGTAGGGAATGGGGCCGAGGAACACATCCTGGATCACAGTGGGGAAGTCCACATGGTCTGGGTCGGTGCAGTAAAGCTTCAGTTTGGCCTTCAAGGGTACGCTATAGGTAAGCCCTCGCTCAAGACACTCGTCGATGGTATAGCGGGGCGGGTCGATATAGTAGTCCAGGAACTCAAGAACGAAGCTATTTCGCGTGTCGGTGATAGGGAAGTTCTCGGCGAACACCTTATACAGTCCGTCGTTCTTGCGTTCCTCAGGTGGCGTGTCCAACTGCAGGAAGTCCTTGAATGACTTTAATTGCACATCGAGGAAGTCCGGTAACGGCATCGGATTCTTTACGCTGCCAAAGTTTACTCTGTTGTCTATTACTTTCGAAGTCATAAATAATTAATGTTTCTAGAAATTCTAGTTCTTCTAGATCATCTAGAAAATCTAGAGAATCTAGCATTTGAAAGACAAGAAAAGGTTAGGAACCCTCTACTGGAGAGTCCCTAACCAAAAAGGTATTGTTGTGCTAAAATTACTTCAGCTCAACCTCGGCACCAGCGGCCTCGATGGTCTTCTTCAGGTTCTCAGCCTCGTCCTTCGACAGGCCTTCCTTGATGGTAGCAGGAGCACCGTCGACCAGGTCCTTGGCTTCCTTCAGGCCCAGGCCACAAGCTTCCTTCACGGCCTTCACCACCTGGAGCTTAGCAGCGCCAGCCGACTTCAGCACCACGTCGAAAGAGGTCTTCTCCTCAGCGGCGGCCTCGCCACCGGCTGCGGGAGCAGCAGCTACTGCAACGGCTGCAGCAGCGGGCTCAATTCCATACTCGTCCTTCAGGATCGTTGCCAACTCGTTAACTTCTTTCACAGTAAGGTTTACCAACTCTTCTGCAATAGCTTTGATATCTGCCATTTTATTTAAATGTATTTAATTGTTTTTAATGTTAATGTTATAAAGGTGTTCGCTTATTTGTTACGCTCAGCGATAGCGTCGAGCAGGCCGTGGATCTTTCCACCGGCGTTGAGGCCAGAAACGATATTCTTGATTGGCGACTGCAGCAGAGCCACAACGTCGGCAATAAGCTCGTTCTTGCTCTTGATGGCTACCAGCTCCTCGAGCTTGTCGGCACCCACAAAGAAACTCTCCTCAGCGTATGCACCCTTCAGCGCGGGCACTTCTTGCTTATTGGTCTTATACTCCTTGAGCAGCTTGGCAGGGGCATTGGCCACCTGAGCGAACATCAGCGCCGTGTTGCCCTTGAGGCAATCGTACAGCTGAGTATAATCGGTCTCTGCATTCTCGAAAGCCTTGTGCAGCAGCTTGTTCTTCACCACGAGCAGTTTAATCTCGTTCTTGAAGCAGTTGCGGCGCAGCTCACTTGTCTGCTCGGCATTCAGACCAGTCAGGTCTACCAGATAGAAATGAGGATACTCCTTGAGCTTCTCACCAAGTTCTACGATGATAGTATCTTTTAATTCCTTTTTCATTTGTCTAATCTTTTAGCGAGTTATTCAACTGATTTAGGATCAATCTTGATACCCTTACTCATAGTGCTCGAGAGGAAGATACTCTTCATATAAGTACCCTTAGCAGCGGCGGGCTTCAGCTTGATAATCGTGGCAAGGAACTCCTTGGCATTCTCGAAAATCTGATCGGCGGTGAAGCTCACCTTGCCAATCGACGTATGCACGATACCAGTCTTATCGACCTTGAAGTCAATCTTACCCTGCTTCACTTCCTTCACTGCCTTAGCAACATCCATCGTTACAGTGCCACTCTTGGGGTTAGGCATCAGTCCGCGGGGACCGAGAATACGGCCCAAGGGACCGAGCTTACCCATGCACGAGGGCATAGTGATGATAACATCAACATCGGTCCAACCACCTTTGATCTTATCGATATATTCATCGAGACCAACATAGTCGGCACCAGCTTCCTTGGCGGCAGCCTCCTGATCGGGGGTGCAGAGTGCAAGCACTCGCGTCACCTTACCAGTACCGTTGGGCAGCGAAACCACGCCACGCACCATCTGGTTGGCCTTACGCGGGTCTACACCCAGGCGTACATCAATATCAACAGAAGCCTCAAACTTGGTCGTGGTGATTTCCTTGACCAGTGCAGCGGCCTCCTTCAAGGTGTATGCTTTCCCTGCTTCAATCTTATCAGCTACCAGCTTCTGATTTTTTGTCAGTTTACTCATTGTCTAAAAAAAATTGAAGTTATTTTTATTTACCAGGGAACTCCCCTTGCACAGTAATACCCATGCTACGAGCCGTACCGGCAATCACTTTCATGGCAGACTCCACAGTGAAGCAGTTCAGGTCGGGCAGCTTATCCTCGGCAATGGCACGCACCTGATCCCAGGTCAC
>Ga0326511_10004466_pt1 | contig 11120 bp, 10 predicted proteins | sample 0_2496_0518_D_FD_203701 | JGI IMG/M metagenome (GOLD analysis project Ga0326511, IMG submission 203701) | Bovine rumen microbial communities from UC Davis, California, United States - 0_2496_0518 | ecosystem: Host-associated > Mammals > Digestive system > Stomach > Rumen | place: USA...
CCTGATTCGATGTTGATGATGAAATCTTTAAAGCTCTTCTTGAAACTCGTATAAATAATAAAAATAAAGGAGATTTTTATCATGAATGAAATTTTTGAAATCCAAAACGGCGAATTAATCAAATATCACGGCGAGGACAGAAATGTTATCATTCCGGATGGCGTGACAAGCATCGGAGATTCTGCATTTTTGGAGTGTATAAGCCTGACCTCTGTAAATATTCCGGACAGTGTGACAAGCATCAGAAGCTCTGCATTTTCAGAATGTGAAAACCTGACCTCTGTGATCATTCCGGACGGCGTGACAAGCATCGGATTCAAGGCATTTCAGGGCTGTTCAAGCCTGAAATCTGTGAAGATTCCGGATAGTGTGACAAGCATCGGAGATTCTGCATTTTTGGAGTGTATAAGCCTGACCTCTGTAAATATTCCGGACAGCGTGACAAGCATCGGAAATGATGCATTTTCTAAGTGTTTAAGCCTGTCTTCTGTGAATATCCCTGACAGCGTGACAAGCATCGGATTTTGGGCATTTTTAGGCTGTTCAAGCCTGACTGCTTTTGAAGTTTCCGGAAACAATCATGATTATGCAAGCGAAAACGGCGTATTATTTAATAAAGATAAGACAAGGCTGATGCAATATCCTGTCGGCAATACCAGAACAGAATATACAATTCCTGACAGCGTGACAAGCATCGGCTGGGGAGCATTTATTTTCTGTTCAAACCTGACCTTTGTGACAATTCCGGACAGCGTGACCAGCATCGGATGTTCTGCATTTTATGGCTGTGAAAGACTGACCTCTGTGATCATTCCGGACAGCGTGACGAGCATCGGACGTTCTGCATTTTATGGCTGTGAAAGACTGACCTCTGTGATCATTCCGGACAGCGTGACAAGCATCGGAGATTATGCATTTTCTGAGTGTTCAGGCCTGACCTCTGTGCCCATTCCTGACAGTGTGACAAGCATCGGAGATTATGCATTTTCTGAGTGTTCAGGCCTGCCCTCTGTGACCATCCCCGACAGTGTGACAAGCATCGGAAATTATGCATTTTATAAGTGTGAAAGCCTGACCTCTGTGACAATTGATGGACTCACAATCAATTTATCTGAAAAAGGAAATGTTGAAATATGGGATATTCTTTCCATGCTGATCAAGAAAAATTATTCCATGATAATGGATCATGATGTAAAATATAATTTAATCTTCCAGCTGTTCGCACTCGGCCTCGATGAAGAGGGAGTTTCAGCTTATATCAAGAAAAATTTTGCGAAAATGTTCCGTTATCTGATTGATCATGAAAATGCAGAGATGATTCAGAAAATTCTCGATTCTGAAAAATTCGTCACGAAGAAAAATATTGACAAGCATATCCAGTATGCCATTGATCAGAAAAAATATCAGAGTCAGATCATGCTGACGGATTATAAACGGCAGAAAAACTGGTATCAGGATATTGATAAAAAATTAAAATTATAAGGAGCTTGATCATGAATCAGGATTTTGTAATTAAAAATGATATATTAAAAAAATATCAGGGCAGTGAACAGACTGTGAATATTCCCTGTGGTGTGAGAAGAATCGCTGAAAATGCTTTCCGGTATCATGTCAATCTGCTTTCCGTCAGCATTCCCGACAGCGTCACAACCATCGGAGATTCTGCTTTTGAAGGCTGTGCAAATCTGCTTTCTGTCAGCATCCCCGACAGCGTGATCTGCATCGGAGACAGTGCCTTTTCCCGCTGTCTTAATCTGCTTTCTGTGAATCTCCCCGACAGCGTAACATGCATCGGAAGAAATGCTTTTTATCAATGCATAAGCCTGACTTCTGTCAGACTCCCCAGCAATCTGAAATCTATCGGAGCTTCTGCATTTTATAATACCCCATGGTTCAGAAATTATCCTGATGATTTTATCATGATCAATAAAATTTTAATTGCCTATCACGGTTATGATCATACTGTGACGATTCCTGACAGTGTGACAAGTATCGGATCTTGTGCATTCCGTGAATGTACAAGTCCGGTTTCCGTGATCATTCCGGACAGTGTGACAAGCATCGGAAATGCTTCGTTCGGAAATTGTCCGAATCTGCGTTCCGTGAGCATTCCTGACAGCGTGACAAGCATCGGAAATTATGTATTTTATCATTGTAAAAATCTGAAATCCCTGACGATTCCCGAAAGCGTGACGAATATCGGCTATTGGATATTTGATGACTGTAAAAATCTGGATTTTGTAAAATTTCATCAGATCATGATCAGTATGACCCATGCAGAGAAAAGCAGTCATATCAGCGATATTGTTTCTATTCTCAGCGGAAATGAAAATCAATCCAGAATGCCGGATTCTGTAAAATATGCAGTGCTCTGGAAAGTATTTCAGGCGAATGCTGATAAAAAAGAAACAGCAGAATATATGAAAAAGCATTCTGTTCAGATGCTGGAATTCCTGATTGCTGAGAATGATGTGAAACTGTTTCAGAAAATTCTTGCTTCCGGAAAATTCATTACAGAGAAAAATATTGATCTTCTGATCAGATATGCAATTGAGCATCAGAAATATGAAATCCAGATCACGCTGACGGAGTATAAAAATCAGAAAAACTGGTATCAGGAAATTGATAAAAAATTAAAATTATAAGGAGAATTTATTATGAATCAGGATTTTGAAATTAAAAACGGCAAGTTAATCAAGTATCACGGCAATGATAAAGAAGTGATGATTCCGGATAGTGTGACAAGTATCGGAAATTATGCATTTGAAGACTGTTCAGGCCTGAAATCTGTGCGCATGACGGGCATCGGAGAAAATGCTTTTTATAACTGTAAAAATCTGAAACATGCTCCTTTAATGCTGGTTGATGATAAAATGCTGTACGAACCGGAACGGAGAAACGGTGTCAGCTTTTCAGAGATCAAACAGCTGGTTCTGCAAAAAGATTATGCTTTGAGAATCAATCGTGAAGTAAAATACAATCTGATTTTACAGATGTATGCACTCGGTCTCGATGAAGAAGGTGTTTCAGCTTATATCAAAAAGCAGGGCAGGAAGATTCTGAAATATCTGATCAGTATGGATGAACCGGAAATACTCCGGAAAATTCTGGATTCTGAAAAATTTATTACCAAGAAAAATATTGATGAATTAATTCAGTATGCGATTGATCAGAAAAAATATCAGATTCAGATCATGCTGACGGATTATAAACGGCAGAAAAACTGGTATCAGAATATTGATGAGATCAACAATAAATTTAAATTATAATTATCATGAAAGGATGAAATATCATGAATACAATCTTGACTCAGCAGGAAATTGCTGAAAAAATTTCTCTGGATTTCAATAATCAGGTGATGTTATATCCGGTACGGCATCACAGTCCGGTATGCAGTTATCATCTGCGGAACGTGATCGGATTATATCAGCCGGAGATTATCCTGATAGAAGGCCCTGAAAATGCAAATGATCTGATTCCGGTGCTCACGGATGAAAAGACCGTTCTGCCCTGTGCGATTTATTATTTTTATAAAGATAAGAAAAAATATATTTCAGAAGATGCCGGAGATTATCATTGTTATTATCCGTTTCTGAATGCCTCTCCGGAATATACGGCGATGAAAGAAGCAAAAAAACTCAATATTCCTGCGAAATTTATTGATCTTCCGTATAGTGAGATTTTAATTCACAGTCAGAAGCAGAATCAGAAAAATTATGCCGATGATTCTTATTTCGTCAAAAGCAGATTTTATCAGAAACTCTGTGAGAAAACCAATCTCCGGAATTTCGAGGAATTCTGGGAAAAATATTTTGAAATCGCTGGTCTGAGATTATCTCCTGAAAAATTCATTGCCCAGATGTATACGTATTGTATTCTGACCCGTCAGGATACTGCTCCGGAAGAGTTACAGGCCGATGGCTGTACAGTCCGTGAACAGCATATGGCATTCCGGATTCAGGAAGCAATGCAGAATTATCAGAAAATTCTTGTCGTCACAGGGGGCTTTCATTCATGGGGATTATCTGAGTTATTAAAAAATAAGATCAAGGCGATCAAACTGCATAAATTTCCGGAAGAGATTCAGAATTGTTATCCGATTGCCTATTCTTATCAGGCGGCGGATGCCCTGCGGGGGTATGCCTCTGGTATGATGCATCCGTATTTTTATGATCAGATTGCCATAGCACTGGAAACATGCGAATCACCGGAGGGGATTTATCATCAGAAAGCTCTTGATTTCCTGACAAAAACTGCTAAGAAATGCTCGGAAAAAGATATTCTGATTTCGATTTCTGATATTACATCAGCCTATTCCCTGTGCGAGGGCTTGGCGGCTCTGAGAAATTCTCCCGAAGCTGGTATTTTTGAAATCTATGATGCTGTGACAGGAGCGTATATCAAAGGCGAGAAAACAGCGGCTTCTTCACTGCCTCTGGAATTATTGTCAAAATCGGCAACAGGTGATGCTGTCGGACATATCGGCGATACCAGTCATATTCCGCCGCTGATTGCTGATTTCGAGAATGAGTGTAAAAAATTCAGATTAAAAGCCAATACAGCTGTGCCTCAGGAAGCTGAAATTTCTCTGTTCACAAGCGAAAAAGAACTTGAAAAAAGCAGATTTTTTCACAGAATGGATTTTTTACAGACGGAATTCTGTAAAATGTCAAAAGGCCCTGATCTCCATGCGAATAAAGACCGGAGTCGTGTAAGAGAACTCTGGAATTATTGCAGAAGTCCGCAGACGGATGCGATTCTGACAGATCATACCATTCACGGCTCAACGCTCGGAGAAGCCTGTAAAACAATCGCTTCTGAAATCATCCGGAAAGAACATCGCTGTGAAGTGATCGCTCAGGTCAGTGTGGATTGTTTTCTGACAGGTGTCACGCTTCCGGATTCTGATATTCTTCTGATGGAACAGATTCTTACAAATGACGGCGATTTCTTCTCACTCGGCAAAGGTCTGTATTATTTTGATATGCTTCATGAATTAAGAAATCTCTATGATTTTTCCGATCCGGCAAATCTGAAATATATGGAACAGTGCTTTACAAAACTGATTTCCTTACTGCCCTCGATGGGAGCAGTTCAGTCCGAACAGGCTCAGGATTGTATTAAGATCTGCAAATTATTATATAATATTTCAGGCCGAGTCTTTCCGGAACGTCAGGGCGAATTCAGATCGGCTCTGAAAACGCTTTCCGAGCGTGATCAGAAAGAACCCTCTGTCTATGGTGCGGCGATGGGCTTGTTATATGCTCTTGACGGGAGTTATCTGCAAGCGGCAGAAAATGCAATGCAGGGTTATCTGAAAGGCTCTCCGGCGATGCAGAAACAAGGTGCATTCTATCTCAAAGGTTTATTTGAAACTGCCCGTGATATTGCCCTGATGGATCAGAATTTTATTTCTATGACAGATCAGTTATTAGCTGATATGCAATATGAGGATTTTATGGAAATTCTGCCCTCACTGCGTTTAGCATACAGTTATTTCACGCCTTTTGAAATTCAGGACATCGCCGGAAAAGCCGCTTCTCTGCACGGACTGAAAGAAGATCTGTATATGCAGTTCGGACTTGATGAAGCACTGATCGCATTCGGTGCGGAACTCGATGCCGAAATTTTCAGAAAATTAAGACAAGAATAAATTTTCAGGAGGTATTTTTATGAATCAGGATTTTGAAATCAAAAACGGCGTATTAATCAGATACCACGGTGCGGGCGGACATGTCATCATTCCCGACAGCGTGACAAGCATCGGAGATCATGCATTTCCATACTGTGGAAGAATGACTTCCGTGAAGATTCCCAACAGCGTGACAAGCATCGGAAATTTTGCATTTGCATTCTGTTCAGGCCTGACCTCTGTAAATATCCCAAACAGCGTGACAAGCATCGGTTCTTCATTTCCGCTCTGTTTCGGCCTGATTTCTGTAAATATTCCAGACAGTGTGACAAGCATCGGAGATTGTGCATTTCAATGCTGTTCAAGCCTGCCCTCTGTGACTATCCCTGACAGCGTGACAAGCATCGGAAAGTGGGCATTTTCGGATTGTGAAAGCCTGACCTCTGTGAAAATCGGGAACAGCGTGACAAGCATTGGAGATGATGCATTTTATGGCTGTAAAAGCCTGACCTCTGTGACTATCCCTGACAGCGTGACAAGCATCGGAGACAGAGCATTTTATAATTGTAAAAGCCTGACCTCTGTGACTCTTCCTGACAGCGTGACGATCAGAGAAGATGCTTTTCTTAACTGTGACAAGCTGGAACATGCGCCTTTGATGATGATCGAGAAGAAAATGCTCTGTGAACCTCCGAAAAGAAACGGTGTCAAATTTTCAAAGATCGAACAGCTTGTTCAGAATCATAACTATTGTGTAAAAATGGAATACAATGTAAAATGTAATTTAATCTTTCAGATGTTTGCACTCGGTCTCGATGAAGAGGGGGTTTCGGCTTATATCAGGAAATGTTTTAAAAAAATGTTTTTTTATCTGATGTATTATCAAGATACAGAAACCATGCGGAAACTTCTGGATTCCGGAAAATTCATCACGAAGCAGAATATTGACAGATATATCCAGTATGCCATTAATTATCCGAATCATGAAATCCAGCTCATGCTGATGGATTATAAACAGAAAAATAACTGGTATCAGGATATTAATAAAAAACTGAAATTATAAGGAGAATTGCTCATGAATCAGGATTTTGAAATCGAAGACGGCAGGTTAATCAAATATCACGGCGCAGGCGGACATGTCATCATTCCGGACGGTGTGACATGCATCGCAAGCTGTGCATTCTGGGGATGTAAAAGTCTGCTTGCTGTTACTTTCCCCGACAGCGTGACAGAAGTGCAGGACAGTGCTTTTTATGCCTGTAAAAATCTGAAAAAAATAATCCGGTATGGAATTGAAATTTCCAGCGATTATGCTGTACAAGATAATCTGGAATATGCAGAATATCTGAAAGCATTTCTGGAAAATCCCGATGATCAGGAAATCAGTCAGAGAATGAGAAAATATCTTCCGTTTCTGTTTTATATTGATACAGAGCATTTTAAAATCTGTCTGGAAACAGGGAAATTTTTTGATCAGAAAAATATCAGTTTCTTTATCCGGTATCTGAATCATAAACAGCTCTATGAAAAGCAGATTTTATTAATGAATTATAAACATCAGCATTTTAATTCTGATGAGACAGGAGAGAATTTGAAATTATGATTTTTGATTTTTTTCGTAAAAAACAGCCTTCTCCGGAGAAATTCCCTCCGGAAGATCCGGATCTGATCATTCGTGATCATGTTCTGATTCACTGGGATAAAGAAGATTCTGTTTTTGCTGTTCCTGATACAGTGAAGCGTATTGATCAGTTTACTTTCAGCAGTAATGAATTTCTGCGCAGTGTCAGAATTCCAGACATCGTAACAGAAATCGGAGAAAGCGCATTCTTTAATTGTAAAAATCTGGAAGAAGTTCTTCTGCCGGATTCTCTGACCGTCATTCCGGATGGCCTGTGCAATCAATGTAAAAATCTGAAATTTATCAAAATTCCGGAACATATTATCCGGATTGAAGCATCTGCATTTTTTAGATGTCAGAATCTGGAATCTTTTACATTTCCGGCATCGCTCAAAAGCATCGAAAAATATGCATTTCATAACTGTGGACTGCATGACCTGACTCTTCCGGAAGGTCTCACGAAAATCGAAGAGGGCGCATTTTCCGACTGTGAACATCTGAAATCTGTGATACTTCCGGATAGTGTGGAAGAAATAGGAGAATATGCTTTTCTGGAATGCACCGGTCTGGAATCTCTGAGTTTTCCGGCTTCTCTGGAGGAAATTCCCCGTGCTGTGTGCTGTGAATGCTGTAATCTGAAGCATATCAGAATTTCTGAACATACAAGCATTATTGGAGAGGCCGCTTTTTCAGGCTGTGCTCTGCAATCTGTCGAAATTCCCGACAGCGTAAAAGAAATCGGTTCGAGAGCCTTCGACTGTGACAGTATGAAATCTTTTACAAGATACGGCATAATAATCAAGATCGAAAACAGCACGGAAATTGATGAGCTTCTGAAACAAGCTGTTTATCTCAGAAATCCTGATGATGAGAAAGCCTGTGCGTATCTGGAGAAAAATTCTGAGATTCTGTTCAGAATTGATCCTGAGTATTTTAAAAAATTTCTGAATTCCGGAAAAGTGTTTACAAAAGAAAATATTGATCAGGCAATTCTGAAAGCGAATCAGAAACAGCTTTATCAGCATCAGATTTTATTAACAAATTATAAATATCAGCATTTTGATTTTGATCAGGCAGGGGAGAATCTGAAATTATGAATATTCAGGATTTTGAAATTAAAAATCATGTTTTAATAAAATATCACGGAAACAAGCCGGAAATTGTCATTCCGGATTCTGTAACCGGCATTGAGAGCTATGCCTTTTCAGACTGTCAGAATCTGAGAAAAATTATCATTCCGGACAGTGTAAGATATTTCGGAAAATTTGTCTTTTCCGGCTTTCAGAATCGGAAAACTGCTTTTGTCCGGTACGGAATTGAATTCACTGATACGTATCTGATAAAAGATGCTCTGGACTATATGGAATATCTGAAAGCATTTCTGGAACATCCCGAAGATCAGGAACTTTGTCAGAAAATAAAAGAACACATTCCGTTTCTGTTTCATATTGATACCGAGCATTTTAAAATCTGTCTGGAATCCGGTAAAATTTTCGATCAGGAACATATCAATTTCTTTATCCGGTATGCCAACTGGAAACAGCTTTATGAAAAACAGATTTTATTAACAAATTATAAATATCAGCATTTTGATTTTGATCAGACAGGAGGAAATCTGAAATTATGAATACTCAGGATTTTAAAATTGAACATCAGGTTTTAATAAAATATCTCGGAAACAAGACGGATATTATTATTCCGGATTCTGTCAGAAAGATACAGAAATTGGCTTTCAGTGAATGTCCTTTTCTGGAATCTGTCATAATTCCCGACAGCGTGGAAGAAATCGGCAAGAGTGCTTTCTATGCATGTTCATATCTGAGAAAAGTAATTCTGCCGGCGCATCTGGATTATATTCCGGAATGTATGTTTCTTGAATGTCACAGTCTCTCTGAGATTACCATACCCGAACAAGTGATCTGTATTGGAGATTCTGCTTTTATGGGCTGTTCAGGTCTGACTTCTGTGATTCTTCCGGAACATCTGGAGACTATCGAAGGCTGTGCATTTTTTGATACCGGTCTGAGAAAAATCAGAATTCCGGACAGCGTGACAACAATCGGAAAAATTGCATTGTATTCTCAGAATATAGAAAAAATCATCCGCTGGGGAATTGAAATTTCTATAGACAGTGCCTCGAAAGCAGATCAGTATCTGCATCTTGCTGATGATCTGAAAATATTTCTGGAAAATCCTGAACAGAATCAGATTTCTCAGCAATTGAAAGAAGCAATTACATTTCTGCTCTGCATTGATGATGAGCATTTCAAAATCTGTCTGGAATCCGGAAAGGTTTTTGAAAAAAATAATATTGATTCCTGTATTCGCTATGCGAATCAGAGACAGTTCTATCAAAAGCAGATTTTATTAATGGATTATAAATATCAGCATTTTGATTTTAATCAGACAGGAGAGAATCTGAAATTATGAATGATTCTGATTTTGAAATTGAAAATCATGTTCTGATCGGCTATCGGAAAGCATTCTCGTCAGAATATCAAAAAATTGTTACAATTCCGGAGGGAGTCACAGCAATCGGAAGATCAGCTTTTATCTGCTGTGAAGGTATCGAAAGCATAGAAATTCCGGAGGGCGTTGTCTCGATCGGAGAAAGTGCTTTCTATTTCTGTGAAAATCTGAAATCTGTCACGCTTCCCAGATCGCTCAGAGTAATAGAACTCTGTGCTTTTGAGCAATGCAGAAATCTGAAATATTTTCAGATTCCGGACAGCGTCAGTCCTCAGAGTATCGGCTGGAATGCGTTCAGAGGAGTTTCTTCTTCGCCGGAAAGCTATCCGGATGGATTTATTATTCATCAGAATACGCTTGTACAGTATACCGGAAATGCCCGTGAAATTATCATTCCTCCGGAAGTCAGAAAAATCCGTGATCATGTCCGGCTCTGTCGCATGACGGAAAGCGTTGTCATTCCGGAGACGGTCGAAAAAATGACCATGCGTTTATTTGAAGATATTGAAAACCTGAAATTTCTTTCGATATATCATATGCAGGTCAATATGAAAATGCCTGAATTTCAGAAAGCCTTTCTGCTGTTCCGAGCAGTCCGGAATATTATAAATCATCAGGAAAATCCGGAAGATCTGCAATTTCTGAAAGAAAATATCAATTTATTGCTCTGGATTGAAACAGAACCGTTCCGGAAAATTCTGAATACAGGAAAAGTTTTTACACAGGAAAATATAAATCCTGTCATTCGGCTTGCCAATCAGGAACAATGCTATGAAAAACAGATTTTATTAATAAATTATAAATATCAGCATTTCGATTTTAATCAGACAGGAGAGAATCTGAAATTATGAATACTCAGGATTTTGAAATTGAAAATAAAATTTTAATCAAATACCGAGGAAAAGGCAGTTCAGCGGTCAGTCCCCGAAAAACAGTACATGTCAGCATTCCGGACGGAGTGATTAAAATCGGAGACAGTGCTTTTTCCTGCTGTAACGGTATCGAAAGCATAGAAATTCCGGACAGCGTGATCTCAATCGGAGTAGATGCATTCTATAACTGTAAAAATCTGAAATATATCAATCTTCCGGAATCGCTCACAGAAATAGAAGACTATGCCTTTCAGAAATGCACCGCTCTGGAAGATATTATGCTTCCGGAACAGATTCAGCGTCTGGGAACGTCTGTGTTTCCAAGAAATCTGAAACTGAAACAGTTTCCGGACGGATTCCTGATTCTGAATCATATTCTGTATGAATATCTGGGTTCGAATAAAATCGTAAAAATTCCGGAGGGTGTCACGCATACAATGGCGCAGTCCGTCAATAACTGGGGAACGCCTGTCGAACAGGTGATCTTTCCGGAGAGTATCCAGACATTCGACCCGTATACTATGAT
>Ga0326511_10004467_pt1 | contig 11118 bp, 8 predicted proteins | sample 0_2496_0518_D_FD_203701 | JGI IMG/M metagenome (GOLD analysis project Ga0326511, IMG submission 203701) | Bovine rumen microbial communities from UC Davis, California, United States - 0_2496_0518 | ecosystem: Host-associated > Mammals > Digestive system > Stomach > Rumen | place: USA: California...
GCTCCTGCATGTCGTCTTTCTGGATGCAAGCCCCGTTGCCCTTCGTGTGACAGTACTCACAGGCCAGGCAGCCTGCAATCTTCTTCCTCGATACATTCACCAGAGTTACCTCATGACCTGCTGCCTCAGCAGCGTTCTTGTACTCTTCCGCCATCCAGGCGGTGTTGCCGTTCGCACGTGGCGAAGCTTGTAAAATCAGAATCTTCATAGTCGTATTTGTTTATAGTTCTTCGTTTTTTTTTTGCAAATATAGTGATAATCGCTGAATTATCGCTAATTTTGCAGCGACAATTAGGAAAGTTTATGAAGAAAAGTACAATTATCACATCATTAGCAGCCATTTTAATGATGGCAGCGGCTCCTGCGTTTGCACAGGAAGACAATGGTTTTAAGAAGTTCAACGTGAGGGAGGATTTCACTGAGAATGGTTTCCAGTGGTTCCATGATGCAGAGCTGCTGGCAGCTGGCGACAAGGAGAAAAGCAATGCCATGACCATTGGCTGGGGTGGCATCGGAACGCTCTGGGGTCGCACTGCCCTGACTGTCTATGTGGCTGAGAAACGCTACACCAAGGAATTCTTGGACAAGGCAGAATACTTTACCGTGATGGTCTTTGACGTAAAGGACAGTAAGGTTCTGAACTATATGGGAACGAAGAGCGGACGTGATGGAGACCTCTCGGCGACGCAGGGAGACGCCTGTCCAGACAAGAAGGCTCAGGCTTTGGGACTTCACACGGCATATACAGCAAATGGTACACCTTATTATACTGAGGCCACAATGGTCATAGAGTGCAAGATCATGTATGCCGCCCCCTTTGATCCTCAGTACTTCAAGAGCGATGCCCCCAAGCGGATGTATGCAAACTTCCCTGCCGGCATTCACACCATGTATATCGGTGAGGTTGTAAATGCCTGGAAGAAATAAGTGAAAGGATGGCTGGCGACAAGTTGGGTGCTGAGACTGTCAGTGTCCAAAGTATGAACGTCAGGCAGATCGAGAACAGCCAAGGGAGAACGGTAACGCCTGTTGTCAGTTTCCCGCAGGTCAGCGTAATCGTCTTGCAATGCAGCGGGTCAGGTGTGACATGGCTTTCTCTACGGGCGGCATTAATCATGAAAGGATGAACAATGACAGCACTCAACAAATACCACCAAGAGGTGACAATGGAAAAAATGAAGTCGGTGGCCTATTGGCAGCAGCATCCAATTTCGCACGAAGCGTGCTTGGGTCAATTCAAGCGCTTGCGTGAACAGCGTATTGCAAGGGAGTCCAAATCGCAAGACTAAAAGACTGGGCAATCTCTAACGATTGTTGATTAGTAAAGAAAGAACAAATAGAAGAGACTTTCAAATAAAACCCACAGCATCCATGCGGACACTGTGGGCTTTTATTATCTTCCGACGATTCGGAGAAGTGGATGGCAACTGTCACCTCTTAATAATGTGATATGCAATTTGCACATTTGCAATCTAAGGTAACTCTCAGGCCAGTTTACAGTACTTACCTTTGTCTTCCCCTGAGCGGATCTTCTTAATCAGACCGTCATCCTGCAGACGCTTCAAGCGACTGTTGATGGAGTTCTTATTACCACCATAATTATACTCACGATCCACGTCTTCGCTCCCGAAGACAGTAGGGAGGCGACGAAAGGCAAGGAGCGTCTTCTGCTGATGGCGTACGTTGGAGGCCTGCTCTGTGGCAAGGTTGTCGTAATACTTCTCGCCAATGGCTTTCAGATAATACTCCTGGAAGGCGTGCTGGGCAGAGGTGATAAGCAACGCCAGCTTAACATCCGTCTTGTCAATCTTGAAGTCTGGGCCGCACTTATAGTATTCGCCATCCTTCACCATCTGATCCCAATGGCGGGAAACAATGAATGGAAGAGCATTGTATACGCCTACCCAGCAGCAGCGTTTCAAAATGTCCTCTGCCGCTTTTGAGTCGTCCTCCCTGGCATCGTCCATACGGCGAGCCGTCCAGTTATAAAGTGCATCGCTGATCTCTTTACAAGGGATCTCACCCTTGGTCGAATTCAGCTTGTAGGCCCATTCCCGGAGTTCCTTGTCACGCTCCTCGTCCTTCTCTTCATAGTCGTGCTTCTCCTTCATCTCGTAATTGGTGTCACCCATAGGCACCATGGAGATTCGGAACAGCAGACCATTCACGTAGTACGATTCGATCAGGAGCTTCCTGGCAGCATCGTCCGTGCCGGTATAAACGCAGTTGAAATGGACGTTATATTCGCCGACCTGTGAGCTGGTGGTCTTGAGGAAGGTGCCTTGCGGCTCGTTCGAGAATCCACGCAGCCAGAGAGTCATAATCTGCTCCATGTGCGATTTCTTCATCTGACGCAGTTGGTCATCCAACTCACTATTGAAAAGAAATACGTGAGTGCTCATTTCCTCATTGTCGATGATCTCCTTGGCATTGAATTCCGCCTCCCTGATGGCAGCAGCAGATGACTCAGGCGGCAGACAGCGGTAACTGCCCTTGGGACGAGGTGTCTTGTTTTTCTCTCCTCCGGATTTCTGCTCTTTCTCCTCGTTCCACTGATTAAGGGCTGCTATCTGAGCAGCATCGGCAGCCTTTATAGGAGCCATCATCGCCTCATAGAGGTCTACGCCCATGTGCTTACCACTACCGCTCCTGCCTATCAGCATCACAATACAGTTCATGCGGCACTTGCGGCCTGGCGATGGCCAGAACTTGAAGTACATCCTTGTGCAGAGAGTCATCGCATAGGCACCGCCGAGGAACAGGGCAGCGATATAATGCTTGCGTTTCTGCCGGTGACAGAGCAACTTCAATAGCTGGTACTGCGGGAACAGCTTCTCTATCTCCTGACCGATGCGGTTCAGCGTGTGAAGAATGTCCTCTTGCATGGCAACAGCCTGACCTAACGACTGCGCACGCTGCTCACGAACCAAGATGCTGTACTTGCGGGTAGTAACCTGCTCGATGGCACGGCGCATCTCCTTGGAGGGCTGCGGGTCGTTGAAACTCTCACTCTCCTTCTTGTGAAGCAACTTACGGCCAGACTCCACGATTCGGTCAATCTCGGCCATACCGCGCTCAGTTACGACATCCTGTACCCATGTAATCTGCAGCAGGGCCTTTCGGGCTCGTTCATGATCACCGTCGGAAAGCACCAAGAGGTCGTAGAACAGCTTCAAGGCAAACTTGTGGCGTGATCCTTCCGGAGCACCATTGGGCAACATCGAATTGACATAGTCCTTAATGTCATGGCCGAACACCTCGAATTTATCTAAGTCTTTCGGCTTCACTTGCTCGGCAAGATCCTTTGCAGCCTCCGAGTTTGCAGGGGTTAATGACTCGCCACTGTCCGACACCGAGTTGCCTGGCAACTGGTGGTCGGAGTTAGTGGCACTACTTTTTCCTTCACGATACGAATCGGCGAACTGTTCGTCAAATTCGTTTTTAAAAATCTTATCTTCTGACATATCTTAATAATTAAAAAGTTTATCTTCATCAATAAAGAGAATATCATCCAAGCGTGGCACGAAGCTCAGCTTATCGGCATTCACACATGAATTATCAGTTACATACTTTCCAGTGGTTCCCTTCACGTGGAGCATACCCAGTTCTCTGGCCTGGATATATTGCTGATCCGCTATGTTGCCAGCACCGATGATGCATTCACTCACCAGTCGTAATCCTTCACCCGAAGATGTCAGATGGGCCAGCCGAGTCTTAAAAGGATAGCCCGGCTTTTGAGTGCTTTCGTAGAGTTCCTGAGGAGGGAAGGGTAGGTGGTCGTAGTCGCTCATGAAGAGTCCGCTCAGATGCAGGATATTCTCCTGCTTCCTACGGCGGTAGAGCATGGGCTGACCTTCGTCATCAAGGATGGGATTACCATCTTTATCGGTACGAGGCACAAGTCCGAATTCGCTGACTGCAAAAATGAAGTCAGGCAAGCTGTCTTTCAAGAGGTCTCCCCATTGCAGCAACTTCTGGGCTGTGGAGAGTTGACTGAACTTTTCTCCTGCACGTGGTCTTGCCGACTGGTCTATGCACCACGACTGGAAATCACCTCTTTTTGCGAAAGCATCCAGTGGTAATCCCTCTCTCACAGCCTTGCGGATAGCACGGCGAGTATCAATTTTCCAAATCACGCAGGCATCTCTCACCAACCGTGAGAAGATAGAAATCGTACAGGGCTCACATGAGCCGCTGTACATATTCTTTTGCCAAGTAAATCTTGAATTTTCCATAATCGTATACATTATTTATTAGAGTTGTTCTTGATAAGTTCCGAACGATGACGGGCTATAGTCACGTTCATCTGTGCCTGGGCTTGAAGAAGTTGGCGCTCAATGTCATGAGCACATTCTAATTCAGTAAGAATACTCACCTTATGTTTTTCTGTATCAAGCCAGACTTTTAAGCCTTTGCCATCGTCAAAAAGCATGCGGCCTTTTAATCCTTGTGGTAGCTCTGGCAATTGTTTACGTTGATCCTCTGTTAAATGTAAAAAGAGGTCTAACATCTCGGCTACAGGATCCTGGCTTTCTCCATCTACATTCAGATGTAAAGAAAAACTGGAATCTTTCTTGCCTGACGTTTTATAAAAACTCGAGTCTCCCAAGCGCTTAAGTTCTTGACGTTGAGACTCCTTAGAACCCTGTGGAATAAATTCAGCATAGCCATTATTCCACTTGTTCATTTTTCCTTTCAAACTCTCGTCTGGCTTGGACTTTGGCCTGGAGAGGTACTGTTCATTGTTTATCTTTTTCATACCTTATTATATTAATAAATAAATATCGGCTTGATTACTAAAACCGATGCAAAGGTATGAAAAATAAGAATACGTTTTTGGAAAAAAAACGAGTCACATGTGACTTCTATAACAAGTCACAACCAAGTCACATGTGACTTCTCTCTTATTTATTATTCTTTAACTTTTCAGGCATTTCTCGTATAAGACGTGCAATCTTTGGAGTCGTCTCATCAAATAACTTAGCAAGTTTTTCTGCATCTTTTTCCTTTATTCCTTCCCTCAATCTTCTCTTAGCAAGAGTTTCGCCTATGCCGAAAAGACTTGTGATTATTGGATGCAGATTTTCCCTGTTTTTGGGCAATCCACCTCCATGGTAGCAGGCTGTGATAGTTAATATAGCAGCCTCTTTAGAGGAGATCTTTCCGTCTTTATGGTTTAGATTTTCAATTTCTTCATTTTGATCCTCAATTGTCTTTTGGGCTTCAGCTAATTGTTGCAGCAGGGTATCATTGGATTCTATCGTGGTTGTAGGTATCGGATCTGATGTTGGTTTGTTGCCGAAATGTTTATCCCAGTTTCCTTCTCCAAATAATTCATCCCACTCTTCTTTTGTTGTCTGACGTGGGATTCCATCTTCATTGAAAAAAGAACTAATCATTTCCTTATCCCACTCCTTTTCATTGTTGTCTTCAGGCTTATCTCGATAAAAACTAAAAGTTTTTGTTCCATCCCTTTCCTCCACGTTATAATGAAGATGAGATGATTTACTTTCAATTTCTCCTTTTACATCGGGCAACGCTTGTACTTGACGCTCGAAATTGGCAATCGAAGTGATTGGCTGGAAATCTTCATAGCTCATATATAGGCGAGCTTTTTCTATGACATCATTAGTCTGAATATTGTTGAAGAATAATAATTGAGCCTGAAAATCCCATTGCTTTTCATCAAAGTGGTCATTATGCCAATCGTACATTCTTTTAATTAGCTGATTATCTTCTTCACAGTACTGTGCATCACATATTTTCAGATAGTTCACAACAATCGCCAAAGCCATTGATGAAAAGAATCGACCATACGTATTCTGATCAACACCAGGAGCAGCACCTATCTTTTCCGCGATATCAATATAAAACCTAAAACGTAGCAAAGGACGAGGATCGGCCAAAATCATGGTAGTTATATAGTGGGCAGTGTTAAAAATATCGAGTATATATTTCTCAGCACCAGGCAAATCATAAAAGAATTTTTCATTATAAATAGCTTCAAGCATCACGTTTTCTATAGATCCTTCAATATCTATTTGAAAATCGTCTATCGAATGACGGTCATGATAAACCTCTATGCGTGGGACTTTTGTATAGTCCACCTTTACCCTTGTTGGTTGATCCTTCTTTTGTTTTTTTAGAAGTTTTTCTTCTTCCAGAATCTTTTTTATTTCCCCAACGATAAAAGATTCTTTTGACGCCAATTCCCCGAAATTGTTTCTTAGTTGAGGGAAAACAATGGTATTATACTCAATCTTTTCGCTATGGAGGTAGTAGAGTACAATATAGACTGCACTGAGATAATGACTGAAATCATAGCCACTACCTCTATTTCTTGTAAAGCGTCGTTTCGCATCAACAATGATACTACTGACAGCCTGTGGGTTTTGATCAATAATCATACAGGCATTAATTACTTCACTATTTATATTTGGCGCATATTCCCTATATGAAATATTGATCTTATTGTAGACTCGATCAGACAGACTATCGAGAACATATTTAGGTAAAAATTTATCAACTTTAAGTTCCATTTTCTATTTCGTTAGTTCTTGATACAATTTAAAGAGTTCTGCGACGCACTGGCTTTCGGTCATGGTTTTGATGGGGAAGCCATAGGCTGCCATAACGGCGCGGTCGTTTTCCTGATGGGCACGGCGGAGTTCTACGGGCATTGTCAGTTCATCATAGAGGTCAGCCAGTGATGAATCTGGGTAAAGGGCACGGGCATCAAGAATTGCCTGTGCGGTTTGCTCGATTTTCGTCCGTTGATCGTCTGTCGGATTTGGCCACGGGAAATTATTGTAGACAATATCTTTTGAATAGCGATAGTCACTCTTCAATCTACCGCATACAGCCCGCATCCATGCCATGTGTACATTGCTCTCCATTATCCCGAAATGGTAGAGAGTGGCATCGGGAATAAGAAAAACCAGATCACTTGCGAGCACATCTGGAGACATGAACCCCATCGGAACATAGCGACGACGTTCGGAGGACACCTTAGGTAAAATTATGTAATTGCTATCCGGCATATTCTCTGTACAGAATCGAGTTGGACGGTCTGCTAGTTTGCGAGTCCCTGCGCGACTACTGGCAAGTCGCAATTCGCGAACAGACTCTATTCGTTTTATACAATGGGGCATGCTACGTAATTCTGCTGGTGAGCAGGAGCCAAGCCATAGGCAATAACGAGGCTTTTGGTGAATAAATTCTTCTGAGCCATACCAGGGTTTGAAATATCGCGCGGATTTGGGCTCTAATTGGATGAATGATTCTTTCTCTTCCTTAGTGAAAAGATAGTTTCCACCATCAATGGGCAGATTACCAATACCTATCTGGGGAATATTGCAAATAGGTCTATTGCGACTCTCTATAAAGGCGTTAGGTGCATCCAACAGATATGGATTGATATTTTTTGCTATGATGATCTTATCATTATCGTAGATTGTTCCTTCTTTGTGATCTGCAAGTGCATCATACTTAGGATTACTTAGAGAAGAAATACCAGGATAATGATTAGTCGCCTCAATAGTGGACCCCTCTTTCCTGCTGAATCCAACAATCACACAATGGACATGAGCCTTGATTTTTGCTTCGCTATCCCATCGGAATGTACGATGGGCGAAGTCAATACAAAGTCCTCTTTCCATTAATGGCTTCCATAAGTCTGCTACTTGTTCGCCCTGACAAATGCTATTTGTAGATACAAAGGCAACTTTTGCTCCTCCTATAGTTCTTGCCTTGAACGCTTTCATATACCAGCAACAGACATAGTCCAGATTGCCGACATTCTTCCACTTTTCACCAAAGATTTGAAGAACATCTTCTTTCTGTTCTTTGCTCATCTGCCTTGCTCCAACAAATGGAGGATTGCCAATGATATAGTCAAAGGATACCAATAGCCCTTGCTTCCAGTCTTTTTCCTCTTCGGTTCTTTCACCAAGAGTCGCATGAAAATGCTCCGATTGTGTATCAGGGAAAAATGCTGGCATCGTGTGGGGGGGTATATTATGAGGAAGTCCGTCAGGACATTCTACAAGATTCCAGTTTTCATGCAGGGCATTGCCTTCACGGATATTGTGGTAAGGCTTCAGAGGCAGGAAGTCGATGTCCTGATGGATAATATGCTCCGTCTCAGTTAGCATCTGAGCTTCACTAATCCAAAGGGCGGTAGTAGCCACAGTAACAGCAAAGTCGTTAATCTCAATACCATAAAACTGTTGGATACTCACCTTGACGGCATCTACAAACTCACCCATCATCATCTGCCCATGATAGCGCTCGCGAATGGCCTCATTTTCCAAACGCCGCAAAGACAGATAGGTCTCAGTCAGGAAATTACCAGAACCGCACGCAGGATCGAGAAAAGTCAAAGATGCAAGTTTGTCCTGATAGGCATCGAGTTTCATCTTGCGCTGCTTCTCTACTTTCTCTTCAAGGATCTCGTCAAGTTCACGGCGAAGGTCGTTCAGGAATAGGGGATCAATCACTTTGTGGATGTTCTCAATCGAGGTGTAGTGCATGCCGCCACTACGGCGTGTCTCCGGATTCAGCGTGCTCTCGAATACAGCACCGAAGATGGTCGGTGATATATCACTCCAGTCGAAATCAAGACTGGCATTATCGAGCAGCGTCTGCTTCAGTTCGTCTGTAAATTGCGGTATCTCGATCTCCTCTTCAAACAAGCCGCCATTCGTATAGGGGAATGCTTGCAGTTCAGTTTGTAAATACTTGCTGCGTTTCTCCTTTGGCGTGTTCAGCACTTCGAACAGGTCGCGCAGGGCTCGCCGCAAATCCTTGGCCTCATAGGTGACGAGGAAGTCATGGAACTGGTCGTGCCCGAAGATGCCAGCATCCTCAGCATAGAGACAGAAAACGATGCGCACGCACAGGATGTTGAGCCATCGCAATGCTTCGGGAGAATTGTCGTCATATTGCACCAGCAGGGCCTCGTAGATCTTGCCCACAATCTCGCCAGCTTGCATCGATACCTCCATCTCTTTTGAAAGATGCTCGTTCTTGACATCAACGAGGAATTGCAGCCGATAATACTCCTTGCCCAGATTCTCAAGCAGTATTTCCTCAGGCTCGCCGTTGGGCTGCTCCATGTCGTAGATTAGGAACTGCGAGAAATTGCAAGTCACGACCCAGCGGGGATGTTCGCTCAGCGGCATGTTGGCTACATAGCGCTTGGCTTGCTGAAAGGGATTCAGCACCGAGCCGTCGCTCTGAAGAATACCTTTGCGCAGGTCTTTGCCCAACGATTTCTGTTCGATAAGCACGCGGGTGGAGGGAATATGACCATCGATAAAGTTTGTCTTATCCACTTTCACCTGCTCTTCATAGCGGATAAAGGTACTGGGATTCTCAACCCCGAACACCTCTGTCAGCAACTCCGTCCAGAACAATTGCGAGTCGCCCTTCTCATATCCGCGCCCAGCCCATCGTTGGGCGAATTCCTTGGCTGCTGTAGCCATCTGTTTCTCAGTCTTCATACCTTATATTATATTAGCTGCAAAGATACACATAGTTTTTGAGATAACCAACATTTGGAGCAAAAAATGTGCAAATGTGCAAATTGCAATCTATTTTTTGCAAAGAGAAAAAAGTAAGAGGGTTGTAAATATAGTATTATAGGTATATAAATAATTAATAATCAATGATATAACTATCATATATAGATATCTTCTCCCTTTTCCTGTCACCCTCGAATAATTCTGCAATTTGCACATTTGCAATTTAACCTATGTCTCTTATGTCGCAAATTGCTTTTGATAACAATGAATATAGTTTACATTTCACGTTCTTCAAAATGCTCCCTTTAGTCCCCTGCCGACAAAGGGCAAATCAATCGTAAGCGGAAGGGTGCTCAGTCGTAAGCGGGAGGGTGCTCGCATTACGGTTGAGTGGGAATCGGCTGAAATGCCCTGAAATAGGGGAGTTTAGGGTTCTCCGAGGTATTGGTAAATTTTGTTTACTTCGGCAGGGGTGTAGGTGCGGCGGCGCTGGGTGGAGAGGCGGCAGAGTGACGGCTCTTCCTCGAGCAGCGACTTGAATTTCTTCCAGGCAGAGTGGGGGAGTATGTTGGGGAAATAGCGCTGGGCGAGTTCCATGCGGCCGGTTGTCTTGGGTGACTGTTCCATGATCTTGTTGTCTTTTTATCTTGTTCTTATCCATTGCAAAGATACAAAAAATATCCGAGAACACGGCATGAAAGCGCAAATATTTTGGTATAAATGTCGATAAGTGGTTATAAGTTGCTGTAAGTGGTTTAATGGCGATTATATACTTGCAGGATTCAAAAAAAATGCGTAACTTTGTAGCATCATTAAAAGGCGGGAAGCGGCGACCCGATGCAGTTCGTCGCAACACAAACACAATTCAAAAAACAAGAAAGGGTTTTATTATGGTACAGAATCCGCAGTTTCTAATCAACCTCCGCAAGAACCTGAACGCCAACAATCCGGGTTACGGCAAGTATTACCCGAAGGCGGTAGAGAAGGACACCATCACGCTCCGAGGCCTGGCCAAGCACATGGCTGAGCACCAGTGCGTGTACAGTCGTGACATCATCGAGGGCGTGCTCATCAAGATGGCATCGTGCATGATCGAGCTCATCGCGCAGGGTAACCCCGTGAAGATCGACGGTCTGGGTATCTTCTGGCCCACGGTGGAGAGCACCAAGGAGGGCATCACGAGGGCAGCCATCCTCGAGGGCAAGTGGAATGCCAACACCTACGTGAAGGGTGTTCACATCCGCTTCCGTCCTGAGGGCGCAGCTGACGACGACATCACCTCGCGCACCTTCAAGGATCAGTGCTCGCTGGCCACCTACGGCGTGGAGGAGAAGATCGACCTCACGCCCGAGGAGACCGACCCCAGCAAGAAGGTGTACATCAAGAAGGTTACGCCGCTGGAGGACTGGATTACCGAGCAACTGGCTCAGAATCCTTAGTTCGGCCGCAGTCTCCGCCGGACTCTAAGACAGGCAGCATCCATACATCGCGGGTGCTGCCTGTTGCTGTTTGTAACTTCTTGTCTATAAGGTAATCAAGGCCATGCGTGTTATGCTTTATTAAACTTCTCTTTCCCCTGTTTGCAGCGCGGGCA
>Ga0326511_10004468_pt1 | contig 11117 bp, 15 predicted proteins | sample 0_2496_0518_D_FD_203701 | JGI IMG/M metagenome (GOLD analysis project Ga0326511, IMG submission 203701) | Bovine rumen microbial communities from UC Davis, California, United States - 0_2496_0518 | ecosystem: Host-associated > Mammals > Digestive system > Stomach > Rumen | place: USA...
AGCGTGAAAAAGAAGAGGCTGAGATTTTACAAGCTGCAAAAGATTCTTATGATCGTGAAATTGGAGCTGTATTTGAAAAAATTAAGAAAAAGTTCTCTGCGTAAAGAGTAGGGCTAAAAAGTTCCCCGGAAGGTTCAAATGTGTAAAAGCGGGGAACTTTTTATGGATTTTTTCAAATATCCATGCTATATTAGGTTTGGTAGGAAAATTTTTTTGGGAGGTACGCAAATGAGTGAAAAACGGCTTAATAATACCATTTATATCATGTACCTTGTCACAGAGAACTATAAGAAGGCTCATTCTCTTACGACCGAGCAGTTCTTGGATTTGGACCAGAAATACAATATTATAAATTTCGTAGGCGAGTGTCCGGATATTTTTGATTCCATGAACAAAAACGAAATGATTGAGGAAATCGACCAATATGTTGCCAACTATTAGCGATGTGCTTTACCACGGTACCGCAGAGAAATTCCAAAAGATAGATGTCCTGAAAGGCCGGAATAATAAGGATTTTGGCAAAGGTTTTTATATGGCCGTCACAAAAAGTCAGGCTATCGGCATGATGCATAAGAAATTCCGTGAAGCTGTATTGAGGCGACCTAATGCTCCGAAAGGCTCTTTCTCTGAAACTTTATATGAAATCAAGATTGACAGCGAATACGCAAAGACTCTCAATATCAAATATTTCAAAACTGCTGATGAGGAATGGCTTGATTTTATACTGATGTGCAGGGAGACAGGCGGACTTCCTCATAATTACGACCTTGTAATCGGACCGACAGCTGATGATGATACTATGTTTTGCTTGAACTCTTATTGGCGTGGCTTCTATGGTGAAGTCGGTTCTGACGAAGCAAAAGAAAAACTCCTCGGATTCCTGGAACCGGAGAATCTGGGAACACAATATTTTGTTGGCAGGCAGGACATTGCAGACAAGCTTATCCTGGATATTAAAGAAATCAAATGGAGCTGATTATGGATGAACCAAAAATCGAACACATGAAAGGACTGGCCGTAATCAACGCAACAAAGCACCTTATGTCAAAATATAACTTGAGCCATGAAGACGCATATAAAAAACTCCTCAATTCCGAAACTTACAGAATCCTGATGGAAAGCGATTCCGGATTATATTTAGAATCTGATTCCTATTTAAATACTGCACTTGATTCTGAATTTGAGAAAAATAAAGAAGCCCTTTACGACTATATCAGCAGTAATTAATGACTTATTATAATCTAAATTCTGTCTACCTAATTCTTTATATTATATTGAATTAGGTTTTTATAGTTTTAGTATACCCTATCCGGGAAACTATTGCAAGCGATTTTTTAGACTACGAAAAATAATTTGCCCCATACTTTCTTTACGAAATGCATCTGGATGCTTTAAGCAATTCCGTATTCTTTTTCTGCAATAAGAGTCATAAACTGCTCAAGATTATATTCTGGAACAAGACAGGTTTCTGGCTTGCTCAGAAAAGACTTGAGATGGCAACCTGGCCATGGCCGAATACAAGCCAGGAAGCAAGAGAAATAAATACAGGGCAGTTTGAAATACTTCTTGCAGGAATTGATTTCTGGCGTGCCCATGAAGAAATAAAGTTTGATGCAGTTTTCTAAATATTCTCTTTAAAACTACTTTTTAAAAGAATTCAAAAAATCTATTCTTTAAATATGAAAGACGGAAAACCAGAATCACTTGCAGAAGCTTTACCCCTACTCAAACACATGACCGGCAAGCTCGTGAATGAGTCGTAGTGATTTTAATCCTCTTTCACTACCCTCAAGGACTTTATTTTGTAAACAAGTAGCAAAGGGGCTTCCACGGACTTTTGGACAGCCCCTTATTTGTTGTAAAAACTCATTCTTTTAATCAGTTTCCAGTAAAAGTATTGTCACCACCTGTGTAGTTGCCTTCATAAAAGTCTGCTATTCCATCTGAATATTTTTTAACAAATTCAGGAACTTTTTCTCCGTTTACATTTGAATTTTCTTCAAGAGTGTAAATGAAAGCCTTATATGTTGTATCATCTACAGTAATTTCTTTTTCTTCAGGTACCATGGTAACGATTGTAAAATCCTTGTTAAAGTCAGCATTATCAGGATATGGAGAGCGCATTTTGATTTGAGCAGGAATTACATAGCCGTTGATGTTTACTGTTTCTGAAGAGAAATAAACATTTCCATTCAGATAAGTATTAACAGCCTCAGCAAGAGTGTAGTAGGAATCATTATTCTTTTTGATTTCTCTGCCTGCAGTGAATTTTGAATCTTCATATGGGTATTCATAAACCATTACTTTCTGGTCTGTGAAAGGAAGGCTTGGGTCATACTTGTCAGCCCTCATTCTTACTCTATATTTAGCGGGCGTGACTGTAGAACCTGTAAGTTCTGAGTATAAGTCAAAAACTGTCAGATATATTTTAGAACTTGTATCTCCCAATCCAAATGTATATAAAGTCATTTTATTTTTATATTCATCTGAAATGACATCTCCTGAAATCATGCCCAGACCTTCTGCCGTAATAATTACATCATTTCTTAATGGATTATCTGTCAATTTTTCATTTCTTGTTTTTGATAAAACACTGTAGATATTGTAATTCGCATGCGCAAGTCTGTAGCAAGAACTTGTTTTTTCACTTCCTTCCATGGCAGGTGAATACTTATGACTAAAGTAAAGCTTTTCTTTTCCGTTTACATTTACATAATGATAGTCTCTTGCCCGGTCATAATCTGTAGCATCTTCTAGGGCATAACTTGTTATATGGCAATAATCACTTTCACTTGAATCATAGGTGTATGTATAGGTGTCATAATATTTCCCAGAAATATTATCTTTATTTAGATTTTCTGGGAAACTTTGAACCTTGACTACATTTGGATCCTGATTAATCCTAAAAAGGGCATAAGTAGCTTTGTCTATATCAGTGTAATCGTAGCGACTTTTGGCAAGCTCTGAACTTTTGCTGAGGCCAACCATTTCTTCAAATTCCTGGACACAGGCTAGATTGTTTAATTTAGAGTTGTTCCCCTTAAGATGATTTAGCATTTTGCTGGATTCCCAGTTGAGCTGAAGATTTGCAATCTTTACCCCGTCGCTGTTAAAAATTGTAAAATAGTCCGAACAGTATACCTTTCCGCCTTTCTGATATGGCATGTTAAGGCTTACATTGTTTGACCAGGCTTCAATATATTCTGTAACACCGATTTTCTTCAGCATTTCATCCAGATCCAGCAAGTCAATATAGTGCAGAATCAGCTGTTTTTCTCTTTCTGTAAATTTATCATTGATTGATATGGAGCGGTTTGAAAAAGCCACTCTTGCTGAGGCAGATTCATAAGTGTTTTTCAAGACTACATATTCTTCATTTCCAATGGTAATTAAATTTCCAGCGCTAATTGTTTTTAAGTTTGCGATGCTTTCAATAGGATTACTTTTTGTGTTAGTTTCTGATTCAGGTTCAGAACATGCTATAAATGCAAACGCTGCTCCCATAAGAGCAAATAGTCCAAGCTTTTTTATTAATTTCATTAACAGACTCCCTGATGTGCTAGATAAGTGTTTTATCAAAGTATATTAGTTTTTTCTTACTAAGACAACAGAACGCCCGTTCTGGGATCACGGGCATTTGGTTTACAGAAAGCAGTATTTCGAGGGCAATATATCAGACCTATATAATCTTTCCCCGGTTCTTCTTTATCTCACTTCTGATTTTCTTCAGCCTTAATTTGCGTTCCTTGCTGGCACGAGTCGGCTTTGTTTTGATTCGCTTTTTAGGAATTACAAGTGCCTGAACAATCCGCGCTTCAAGCCGGCTCAGAGCGATTTCTCGGTTTCGTTCCTGATAGCGTTCGTCATCAACATCGAGGAAAAGGCCGTCATCCTTATTGATGAATGAAGCCAGTTTTGCTCGGAGGCGGTTGAGTTCAATGTCCGTAAGCCCGCCGAGAGCAGTAACAGAAATTACCAGATGAACTTTGGTATTCACCTTGTTTACATTTTGGCCACCGTTACCTCCGCTGCGGGCAAAGGTCATTTGAGAATTATTGATTATGGATTCGTGAAGTTTCGCTCGGTTCATTTTTACCCCCTCCCCAGAATTGCAAGAATGGTTATCATAAGAACTGAACAGGAACAACAAAATTTCCATCTTCCTTATTGATATTATACACCATAAACAAACATATAGCTTAAGTTTTTCTAAGATTGGAAATCCTGGCAAACAAAGCGGGCAAGAACCTATGATCCATTCGGAATAGGCTCTTGCCCGAATCACCCCATTATCAACACAATGATTATCTGTCAAACACGGGAGCTTCTGCCGAAGGCACCTTAGACAGTACCGCCATAAATTTTTCCCTCGAGGCCCGATTTGCCCTGTCTTCGAGATATTTCTGAGTTTCAAAAGACGCAATCTTCTCGGCGACAGCAGAGACAACGAACTGATTTATAGAAATATTATCCTGAACCGCAATTTCTTTCACCGCTGCATGATAAGAATCCGGCATTCTCAAACTTAAACTTCCCATAATCACACCTCCAGCTCCTCTAAAAATTCTTTCGGTGTAAGAATCCTTACACCAAGATTTTCCGCTTCACGGAAATCCTTTTTATTAAAGGTAACGACAGCCTGAGCATTCGACTGAATCGTCACTTCCAGGATATGGTCATCGAACGGGTCTTTCAGATACGGCCGCCAAAGGTAAAAAATCTTCGTCCTGACTCCGACAGCGCAAATATAATCTATGAAATCATCAATGTCGGAATCCGTAAAAATAGCTCTGTCCAAATGATTCTTAAGAATAGCCTCATATTCCAGAACCAACGGAACCGAAACTGCGAAATCAAAAGCCCCCTCGCCTATCTTTGAAATCAACTCAAATGATTTTCCCTTACTACTCTGAAAAGCTGAGAGAATCACATTCGTATCAATCACGATTAACGGTTTCATTATTTAGTATTATATATGATACCATAGTAATTGTCAAAGTAAAAAAAAACGCTTAATCTAACTATGGTTTACTTATAACAGCAGGAGGAACTGATATGAAGAATTTTATGGAATACAAGGGGTATGTCGGAAGCGTTGAATTTTCTCAGGAAGATGAGCTTTTTTACGGAAAGGTTTTTGGTATTCGTGCCCTTATTTCATACCAAGGAACAAATGCCACGGAACTTATAAAAGATTTTCACGAATCTGTAGACGGCTATCTTGAACTATGCATGGAGGAAGGAATGGAGCCGGAGAAAGCATACAAAGGGTCTTTCAACATCCGTGTTTCTCCGGAACTCCACAGGAAGATTGCTATCTATGCTATGGAGCATGACATAACGCTCAACAGTTTCGTAGAGCAGTCCGTAGAAAAACAACTCGCATTGACATACTGAAACCAATAACCCAAATATTCGGGTTACTGGTTATAATGCAGTACCCTGTGGAGTATTTCTACCAGATTCCCAGGCTTCAACAGTTTTTGGCAAAACACCAAGAACAAAAGCAAAGTTTTTCTGTGTCAAATTCAAATCTTCGCGAATACGTTTGATTTCTTTATCATGGTACTGAGGAAGTTCTGCAACGGTTACACTCATTTTTCTTGCTTTTGAAGTGTCACCTTTTGCGTATTCAAGACTTTCTGAGAGACCATTCATAATGCTTTCAAATACTTTATTTTCTGCCATCTTGGGCCTCCTTTTCAGTATTTTTTATTGCTCGAAATAATTCCTTATGTCGCTAAAGGAGCCGTTCAGCTTCCAAACTCTCTCCGATTTTTTATGGGAAAGAAAACTTATAATAACGGCACTTCTGTCTACATAAGAATTCGGATATTCTTCAAGTTTTGCTCAATAGAGTACCCCTATCTTAATGTTAATGCTCCAAAATCCATTTAATACCACGGGCTGTACGGACGGTTGTATCTGAAAAATGGTTGCCTTTGTTTAATTCAAAAGTAATAGGAATATCCTTTGATTTATACAGTTCAAAGAGGTGTTCTGTGTTGTCCTGTACGGTACATAATACCTTATTTTTGGCGCTTGCTTCAGTATCTCCAAGAGAAAGGTAAATGCAGTCCGGTTTTTGAATAAAATCGTGAGATTCAGCGTATTCTGCAAAGCCTGGAAACCATAGAGAACCGGAAGCGCTGGCTATTTTAGTAAAAATATCAGTTTTATAAGCTGAATATAGGGCAAAGAGACCTGCAAGAGAATAGCCGGAAAGTGCAATATACGAAGGTTTTGTGCCTATAGAACTGCATATAGCAGGAATAATATTGCATGAAAGAAGTGAAAGATAAGCATCAGCGCCACCGGAAAATGCATGGTCATTCTTGTATAGGGCAGGGTTTTCCCATGGAGACATATCGTTATTCCAGTCCAGATTGCCGATTGCAGCGAGGGTAAAAGGCGGACAGTTAATATTCTGGCATTCATTCCATACGGATTCACATTCATTGCCGTAAGTATTCAGTATTACAAGTGGAGAACCTGTATTTTCAGAGCCAAAAATTGATATGTTTTTGCCTTCGATTTCAATCGATTCCATATTCTGTGAAGCAGCTATTCAATATTATGAATTACAGAACGTACTTTGCCGATTACACGGAAATCTTCTGTTTCGGATGATTCGTACATTGGATCATAGTGCTTGTTGTCAGAAATGATTTTTACGCCTTCACTTGTACGCTGCAGTCGTTTTACGAATCCTTTTCCTTTGTAGATAATCGTATAAATGCCGTCTTCACCATCATAGCCGTTCATATCGCAGATGATAATATCGCCGCTAAACAGGGTTGGCTCCATGGAGTCCCCCTTCACTCTTGAAGCTGCGAATTTATCACCGTATTTTCTTAATTCTTTAGGAACCGCTATGTAATCTGTAACGATATCTGAATCCGGCACGAACTGGCCGTGACCTGCAGAAAAGGCCTGCTCTACTACAGGAATCAGCATTACATCTTCTGATATAGTTGTTTTAAGACCTTCATTTGAAATACCGAAGAATTCTTCAGCTGTGGTACCAAAAACAGAAAGGATTCTGAGGGCTTCTTCGATGGACGGAAAGCGAGATTTATAGATTCTGTTTCGCATAGACTGTAAATCCATGCCGGTTTCCTTACAGAGCCATTCCTGGGTCTTCCCCTTCTCTGCCAGTTTTGCTTTAATGCCGTTCCAAAAGTCCGTAGCTTCCATTTCTGCCCTCTTCCAAAAGTATACCACACAAAAAGGAATAAATAAATAGTATTCCGAAAGATTATTATTATTGACTTTAAACTATTCCGAATGTAATATCTAAATTATGATAACAGGATTCCCAAGTCCTGCCCAGGGCTATGAAGACAACAGATTTGATTTGAACTCTTTTTGCATTAAGCATCCGGCTGCCACATTTTTTATGACGATAGATACTGACCGGTACAACGATATGAGCATCTACAGAGGCGATTTAATTATTATTGATAGGGCAAAAAAACTTAATGCAAAATCGCTTGTAGTTTATGAGTGTGACGGAGAATTCGTTATCGGACGGCTGACTGGCATTAAAAAAGAGGTACATGTGACGGGAGCAATAATAAATGTCATTCACACGGTAAAGGAAATATGATTCTTCATTGTGACAGCAATAGCTTTTATGCTTCCTGTGAACAGATTTTTCGACCTGATTTACGCGGAAAGCCTGTTGCAGTTTTATCGAACAATGACGGAATCATTATTGCCCTTACCAAGGAAGCTAAGGCTTTAGGTATCAAGCGCGGAGATCCCTTTTTCAAAGTAAGGCATATCTGTGAATCAAATAATATCACTGTCTTTTCCAGTAATTACACGCTATACGCGGATATTTCAAGGCGAATTACTTCTATATATATGGAATACGCTCCGGATATTGAAGAGTATTCTATTGATGAATCTTTTCTTTTTTTCAACCGCTGCAATTTTTCTGTTCAGGATTGGTATGAAATAGGACATGACTTGAAGCAACGGATTTATAAAGAAATCGGGATGCCCATATGTGTGGGTGCTGCTCCAACAAAAACTCTTGCAAAACTCTACAACAAGAAGGCAAAGGAACACGATGGCGTATTTGTTTATGAACCTTCAAAAGTTGATGCTCTCCTGGCTCAAACTGACTGCGGCACAATCTGGGGAATCGGCCCTGCCCGAGCCCGTACGCTTCTTTCACATGGTATCAAAAACGCATTGCAGTTAAAGGATATGCCCTTATTCGATGCCAAAAAACTTCTCACGATTCAAGGATTTGCGACGGTCCAGGAACTGAACGGGATTTCCTGCATTGATAAAGTTATCCGTGAGAAGAAGGATGTGATAACATCCAGCCGTCAGTTCTCCAAAAAGGTTTATGACATGAAGACGCTGGAATGCGCTCTGGTCCAGTACGCGGAACTTGCTGTAGAACGACTTCGTTCACAGAAAAGTGAATGCGGGGCTGTTTCCATTTATATTTCTACCTGCAATTACTACGCTGACAATCCCGATGAGCAATATTCCAACGGAGCGATTATAGATCTTGAGAGGATGACCAGCTACACGCCGGACATAGTGATGGCGGCTAAGGCTGCCCTCCCCCATATCTTCCGAGCTGGATATGGTTATAAAACAATCATGGTTACTTTGATGAAGCTCCTCCCGGAAACCTTTCAAGGTGATTTATTCATCAACCCTTACGAAGATTTAAGACATAGAAATTTTATGAACACCTTGGACGGAATATCCAAAAAGTACGGCCGGGGAACGCTCACGCTTGCAAAAGGATATGAACAGCGTGGCTGGGAAATGAAGCGTGAGTTTTTAAGTCCGTGCTGGACTACGAGGTATGGGGACTTTCCGAAGATTCATTAGAAAAATTACACTTTTGTAATAAAAATTATTTTCAATCTATCGCTGTCAATTAAACTTGTGTAATTGTCAAAGCTTATTTTTTTTCTTGTATAACCCAATACATTCAAAAATTACTTGACAACTACACCGCTTGCTTGTATATTATAATTCAAGAAGTGCTTGAATAACGTAATATATCCAATTTTAACGATTCAGGCACTTACCTTTACGGAGGAATTATATGTCATATACAAAGCATTTTTATGTTGAACGTGCTTTACAAAATTTTTCTTTAACAGAAGGAACAATTGCAAACCTCATCATTTCTTTTGCAGCTTTTGCGGCCAAGAAAAACAAACTTACCTCTTCAGTTACCGTTACAGAAGCTCTTTTAGGGAACGACATTCCTGCCGCAATAAAGGAATTCATCGAAAATGAAGGAGCCAAATGGAAAAACAGCAGCCTTTCAACATTCGAAAAAGTCTCTGCAGAAGACATAAAGTCTTACATAATCGATACAATCGAAACTGAAAATAACAAATTCGGACATAAGGATTTTGTTCTCACAATTCCTCCTTCCCTCAACGATTTGTGTGCAAACATTCTTGATATTAAAAAAGATGATTCAGTGATTGATCTTGGGGCTGGATTCGCTTCTTTCCTTATTCATGTCGCAAAAAATTTTACATGCAAAAATCTTGTGGGAATTGAAATCAGCAGAAAAACCTGGCTTTACGGAAATATGCTCTCATATCTTGAAAGTGTGGCACCGGAGATTAAACTTGGGGATGTCCTTACCCTCGATGAAACAAAAAAATATGACAAGATTCTTGCTTTTCCGGAACTTGCTTCTAATATGACAATTTCTTTTGTCGAAAAGATTTTGAAGCTTCTTTCGGACAATGGTCGCGCAGTTGTTTTTCTGACACAGGGGTTTTTGGTCAATGAGGGGCTTGGTTTTAAAGAAGAAAGAAAGAATCTTATTGAAGGTGGATTTGTTGAATCTGTTATAGAACTTCCTTCCGGAGTTTTGCAGCCGTACACCAGTATAAATACTGTCCTGCTAGTTTTGTCAAAGGGTAATGATAAATCTAGAATTGTCGATGCATCTGACTTTTATGAAAACACAAGACGAGGAACAAGTACGCTGACTGTTGAATCTGCAAAGTCAATTTATAAAATGCTGACCGAAGAGAGTAAAAAATCACGCGTCATCAAAAATGAGGCAATCAAAGAGAAAGACTATAACCTTGCCTCGCGAACATATTTTCTCGAAGAAAAAATCATCTTGAGCGGTGTTGAGCAATATGAAAAACTTTCAGATCTTGTTGAGACAAAAATCATGCGCGGAGCTCAGATAAAAGCTTCTGAACTTGAAGAACTCGGGAGTGACGAGGACACGGGAATTTATTACGCATTTGCAAAAGATATAAAAGATAATCGTCTGGTCAGCGGATTAAAACCTCTTAAAAAACTTGAGGCAAAACTTGAGGCAATCACACTAAAAAACAACGATATCCTTCTTGTAATGGCTATGACCGAAACGCTCAAAGCTGCTTGTGTTGAAAATCTCGAAGGACGAAAAATTATTCCTGCGAGCAATATCTACATAATCCGTCTGAACAAAGAGAAAATCCTGCCTCTGTATTTCAAAATGCTTTTGGAAACATCTCAAGCCACACAACTTTTCAATGCGTTTGGTGGAGGCGGACCACTCAGGGCAATCAGTGTAGATTTTCTGAACAAGCTTCAGATTCCACTACCCCCTCTTGAACTTCAGAAAGAGCTGGTTCAAAGGTATCAGAAAATAGAGGATGAGAGCGAGATTTTAAGACAACGGCTCGCAGCTCTGGCAAGGGAAAAAGGTGAAGTTTTAGCTTCTCTCTTTTAATCTGTAAAAATCAAAAAAAAAGTCGATTTTTCTCTCAATGTTTTTTGCACTGTCATACGGCAGGGCTGGGAGAGTCGTCGTCTCTTCAGAAAAATACTGTCCTACCCCGGCAGTTTAAGGAGGATGTTATGGAAATGAAAGCGGTTAGAAATACTTATTCAGAGTTCATGGAATTTGATTTACAAGATGTAGTTTCTGCAAATGTAAAACGATGTGTTGCCGAATCAGGATTAACAGCACAGGAACTTTGTTACCGTACAAATCTTTCGATTGCCACAATTAACCGACTCAAAGCAGGCGAACATCTATCAATACGGGGAATCTGTGCTTTGGCAGAAGCGTTAGGCAAAAACTGGCGGGAATTCTTTAATTGAGGGGCTGTAAG
>Ga0326511_10004471_pt1 | contig 11109 bp, 21 predicted proteins | sample 0_2496_0518_D_FD_203701 | JGI IMG/M metagenome (GOLD analysis project Ga0326511, IMG submission 203701) | Bovine rumen microbial communities from UC Davis, California, United States - 0_2496_0518 | ecosystem: Host-associated > Mammals > Digestive system > Stomach > Rumen | place: USA...
CATAATGGCCGTCAGCTGACCGCCGGAAGCCGAATGGAACGGATCCAGAGGCGAGGCACTTTTTCGCGTTGTCCTCATAACCGCGCCGGATCTTCTGGGCCAGCTCCGCGGAATAGTATTGAGCGAGGCCCTCGAAAACGGACTCGATCAAGATTCCGGACGGGTTGTCACTGATCGGTTCGGTTGCAGACACGACACGAACACCATTCTGCCGGAGTTCGTGCTTGTATCTGGCGCTGTCGTATTTGTCGCGGGAGAAGCGGTCAAGAGCATACACGATAATGGCACAAAACCGGCCCTTCCGCGCGTCCTTTATCATCTGGAGGAATTGTGGGCGGCGGTCCGTCCGGCCCGTCAGGGCGCGATCTGCATAGGTCTGGAGTACGTTGTAGCCCTCTCGTTCTGCAAAGGCCATGCAGACGTTAATTTGCTGTTCAATGGAGGCTTCACGCTGGGCGGAGGAGCTGAAGCGGGCGTAGATGACGGCGTTCATTCATATACCTCCCTATATTGCTTCATTGGCTTCTTTTTCCATCTGATAGACAGATTTCCGGGAGCCGATGTGCTTCAGGCGGTAGTGGCGCATTTCGTGCCGGTAAGTTTTTCGTTTTTCTTCAAACGAGAGGCGGGAGCTGATGTAGATGTTCGTCACACCGTCGGGGCTCTCGCGGATCGCGCCGAAGACGCCGGGAGGAAGGTCAACCTCCCGGACGCAAACATCACCATCAAATGTCATCGTTTTCTCCCTCCATTGATTTCAGTACAGCGACCGCCGCCCGGATCGCTTCCGGCTTGGCGTTCTTCGCGAGGCGGAAGAGGATCTGCTGGTCTGCGCTCGCAGCCTCTGCTTCGTCGGTATAATCGGACTGGATCAGCTGGGCGGGACTCAGCCCCAGCACCTTGGCCAGAGCGGCGACCTTATCTCTGCCCATGTTTTTGATTAGGCCGTTCTCCCATTTTCTGACGGTGGATTTCCCAACACCAACAGCGTCTCCAACCTCTTCGAGGGTCAGGCCGAGCGCTAATCTTTTATCTTTAATCATGGCCCCGATATTCTCGTTAGACATTTTCTTCGCACCTCCTGAGGGTATTATATTATAGAAGTGTCATTTATGCAACTTTTTTTTCAAAATGGGGTTGACAGGTGTCGTAAAAGACACTATAATCAGTGGTGTCTTGAAGGACACGAGCTAAGAGGAGGGCTAACACGATGAAGATCAAGGAAATGTTCAAGAAGGTTGAAGGGTACAACGAACTGGCCGAAGTAATGAACGCCGAAAAGGCGCATATCTGGTTCGCTGACAAGCTCTGTTGCTCGATCACCGATGGCGATTCCTTCACCGATTACAGTGAGTTCCGGAAATACGTTCGGAGGGAATATGTCAAGGATGTAGCGGATTTCATCCTCAATTCCGATGAATGGGAGATGAACAGCGAAGCCGATTACACCAGCAACTCTGGACGGGTTCTCACCTTTGAGATTTACATCGAACGGGATTGAATCGACGATCTGATCCCGGCAGACAGCCCCCGGAACTCCCGGAGGTTGTAGCCGGAACCAGATTCCGGAGAAAGGGGGAAATATTCGGATGAACGCAAGAAAACTGAAGGCGGAAATGGTGCTGAAGGACAAGAGCGTGGACGATGTTTGCGCGGCTGCGGGGTTTGGCAGAAGCTCATGGTTCCGGAAGATCTCCGGAGAGACTGAATTCACACAGGGTGAAATCAGCGCTATTTCAAATCTGCTCAGCCTGAATTCAGAGCAGATCGGAAGTATTTTTTTTGACCCGGAAGTGTCCTAAAAGACACATGGAGGAACCATGACGAACAGTCTCTTATTCGAACGGAACCTATACCGGGCTGTTGCCCGCTTCAAGGCAGAACACAAGGAATTGTTGGAAGAAAAAACCAGGGCGAGAAAAACGAGAGAAAGTGAGGAAAAAAGCAATGGCAAATTGGAATTATCTTGATCTGGATGCCACCAAGGCAAACATCCGAGAGACTGCGCTTAACACTGTCCACAGCATTGTCAATGATAGCAACAAGACCGCGGAAATGAAAATTGCAGGCATTAGCGCCGTACTTGACATGGTAGCTGATATCGATGAGCAGATCATGCTTGAGAAAAGCAGACGTGATAGCAAATGAGAAACACAAAGCCTTCATGCATGGGGCATTATCCGGACTGCTTCGCAAGGTGGAAAGGCACTTGCCAGCTTTTAAGAAGCACCAATTTCGGCGATCGGGAGTGCCCTTTTTACAAGAGTACTGAACAGTACATCGCGGAAGAACGAGAACAGAAAAAAGCCCGGAGCAGTTACAGCTGCTCCAGGGCCAGAAAGGATTAAAACCATGAAACAGTATAGCATAAAAGACCGGCTTTTAACAGCCCTGGCCGTTGTCCTGGTGCTGGGTGACATCGCCCTGGGGGCGCTGATCTGGCAGCGGGACCGCGAAGAACAGCAGGAAGCCATCCGGAACTCCATCCCGTTTACAAACCAGTGCATCGAGTGGACCGGGGCCGGATACCAGCAGATCGGAGGCGGAGCGAATGATTGATAAATGCCTTCCGCTGCCGAACGTAGCCGGACGCTGGACTTCCGGCGGGAAATATCCGGACACGGTCTGGGTGGAGATGAGCGACGGGAAGAAGATCGCCTATGATATTCGGATCACGCAGCCGGCGCTCCAGGAACGGCATGAGGATCATGTGGGCTATAGGAGGTGCCGAGATGCTGAATGAAAGACCGACCTGCGAGGGCTGCGAGTTTTGCCGCCTACGGATGCAGAGAGATGCTGGAGGATGGGAGGCTTACTGCACGGCCCTGTCCAAAGGCGGGAAATTTATCGCTGTGCAGTATGGATTAAAGCTGAATTGGGCCAAGCGTGAACTGCTGGACCGGCTGAACACGCGGATCTGCCCCAGCTGGTGCCCTAAGTGGCAGAGAGGCGGTGATTCGTAACGGAGTTAGACTATAAAATTCTGTCTTCCGGTTCGATTGGAAATGCTGTCAGAATCCGGAACATCATGATCGACTGTGGGATCCCTTTTAGTAAGATGAAGGAAGAGCTTTACAAGTGCCAATACTTGCTGATTACACACGATCACCAGGATCATGTAAAGCCTCAGACACTCCACCAGATTGAGAAATGGTTTCCAAACATTGAGATCTACTCCACATATAAGGTGGCCAGAATAAGTGATTCTGTGACGGCTATAAACACAGACTATCTCCCGATCTGGTTACCGCGGGCGAAATGCAATATGTGGGCCGTGCCGGTTCCCCACAATACCCTCTGCTTCGCGTATGTGATGAAATTCGAAGATATTGAACTGGTATACGCAACGGATCTAAAAAACACCGATGATCTAAGCAGATTCACAGAGGAAAACGGGTTCCAGTATGACTTCACCTTCCTGGAATCCAACTATGATGAAACGAAACTCAGGATACTTGGAGATTCGTGGCACGGCCAATATAACGCCTATGTGGACAGTTCCGAGCGCCACCTGTCAAAGGATGATTCGTTAAAGTTCTATGTGAAATATAGGACAGAAGGAGGGAAATACATTGAGTTACACAAATCCACCAGATTTTATTGATGGGATATCGATCCAGTACGGGTTGATCCGATTCGACAGCTATCTGCAATACAAATGCAGAGCTGTGGAGGCACGGGATTTTCTCAAATCTCTGGAAGTGACTCCGGAAAGCGAGCAGGCTTGTAAACGGACCGTAGCGGCCGCACGGAAAATCTCCGATCAGCTGAACGAAGCGAAGATCCGGGCGAAGAAGACTGTGCTGGAGCCTTATTTGGCCTTCGAAGACCAGGTTAAAGAAATCATCGGGATCATTAGCGAGGGCGAAACGGTAGCCAGGGAAAAGCTCAAAGAGATCGATGATGCCCGACGGGAAGAAAAAAGGACGGCCATTCGAGAGATTTGGGACGCAAGGGTTCACTCTTTTGACTGCGGTGCGTATCTGGATTTCCAGGATTTTCTGCAAGAGCGCCATTTAAACAAAACCGTAACCATGCGGGAAGTTGAGCAGGATATGGTGAGATTCTTAGTAGATAAATCCGAGGACATCCGTTTTCTCTTACAGAAACCGCGGAGAGAAGAATATATCGCAGAATATAAGAAGTGCCTGAGCCTGGGCAAGACTCTGGCCACGGTGGACGAACGGCACGAAGAGGTAAAGGCCATCAGCGATGAACCGTATATCCTTATCCGGATCTCCGGCAAGGCTAATGTGATTCTGGCGAAGCAACTGTTAAAAGATATCGACTATACAGTAATGGAGGAGAAATAATATGGAACGCATCGAAAATTGTGCAATGATTAAGGCTGAGATCGTGAACGGCACCCGGCTGGAGATGAAATTTTATGACGATGTGAACGACGTTCTGCGGACCGTCAAGTTTAACAAGCGGAGCTATGACCGTGAAAAGGGACAGTTTGTGGATGATCCGGAGAAGGCCGAGCGCTGCGAAGAGTGGAGCCAGAAATACTTCGGCTGCTCATTTGATGAAGTTCCGGAGCACGTCGGAGCTGTTCGGGACATTTACGTCTATGATAACTTCTGCTCCCTTTGGGAATCTGAAGAAACCCAGCGGGCTAAAAAGTTCGACAGCCCGATTAAGGGGATCATCAAAACCAAGATTGAAAACATTTATGTAGATAATATCGGGATCCATGTTGAGTATATGTATAATGGCGATCTCTACGAAAGCAAATACACCACCTCCGAGTTTATCCGGGATCTGAAGAAATGGGTCCGGGATCCGGAACGGGAAGCCATGGCGAAGCGTCGCTTCAAGGATATTTTCGGAAAGGATATTTCTGAAAAGGATGCTCTGATCGGCGAAGAAATCCAGGTACAGGTTAAGAAAGCTTTTTCCAGCTATTACGGGGAAATCCTTCCCCTGTAACGAGGTGTGAGAAATGACCACAGAAGAACTTTTCGAAACTTACCCGGATATCCTGGTATATGACTTCGAAGTGTTTAAAAAATTCTGGTGCGTGGTCATTTGCTCCGCGGATGGGGTCCAGACAATTGTCGATCAGAAAAGCCTGGTGGAATTCTACGACAGTCATAAAGACTGGATATGGATCGGCTACAATTCCAACCACTACGACTCTTATATTCTGGGTGCCGTGTACAATTGGATGTCTAACAAAACATTGTATGCGGCATCCCAGGACCTGATCGAAACAGGGAAAACCCAGCGAGGCGGAGGGCCACCGGAAGACTTTATCTCGTATGACACCGGAGACAGATTCAGATCCCTAAAAGAGCTGGAGGCTTTCATGGGCCACAGTATCGAGGAGTCGTCCATCCCTTTTGATTGTGACGAAGAGTTTACCGACGAAATGAAAGAAGAAACTATCCGATACTGTACCCATGACGTGCTGGAAACGGTCGAAGTTCTGAAGCGCCGGATCTATGATTTTATGGCTCAGAAAAGCTTGATCGAAACTTTTGAACTGCCGAAGCAGGATTACCGGCTTACAAAAGCCCAGCTCACGGCCAAGGTGCTGAAGTGTACGAAACATCTGAATCTGAAGAATCAGGAATGGGCAAATAAGATCCTTCCCTGCGTACAGATCCGGAAGTACACAGAGGTGCTGGACTTCTATAGCAGCAGCAAAAACTACTGCGAAGGACAGAAGAAGGAAATCGAAATTTCCGGCGTGCCTCACACCTTCGCCCTGGGCGGAATCCACGGAGCTATTAAACGCTGTCACCGGAAGGGCGATCTGCTGCACATTGACGTAACCTCCTATTATCCGTCAATCATGATCCAGCACGACCTTCTGACACGGCAGAGCAAAGAACCGGAGCTGTTCACCAAGATCTATAACAAGCGGGTGGAGCTGAAGAAGGCCGGGAAGAAGCAGGAGCAGGCCCCGTATAAGATCATCCTCAACAGCACCTTCGGCATAACCAATCAGGAGTTTTCGAAAGCCTATGACCCCCAGCGGAACCACGATGTATGTATTAATGGGCAGCTGATGCTGCTGATGCTGCTGGAAATGCTGGAAGGGACCTGTGACCTGATCCAGTCTAACACAGACGGCATTATCGTGGACTGCACCGGCCGGGACCGGCAAAAGGTCGAGGAGATCTGCCACGAATGGGAACGACTGACAAAAATGGGGCTTTCCTTCGAACAGGTGTCTGAGATCTGGCAGAAGGATGTGAATAACTACCTGATCCGCTTCGACAATGGGAAGGAAGAAGCCAAGGGAGCTTACGTCAAGTTTAACAGCGACCTGGACAACGATATGAGCATCGTGAACGAAGCGCTCCGGGAAGGACTTCGGAAAATGAGCTTCAAAGCTATTGAAGACTATATTGAAGCCCACAACAAACCGGAAGATCTGATCAAGTTCCAGAAGATAGTGAAGCTGTCCAGCAAGTATAGCCATGTATATTACGGATTCAATGAGATTAAGAACCACAAATGCTTCCGGCTGTTCGCGATATGTGACGGAGAGGTGCTGTCCAAAGCGAAAAACCAGGACGGCACCCACGAGAAGTATGCCAATACTCCGGAGAGCGCGACCGTTGTTTTCGGGGATCTTGGAGACAAGAACCTGACCGACATAACGGGCCGAACGTTCGGGATTGAATCCATTGATAAGCAATACTACATGGATCTGGCAAGAGACAGAGCGATGGATTTCGGCCTTGCAAGGTGGTGTTCGGATGCATGACGGACTGTATAAGGGGTTCATCAAATGCAACAGCGACAAGACGGCCGCGCAGCCATACAAGGACGGCGAACCGCTCCTGACGCTGGAAGAAGCCCAGCAATGCGACTCCTATGCCGGGGTGATGAACGACAATGTGGTTATGGTGGATATCGATGACAGCGGTCACGCCGAAAGGCTGAAGAGAATTATAGATGCCTACCAGATTAAATGCAGAATCACCAGGACCCGGCGCGGAATGCATTTTACATTCTTCTGCAACGAACAATTGATGAATCATAACCACATTGAAACGGCCATTGGACTGATCGCGGATTACAAGTACGGTATCAACTGCTCCTATGAGGTGCTGAAGATCAACGGCAAAGAGCGGGAGGTTGTCGCGGATCCGGAGATGATCCAGACCATTCCCCGCTGGTTATACCCGAAAAGCGACAAGGTGATCAAAGCAAACGATCCGGAGTATACCAGCATCGTCGGACTCTCCCAGGGGAGCCGGGACGAAACCCTGTTCAAGTGGAATACATCCAACTGCCGGAGGTCGAAGAACGCATCAAACAAAACCCCTTTCAATGTGCTGGCGAACATCAGCAAGCGAGACTATGACCGGCTTTTTACAATCATTAACCAGTTTATCTTCGATGACCCGCTGCCGGAAGACGAATTTAAGAAATTCCTGGATCAGCACACCTTTGAAGAGAAAACCGGTTTTGCTAAAGAGAATGAAAAGAAAGCAAAGAAGGGAGGCGAATACAGGGACCTGGTTCTGGATCTGAAGGAAGCCGCGAAGGTTCAGCAGTTCGGAAAAGCTTTGTACAGGATAGTCGACGGTAAATACTACAGACTTTTGAGCGATGTTTTTATCAATTACGAGCTGATCGCGATCCGCGGAATGGAACCAGAAAAACAGAAAGCAGCTCAAACTATGATCCGTTCCTTCCAGAAAGAAGACAACGTCAGATTCGATTCATATTATGTCGGATTTAAAAACGGCGTGATGAACTGGAGAACCGGCGACTTCTTCCCCTATGGCCAGAAGGATGTTCCGATCTTCCGGTACTTCGATGTGAATTATAACCCGGAAGCTGACACGGCCTATGTGGACGCGATCATTACGGACTGGTGCCAGGGCGATAAAGTCAAAAAGCAGATGCTTTACGAGTTAGCCGGATGCTGCTTCTATTCGGATAAGCCAATAAAAAAATGGTGGGCCATTGAGGGGAAAGCGGACACCGGAAAGTCTACTTTCCTCCGGCTCCTCCGGGAAGTTGTTGGCGATGATAACGTTGGAAGCACGCCTATCCAGAATTTGAAGGATTCAAACGCAATTGCGGAGCTGATCGACAAGCCGGTAAATATCGTTGACGATGGATCCAGCAAATTTACAACAGACCTGTCAAATCTGCGGAGAATCATCCAGGGCGATGAAATGCAAGTGAAGCTGCTATACCAGAACCGCTTCACGGTCCGGATTGAATCCAGGATGGTGTTTGTTTTCAATAAGATTCCGAGGTTCCGAGACGATAACGACGCCACAGCAAAGAAAATGCTGACAATTGGATTTAATCGGGTGTATTCGGACGAAGAGAAGGATACGAACCTGATCGACAAGCTGGTGACAGAATCCAATAAAGAAGCGTTTTTGAAGCTCGCAATCGATGGAATGCGGAAAGTTCTGGAAAGAAACCTGACTTTCACGGTTTCGGATGAATCAAAACGGATCGTCGCTCAGATCATGGAAGAAAGCGACCAGTTTGTGAGCTTTATGGCGGATACTATCTCCGATGATTATGGATGGGAAGAATTCCTGGACGGAAAAAAGACGGCCGATGTTTATGAAACGTTCCGGAGCTGGACAGAGGCGGAAGGATATCAAAGCCCACTGGTAAGAAAGCAGTTCACGGAAAGATGCTTGAAAGAGTCCGGAGCAAAGATCAAAAAGTCCCATGGGAATGCATTTTACGACTTCGGAAACAAAACGGGTGCTTAGAGGGTGCTTAGAGGGTGCTTACAAAAAAACGTAAGCACCCGCTGGAAGCGTTGATACACAAGGCTTAGAGGCCCGCGGGTGCTCAGGTGCTTACATACAGGCTTGCTTTTTAGTAATTTTTTTAAAGAGAGAAAATTATTTTTTGTAAAAGAAATTAAGCAGTATGTAAGCACCCAAGCACCCGACCGGGGTTGAGGCTTTATAAATCAATGGGTTGAGCCGGGTGCTCAGAAAAAAACGTAAGCACCCGGTAAGCACCCGGTAAGCACCCGGTAAGCACCCAAACGCAGAAATGGAGGTAAATATGAGTTTAACACGTTTAACTGACAGAATCGAACCGGAAGGACCCGATGGCGGAGAAGTCGTCGTCCGGCGGTATGGAATGTGGGGAACAAGTTCCGAGATCGAAGTTCGTGGAAAGAACAAATACTTTGTTGTGCATCCTAATAAGAAGGAAAAGAATTTCAGAACGCTGGCGGAGGCCGAGAAATACCTGGAGGAATGTCTATGAAACTGTTTGATAAGCTCCGGAGAAAAGCCCAGTGGAACGTTTATAACATGTTTGATCTGTACGAATTTGCCGAATGTTCAAACTGTGGAGCAGAAGTCGAACCGGACTTCTCATTGTTCCCGGAGATCATCTACCCGGAGCGCTGCCCGGAGTGCGGGGCCAAGATGGTGGATACCGTGGCGGTCAGCTGATTGGAGGTGATGCGATTGTTTGTGATTGTAAACACCAGAGGCAAGGGAAAGGTTTATTTCGTTAAGGTTGAGAAGAGCAAGAAGGCGATCTGGACGACCGGTCCTTATGGCGAGATCCGGAAGAAGCGCGGAGGCGAGATGCACACCACGCATGAGGAATCCGTTGTGGTATACACGGAATACGTCCAGAAAGCGGCAACATACGAAACCAGAGAAGCCGCTGAGAGTGTGATTGCGGAGAATTCAATTCTTCGGTTCTGTCAGGTGGTGAAGTGGGATGACTGACAGGGAAAGAGCTATCGTAATGGCATACACGGGTATTGTGATGCTTTGCGGAGACAAGCTGCATATTTTCTATGAATACGTTTCAGAAAAGCTTGGTCGTCCCATCTGGACGCACGAGTTTTTCCGTCAGGCTGACACGATCAAAGAGCTTTCGAAGGAAGATTTCTTAAGTCTGTGCGCCGGGAAGCCGTATCCAAAGCCGGAACTCGGTAAAGGGGTGAAACAAAATGGCTGACAGGGAGAAGGTTATCAAAGGGCTGGAGCGTTGCAAACTGTATAATAAGGTTAATTGTGACAAATGTCCTTATGATTACAACGGCAGGGGAGAAGGGAAAAGTGAGTGTACCGCTGAATTGGCTTCCGATGCCATTGCCCTGCTGAAAGAACATGAACAGGATATTCAGAAACTTATAGCAGATTTGGACGATTTGCGAAAAGAGCATGAAAAGCTACTTGATAAAAAGATTCCTTTAATTACAAATGGTCAAGAGGTTATCCGGTGCAAGGATTGCCGATTCCGGGATGATCCCAACAGCGTGATTTCTGAATGGTTACCATGCCAATTTGCGAGAACACCTGATGATTGGTTTTGCGCTTGTGGTCGAACAGCTCGGAAATCCAGAACAGTTGTAAGGTGGTGACAGGATTGGATGTCGAGAGAATGAGAAAGGCCATGGCCAAGATGGGCTATAACCAGAAGAAGCTGGCAGACGCGTCAGGAATCACTCCGGAGGCTATCGGCCGTTATCTCAAGAACAAGCGTATCCCTAACAGTTACCAGCTGCAGCAGATTGCCCACGCTCTCCATGTAAGCATGGATTACCTCATGGGCGACGGCGACGAGAACGGAGGCGGTTAATGGAATGGTAAACTTGACCAAGATGCGAACGTTAATCAGTATCGAGACCCGGATCGGCGAGAAGCGAGCGCGGGTATTCTCCAAAGCAACAAAGATCACGACCTCAATCACTGGAATGCCGCACGGTGGCGGGAACCAGAGCAAGGTGGAAGCCGGAGCAATAGAGCTTGCGGAGATCGACGATGCATATGCTGAAGTATACTCTGATCTGTCCAGTATGCGGGCGGAGCTGTCCCCGCTGATCGGTTCCCTATCAAACCCGGACGACATAGCGGCGCTTCGCTACCGGTATATCATAGGCGTCCCGCTGCGGGATATCCCCAGCATGATGTGCGTGTCGGAGAGAGCGATGTTCTACCACCTGTCATCCGGGGAGCATCAGCTGACCAGGCTCTACCCTGATAATGTATGCCTGCGGTGATGAATGTTTGCATTGATTTGCAGTAGAATGTCATGATATGATGTATTCATGGAAGAGTGTCCAGAGCAGGACGCTCTTTTCTTTTTGCTTGTGGGTGCTGCGGGGTTCCACTCCTCCCCTGTGGCGGGACGTGC
>Ga0326511_10004473_pt1 | contig 11107 bp, 13 predicted proteins | sample 0_2496_0518_D_FD_203701 | JGI IMG/M metagenome (GOLD analysis project Ga0326511, IMG submission 203701) | Bovine rumen microbial communities from UC Davis, California, United States - 0_2496_0518 | ecosystem: Host-associated > Mammals > Digestive system > Stomach > Rumen | place: USA...
TCTACTGCTGTCAGAAGGTACCTAAGAGCATAGCACAAAGTATGCAGGATTAAACGCTACTTGTGCAGAAGACAATTCCACCACATGGTTGGACAGTGGAATTTAAAATTTTAATTTTGGATCAGATCACAAAAGCTGTCGTTGAGGGTGACAATGAGACCGTAATCAATTATACTAAACTGCAGGATGCTGCATACGCGGTACCGACACCGGATCATTACCTGCCGCTTCTCTACTGCCTCGGCGCAGCGGACGGCGACAGCGCGGAAGTTTTTAACAAGATCTGCAATCTCGGATCGATGGCGATGACCGGATACATCTGGGGATAACACCCGGAAATAATATCCGGGTATAATATCTGCGGGCCATACCCGGAGATAATGCCTTTGGATAATATCCGAACTAAGTGATAGGAGAGAATGAAAAATGGAAAAAGTATTACAGTTTTTACAGGATGCAGGCACATGGTATCTGGCAACCGTAGACGCGGAGGGCAATCCGCAGGTTCGTCCGTTCGGCGCACAGAATATTTTCGAAGATAAGCTCTACATCCAGACCGGTATCAAAAAAGAGGTGGCAAAGCAGATGCTCGCTCATCCGCAGATCGCCATCACCGGCATGGCAAAGGGCAAATGGATCCGCCTGAACGCGGAAGCCGTTCTCGATGAGCGCATCGAGGCACAGCAGGCAATGCTCGACGCCAACCCGGATCTGAAGAGCATGTACACAGCAGGTGACGGAAACACCGCAGTCTTCTATATCAAGAACGCAACCGCAGTATTCTGCAGCTTCACCGAGGATCCGGAGACAGTACAGTTCTGAGACGATAAGAACACAGTTGAGCAGCATAAGAAATGAGACAGGAGGGCCGGTAAGCGACCCTCCTTTTGGTGGTTATTATGGTTGGTCTTGGTACATTAATAAACGCTGCCTGCGTCCTGGCAGGCGGTCTGATCGGCAAAGGGATCGGAAAAATATTTAAAGAAGAGCAGCAGGAGGCGATCAATAAAGCCTGCGGAGTCAGTGTACTCTTCATCGGCATTGCCGGCGCGATGCAGGGCATGCTCCATATCGATGGCGCGACGCTGGTCAGCGGCAAGTCCATGCTCGTCGTGCTCTGTCTGGCGATCGGTACGATCGTCGGCGAACTGATCGGCATTGAAAAGGGCTTTGAATCGTTCGGTGAGTGGTTGAAGAGAAAAACGGGAAACGGCAGGGATGAGCGATTTGTGGAAGCCTTTGTCGTTTCCTCTCTGACGATCTGCATCGGCGCGATGGCCATCGTCGGATCGATCCAGGACGGCGTGACGGGCGATTATTCGATTCTGGCTGTGAAGTCCGTGCTCGACCTGATCATAATTGCCGTCATGACATCTTCCATGGGAAACGGGTGTATCTTTTCGGCGATCCCGATCCTGATTTTCGAAGGCTCCATCACTCTGCTGGCAAGACTGGTAGCACCGGTCATGACAGAAACGGCGATCGCCTATTTGTCGCTCGTCGGGTCCGTTCTCATCTTCTGCGTCGGCATCAATCTGGTGTGGGGCAGAAAAATCCGGGTTGCAAACATGCTTCCGGCGGTCGCCTTCGCGGTGGTGGCAGCGTATCTGCCGGTGGCTTGGTAAGCTGGGGGAGATTTCTTCGTCCTTCCGGCGGGCACATGAGCATCGCCTGATCCGGGTTCAATGCCTTCTGGTTCAATAGAACTGTCTTATCTTACTGTCTTATCTGTCTTATCTTGTCTTACTCTTGTCTAACTCTTGTCTAACCGACAATGTCGCGGATAAAATAATATCAAAAATGTGCTGATTTATTCTGAAAGTGATATAATAATATCAAATAATAATGGCAGAATCGGGAGATGGCCATGGGCCTGAGACGGAGGAGATATTATGTTGTTCAAAACGATAGAGGAAATAGACCGCGATCTGGCGAAGCGAGTCCGCTACCAGAGGAAAAAAAAGAAATATACACAGCAGCAGTTTGCCGTGAAGTGCAACATTCCCTACGGAACCTACAAAAAGTTTGAGCAGACAGGGGAGATATCTTTACAGGGACTTACAAAGATCGCGGTTGCGCTGGGGATGGAAGAGGAAATAGAAGGTCTGTTTACCAGGAAGGCATACGAGTCCATAGATGAGGTGGTACGCGAGTATGAACAGTACGAAAAGACTGGAAGTATATATTGAAAAGCACCGCGTCGGCACGCTGGCGCTGATGCCCGACCACCGGGTGGCATTCCAGTACGATGCTGCGTGGGTAAAGAGCGGCTTTTCCATATCTCCGTTTTCCCTTCCGCTGGATACAGAAGTGCATGTTCCGGCGAATATGAATTGCAGTGGTCTGTTTGGCGTTTTTGAAGATTCTCTCCCGGATGCATGGGGGCGATTGCTGGTCGATCGCGCGCTGGGCAGAAACGGGGTCAATCCTGCGAAGCTGAATGTTCTGGATCGCCTTGCATTGGTAGGCAGTGACGGCATGGGGGATCTGGAGTATCGTCCGTCAGAAATGTTTGATGAGCAGCTTAATGCTGAACTTTCGCTCGATGAGATACAGGAACAGTGTGATCGGATCCTGCGAGCGGAAGATGCAGAGCATCTGGATTCGTTGTTTCAAATGGGCGGAACTTCCGGCGGCACCCGTCCCAAAGTTTATCTGAACGAAAACGGTGAGGAATGGCTGGTCAAATTTCAGAAGAGTTCCGACATGAAGGAAATGGGGAAAATGGAGTATGACTACTCTGTTTGCGCCGGTAAGTGCGGCATCCTCATGAGTCCGACGAAACTCTTTCCTTCGAAGAAGTGCGCCGGGTATTTCGGCACAAAACGTTTTGACCGCTTGAATGGGGTGAGGCAGCATATCGTGACGGTAAAAGGGCTTCTTGAGCTTCCCTTTGATCAGCCGTCTCTGGATTATTCTTCACTGCTGAGAATGACCGATGTACTTACAAATCACAATGAGGAGCAGATTGAGCAGATGTTTCGGATCGCCTGCTTTAATGTGTTCGGTCACAATCAGGATGACCATTCGAAAAACTTCTCGTTTATGTATGATAAGGTTTCGGATCTGTGGAAATTGACGCCGGCCTATGATCTGACGTACAGCACGACTTCTTATAATGAGCACACGACATCCGTCAATTACAACGGCAAAAACCCCGGCAAAAAAGAACTGCTGGCGATCGCGGAATCGAACGGAATCGGCAGAGATACAGCCGGGGAAATTATTGAGGAAATCCGTGACCGCGTGAGGACTCTTCTGGCGGACACATAATCGATTCACTCCCTCAGCACCGCCGCTACGTTTTTCTCGGTTGGGTCGACCTCATAGGTCCACTCGATCAGGCGGACGCCGTTCTCCTCGCAGAGCTGCTTCTTCAACGCGTCTAGCTCCTGGCGCTGCTGCAGAGCCTCCTCGCCGCCGAAAAAATCGACGGGGCGGTAATGCTGGACGCCCTGGTATTCGATCGCCGTTTTCAGAGACGGTATATAGAGGTCCAGGCTCTGCCTGCCGAGCCACTCCGGGCGGTACTGGTACAGAACGTCCGGATGCGCGGCGCGCACCGCGTGAAAAAGCGACAATTCATGTTTCCATTTCGGCTTGATCACACCGTCGGCCGTCAGCTGTGTGCGAATCTGCGTCCGGCGGAGCCGCCAGTTCGTGCGCAGGCCGTCTTTCTCCTCGTACATCGTCAGATCGGTATACCACCATTGAAAAAAAGGCATGATCACGGTCGTCAGATTCAGGAAAAAATCCAGTTCCGATTTGAAGTACCCGCAATCCAGAATGTGTTCGATGTTCCGGCGCACGTAGACCGTTCTCGCCGGATTATGGTGGAAAGGCACATTGCCCTGATATTTTGCCAGTTTGTCCGGCAAAAACGGCGACCGCAGAACGATCCCATCCTGCCACAGGTGTGTCTGGTACCATGGGAACGGGTAGTCGTAGAGCGCGTAGCCGCCGAAGACCTCCTGCGTCGGCGTCGAATAGAGCAGGTGATACATCAGCAGAACATCGTCGATGTTTTTCTTATCGAAGACAGCGAGATAATGCACCTTCTCCTCGTCCGGAAAGAGCGGCTGGATCGGACGGACAGACTCTGCGTTTTTGCAGACTTCCATGATCACGAAGAACTGCGAGACGACGCTTTCGGGAAAAATAAAGCAGGCTTTCCGATCGGTATCGAGATCGGAAAACTGTGACATGAAGGCTCGGACATAGGGATTCGTAGTCGTGCCGAACGGGAGCGACAACGAAGGCGATCTCAATGACGAAGTCGGTGCAGCCGTGGCGGCAGCCTCACCGGCAGCATCTTCTTCGATCAGCTGCATCGTCGCGTAGCGGTACGGCAAATCTGCCCAGGACAGCTGGATCAAGAACTTCTCGTAATGGTTCTGCTCATATTCCTCGCGCAGTTCCTCGAAGTCTTCCAGATAATGCTCGTGGTCCGCAAGCAGCTGCTCCAGAGTCGTGAACGTAGTCATTTCGTGGAACTGCGGATAGCGCTCCCACAGCATGCGAAGCCGGTCGAAGGTCACCGGATATGAAGTTTTCTTATGGATAGGAATCGCAGTAATCGGCATAAAAACTCCGTTGGCATAGGTGGATTGGTGGTGGATCGGTATTGGTAAATTGGTATCGGCTAGTTCCTGGCAGCAGGTATTATTGGGCGAATATTCGGGTAATGGTTTTATTGTAACGGATGAGCGGCAGATGGTGAAGAGGAAAGATTGGAAGTAGTTACCAAAAAGAGTGACAGCAAATTATGGAAGGTGCTGAAAGTGACTACAAAAACTGTGATTGTCTTGAAAGAGACAAGTATCTGGTGGTAATATGCAATCAATGAAAACGTTTCCAAAGTGACCTTTAATTCCTTGACAACTTATTGGCGGAAACGGTTTCTGCAGACTTGCGAAGATGAGACAGAAAAGGAGACTACATCATGAAAAGAAAATTACTCGCAGTGCTTTTGCTCTCTATGACAATGGTGATCGGAGGAACCAGTACTGTTTTTGCGGACGGATATAATCCGGGTACAGATCCATTTGCGAATCCGCAGGGAACGAGCATTGATCCGCTTAAGCCAGGCGATTCAAAAAATAATCCGAAAAAGGATGATGAGAATGCAAATAAAGAATTAGCGAAAACCTTTGGAAAAACGTGGACAAAGGATCGTGGTTTTCTTCCGAGTGGTGGAGGCATGTCATGGGATATCAAACATGGATTCACTCAGTATGAAGTATCTGAGGATGATAAATGGGACGCTCACTGGAGAGTGACTTGTCCATTCGATGATCCAATGGTAAGTGACGGTGTAGAAAAAGTATTTTTTGGTTAAATATGCGTAGGAGAAAGAGTGCCTTGTTGAGGCACTCTTTTAAATTTTATATGTCTTCGTCAATTTGCCTCTTTCAGTACCGTATTTTCTACATATCCATATTCATTCAGAACGGAAACAAAATGGAAATAATGCTATAATATGGATATACGGATGGCGCGCGGGGAGTGAGTCGTGCCATGACGGTTATCAGGCGTGAAAAGAGGTGATCCTGCCATGACGATTGAAGAGATGCGTAAGCGGAAACAGGAACTGGGATACTCTTATCAGGATATTTCTGTCCTTGCAAAGCTGCCGCTCAGCACGGTGCAGAAGGTTCTTGGAGGAGTGACGGTCCATCCGCGTCGGGAGACGGTTCGAAAGCTCGAGGCGTTGCTTGCGCGTGGAACGGCAATCAACGCTGCGGAAGCGGACGCAGCATTTTTATCCGAACCGAACGGGGATGGTTGTGTAGCAGAAGCGGAATCCTCGTATGACGGCACGGGAGCATTGTCGTCAATGACAGCACAGGTGAAGGCAACAGCACAGGCAAAGGTAAAAGCACAGGTGCAGGGGAATTATACTCTTGCCGATTATTATGCCCTTCCGGATGAGCAGAGGGCAGAACTGATCGATGGGGTGTTTTATGAGATGAGCTCGCCTTCAGCTCCGCACCAGTTGATAAGCGGAGCAATCTATGCGCAGCTTATGGCATTTCGGAAGAGCAGAAGGATTTCGTGCATGCCGTTGATCTCTCCAATGGATGTTCAGCTGGATCGGGACGAGCGCACGATGGTGGAACCGGACGTCATGATCGTTTGTGATCGGTCAAAGATCAGGAAAAACTGTGTCTTCGGTGCGCCTGACTTTGTCGTCGAAGTTTTTTCCCCCTCTACACGGAAGAAAGATATGTCGATCAAGCTGGTGAAGTATCTGAATGCAGGAGTCCGGGAGTATTGGCAGATCGATCCGGAGCTGCGGAAGGTGATCGTCTATGATCTGGAAGGGCTGAAGATCCCGGAGATCTATTCCTTCGCGGAGCCGGTGCCTGTGGAGATCTGGGGCGGTAAGTGCAGGATCGATTTTTCGGAAGTTTCGGAGATGATCGGCGATTTTTTTACCGAATAAGGAATCGTAACTTTATAAATACTTTTTTAGCGTGATTTTCAGGTCTTTTGCCGCATCAACAATGATGCGCGCTTCTTTAGCCGAGCAATCCTCTAATAGCCGCGCGAGGTCATCTGTGTAATCTGTCTTTGTCATCCTTTTTTCACCGAAAATCAGATCATCCGTTTGAATAGCAAGCACTTCAGCAATCGTAACCAATACCGGCAAAGAAAGCTTCGTGTTGCCTGTTTCGATATGACTCATGTGGGTAACACTGATATCAACTTCAGCAGCAAGTGCTTCTTGGGACATCCCACATGCTTTTCTGTATTTTCTAATCCGCTGTCCTATTTCAAAATAATCCATTTATCCGTCCGCCTATACAATTTATTTCTATTAAATTGTATGGGCAGATGGTTTATGATATAATGTACTGCATAGGCTATATTATGCCTATATAATTAAATTTTAACAAAGGAAGGGACAATGCACATGAAAACAAAACTTAACGGTACTATTGCATTAGCTATTGGACTTTCGCTTCTTACCTTTACATTAACTGGATGTGGTAGAGAAACGTCAGCCTTTAACGCCGGCACAACGAAAGAGCCTATCACTGCATATCAGGCGTTTCATTCTGAGAGTATTTGGTATGCGTTCGATGATGACGAAGATGTTGCAAAAGATAGAATAATTCGTAACATTGTAGTCTTTGATGGAAAAGGAAATGCAACTTTTTACCAAACCGGACATGACTTGACCTTTGCTGACCTGCAAGATAAGTCTGACGAGGAAATCATTGCAATGGCAAAGGAAACAGACAAAGCCGAGTTTGAATCAGATAAAGAATCAGCTATGATAGATATAGATGCAATTGCAGAAGCGCGAGAAAACATCACCTCTGAGATTCTTGAATCGGCAGGTTTTTCTTCGCTGGACGAAGCAGACGACGAAACGAAAGCCCAATTGCAGCAAGCGATAGACGAAGAATTATCCCTAGAAAACTTGGATGATGCTGCATTGGATGCTGCAAATTCTTACAACGAAGAACTGAGCAAGTTTGAATACAGGGAACCGGAGGCTAAGCCCATTGAGTTATCTATCGAAACAGATGACTCAGGAAATAATACGCAGGAAGAAACAGTTATTCTCCCAAGAATATGGGCTACCTTTACGGACGAGGACGCAGCAGATGGCTATGCCTGGAATGATGTTACAGATAGCATAAAGCTTAGTCCGCTCGGAAACTGGGCGCCTGAAGTATATGATATGCAATTTGGTGGATACGCAGGCTTTGTTACGAAATTAAATGAAGTGAAAGAAGATTATCAGGGATTCACTTTTGATACGCCTGACACCGAAGGGATTAAGGTTGATGAATAATTTGCACGAAATCTGAGAATGAGCACCCCGTTATGGGATGCGTGTTATAGGACAAAACGTGTTTGTGATAACCCTCACAAACTTTCTATCAAACCGAACGATCGGATTTCAATTCAGTACAAATGAAAAAACAGCGATAATATCCGCGTCTGCCAAAAAAATACTTGCAATCGGCAAAAATGAGTATATAATTTACTTCGGTGGCGTGCTAACACAGCACACACCGCGACACATGTATTTATGGCAAATTGTATACACCGATGCTACGGATCGTGATCCGCCTTTGAAGTAACAGAGGCGGATTTTTTGTATTCGTTCCCGGCGCCGGGCGAATACGATTACCGGGCGTAGGTGAATGTCGGTTATCCGGCGCCGGGCGAATACGATTACCAATCACAGATGAATGCCGTTATCAGAGAGGGTTTCATGCAGAGAGAACAGGTACTGGAGATCTTACAGAAAGCATACGCAAGGAATTACGACTGCGTGCCGGTCCCGGACGATGCGCCGGAGGAGCTGGCACAGTGTTTTGATTTCCGCATGGAGAATATCCGCTATGTGGTCTCGGAAAAACACGCCCTCTGGAAAGCCGACAGCAATGAATTTTGCTACGTTTTTTCCACGGAGAAGCTGACAGTGGAGCAGTTCGTCCGGTTTCGCGATTATGTGAAGGAAAAAGGCCTCGCGAAGATCGACCTGACCGGGAATCACATGTGCACGAACCTGACGCTGATGATCATTTGCGATACCTGCGACGCGGAGGCGAAGAAGGCTCTGAAGCATTGCCGGATCCACAAGGAGTTTCGGTTCGGCCTCGGCGGCTGGATGGATTACCATACAGCGCTCCTGGAACTGACGGATAGGAAGGTCTCCACGAACTTCAGCGGCCATGACAACGCGAAGATCCTGAAGCAGATCCTGCGGACAGACGCCGACCGGAAAGGCTGAATGCGGCGGAAGTGCGGCAAGGTTTGCCGGAATCGCCAACCGGCGATATTAAGAAGAGTGGTTTGATCGGGTGGCTGGCCCGGTTTTTCCATAAATAAAAGATTCACGAATTCTGCGAGTGCAGATTTTCGGATGGAATCGAAATAATTTATTATGAGGAGGCAACACTATGGCAGCGCTTATTTTACTTATCGGTTGCATCATCCTTGCCTGCGGCTACCTGTTTTACGGCAGATGGCTTGCAAAGACATGGGGCGTAGACGCAAACCGTTCCACACCGGCACATGAGTGTGAGGATGGCGTGGATTACGTGCCGGCGAAAGCACCGGTTCTTCTGGGACATCACTTTTCTTCGATCGCGGGTGCCGGCCCGATCACAGGCCCGGTTCAGGCCGCGGTATTCGGCTGGGTTCCGGTCATGCTGTGGATCCTTGTCGGTGGTATCTTCTTCGGAGGCGTTCATGACTTCGGCGCCCTGTTTGCTTCTCTGCGTCACAAAGGTCAGTCGATCGGCGAGATCGTCGGCGACACTATGGGCGCGAAGATGAAGAAGCTTTTCCTGATCTTTACGTATCTGACACTTCTGCTCGTTGTAGCGGCATTCTCGTCCATGGTTGCGGGAACCTTCAAGGCGACCTTTGATGAGAGCGGCGCGGTCGACAAAGTTGCCAGTGCTTCCAACGCGTCGACGGCGATGATCTCGCTTCTGTTCATTCTGATGGCCATCGTATTCGGTTTCATGGTCTATCGCAGAAACGCACCGCTTCTGATTTCCACAATTATCGGCATCGTGGCAATTGCGGCGGTTATCGCCATCGGACTGAATTTCCATCCGATCTACCTCGGTGAGACGACATGGATGATCATTATCGGTATCTACATCGCTGTGGCTTCGGTCGTTCCTGTATGGATCCTGCTTCAGCCGCGTGATTATCTGAGCTCGTTCCTTCTTTACTTCATGATGATCCTCGCGATCATCGGTGTATTCGGATCGCATCCCGACATCTCCGCGATGCCGGCCTTTGCGGGCTTCTATTCCCAGACGCAGGGATATCTCTTCCCGGCACTGTTCGTAACGATTGCCTGCGGCGCGATCTCCGGTTTCCATTCTCTGGTATCTTCCGGTACGACATCGAAGCAGCTGGACAATGAGAAACACGCTCTTCCGGTAGCCTACGGCTCGATGCTGATCGAGTGTGTACTCGGCCTTTGCACCGTCTGCGCGGTCGGCTATATGTGGAAAGAATTCGCTGCCGGCGATATCACCAACCCGATGCAGGTATTCTCCATCGGTATTGCAAAAATGGTTTCCTCCCTTCCGGGACTTGCCGCAACCGAGAGTGTCTGCCAGTCTCTGCTGATCCTTGCGATCTCCGTGTTCTGTCTGACATCCCTGGATACCGCGACCAGACTGGCACGCTACACCTTCCAGGAGCTGTGGCTCCTTCCGGGCGAAACGATTGCCGACGCGAAGGGCTGGAAGAAGGTTCTGACCAATCCTTATGTGGCGACGATCGTTACGGTCATCATCGGTGTCGGCATGGGCATGACCGGTTACATCAATATCTGGCCGCTCTTCGGCGCGTCCAACCAGCTGCTTGCCGCAGTCGGTCTGCTGGCAGTTGCCACCTGGCTCGGTAAGGTCGGCAAAAACAATAAGATGTTCTACATTCCGATGGTATTCATGCTCATCGTTACCGTAACATCTCTGATCCAGACGATCATTCGCAACATCACCGTTCTGTCCGCCGGCGTGACACCGGACTTCGGATGGAGCCTTGTACGAACCGTCATCGCGATCCTTCTGGTCGTTCTGGCTCTGATCCTGGCTGCGGACAGTGTCCGCACCATGGTTCGCCAGAAGAAAGAAGCAAAAACGGCATAACGGATCCGTGAAATTGCATAAACATTAATAAATCAAGGCTTGTCAGAGATTTGAAAAAATCTTTGGCAAGCCTTTTCCTGTTGATAGATTGAATAAATGGTATTAAAATGTAAATGAAATATTGAAGAAACGGAACATGCTGTTAAGGGTGACTCTATGTTTAAAAGAAAGGCTTATGAAAAATTAAAATATTGGAAAGAAAATAAAGCTCCAAGGTATTCTGTGCTGTTAGAAGGGGCTAGACGAGTTGGAAAATCAACAATAGCCGAAGAATTTGCAAAACAGGAATACAGATCCTATATCAAAATTGATTTTGCAAATGTTTCTCAGGGGATTCTTGACGCAAATTGCAATAACAAGTTGGACACCCTCCGCTAGGCAGTAGCCTGGTAGATTCGGTCGATTTCCTCCTCGAAGATTTCATCCGGGGTTCTGTAACCCAGGACTTTCCGTGGGAGGCAGTTACA
>Ga0326511_10004474_pt1 | contig 11106 bp, 9 predicted proteins | sample 0_2496_0518_D_FD_203701 | JGI IMG/M metagenome (GOLD analysis project Ga0326511, IMG submission 203701) | Bovine rumen microbial communities from UC Davis, California, United States - 0_2496_0518 | ecosystem: Host-associated > Mammals > Digestive system > Stomach > Rumen | place: USA: California...
AGATGCAAACAAAAAATAATATCCCCAGTGGTTTGACTGAAATATCATCTTTAGCTTAATGCGCTCTCATCCCACGGTTAAAACCGTGGGCTTTCTCGCTCACTTATATTGTAAATATCATACAACAGGTTCAACGAACAAAGTCACAGGCATATTGGGAAAGTCTTAGTAAATTTAGTTTGGCCTTATTTATGTTATAATTATAAAAGAGAAGCACAAAAGTGAAGGTTGCTTTTCCTTTTGATCTCATGAAACACTGTACTTATAAGGAGAATACGGAGAGTTATCTTACTTCATCCGTAAATTTGTTATGACTGAAGAAACCATTTTTACCAAAATCATCAACGGTACCATTCCTTCCAAAACCATTTATCATGATGATGAAGTTACTGCCTTTTTAGATATCAATCCTAAAGCACAGCATCACATTCTCATTGTCACCAATAAACCCATCCCTTCGGTAGCACAGGTAGAAAAAGAAGATGAAAAAACCTTAGGGCATCTTTTTATCGTAGCCAAAAAGATTGCAGAAGATTTAGGGGTCGGTGAAAGCGGTTATCGTCTTATTGTCAATGTAGGCAAGGATGGATGCCAGGAAGTACCGCACCTGCACATGCACCTTTTGGCTGGTGGAAATCTTGGCGGTTTTGGCTTTCCAGAAAAAAAATAAAGCAGTTTTGACTAACGGTTAAAGCTAACTTTAACCTCAACAACAGACACAGGATTATGAAAAACCAACTTTCCCTACTTATTTTACTAGGCGCATTCGCCATAAGCGGATGTAATAGTGCACTCTATGACTCCTCAGTGGACATAAACGGCAATAAAGTAGATCTTTCAAAAAATGGGCCTAGAGCACAACAGAATACTCAAAAAAATCAGGAAACTACAAAAAATAAGCCAGTAGTTTTGGATACTGCCACGCAGAAAAGTCAGGTGGAACAGGCTATTGAGTCTGAGGCTAATCAGAACCAAGATCCAAAATACGTGCCTAATCACAATCTTGACGTACAGACTGTAAACATTGGGGTCAATCAGTACGATCCGCTCAACAGTACCTCTGCCTCCGCTCTGCCAAAGGCCTTTGATCCAGACTCTACCCTGGCTCCTGTCGCGCCAGTTATTCCGCTATCACAGAATGCAGTTCCAGAGGCTAAACAGGAGGCTTTGGAACAGAACTCTGCCCCCTTTGTAAGCAATACACAAAGCAGTGCTTTGGGAGCACTTAGCGCTGATAAATGCAGCACACCACTTAAAGCCAATATTCATGAAGAAGCCTATAAACTTACTTTAGGTCAGGCCGAGCGACTAAAAGATGAAAACGGTCCAATATATGTCTCAAAAACCATAATTGCCGACTCTCTAAAAAACTGCATTTCTGATGTTTCTCTTGCCATCAACCAGGCTTTCACCGAAAACAATGTGTCCACGGTTTTAGGACAGAATAATACTCTTGTACAGAATGCCGGACAGTCAAGTATCATTCCGCAGCTGATTCGCGCCTGCAAACAGTCAAATATTCCACTTATCAATGTCTCCTTTATAAGACATATTGGCAATAAGGTGGTACTGACAATTCGCAATATCAGAGTCAAAGACGGAATTACCCTAGTACAGAACACCAAGCAGATCCAGTAGTAATTGCATCAAGTAAAATCGCTTATAAAGGCGATTTTGTTTTATTTCGTAGAATTTTCATGTTACATTTAAATAGCGCTACTCTCCAACGCGGTACGAAGGTACTCCTCGATAACAGTCAGCTCTCCATGTATGACAGTCAGAAAGTTGGAGTTATCGGACGCAACGGCTGTGGCAAATCATCACTTTTTGCTCTTATCAGAGGCAGACTTAGCCTTGAAAGTGGAAGCATCTCCATTCCTCATGACTATAAAATCTCCGAGGTTTCCCAACAGACTCCTGCCCTTAGTATCAGTGCCTTAGACTATGTAAAGTCTGGTGATCTCGATATTTGTGCTCTGTTAAAGCAAAAAGATAAGGCTTATGCCCAAAACAATGGTGAGGCAATTGCGCTCATCGAGGATCAGCTCCTGATCCACGATTATTTTACTCTCGACAGTCGTGCCCGTATTCTGCTTCATGGGCTCTCCTTTAGTGAAGATGAAATGCATAAGGAGGTAAAAGAATTCTCCGGTGGACAGAGAATGCGGCTTAATCTTGCCTATGCCTTAATTTACAAGGCTAATTTGCTGCTGTTAGATGAACCTACCAATCACCTCGATTTAGATACCATTATATTTTTGGAAAATTATCTTAAATCCTATGCCGGTACCATCATGTGTATTTCCCATGACCGTGATTTTCTCGATTCTTTCTGCACCCATATTCTGCATTTTGAATCCCAAAAACTAGTAATGTATACCGGTAATTATTCAGACTATGAACGTCTGCGTTCCGAGCGCATCAAAAATGAGCTCTCTTCCCGCAAGAAAGAAGAGGAAACACTCCGTCACATGCAGTCATTTGTGGAACGATTTCGCTACAAAGCCAGTAAAGCCAAACAGGCCCAGAGCATGTTAAAGGCTATCGACAAACTAAAATTCACAGCAGTAACCCAAGAAGAGTCCCCTTATCACATAACCTTTAGTGAACCTGAACGTACCGTTGACATTCTCTGTGATTTGAAAAATTTAGACTGTGGCTATGGCGAGAAAACCATTCTTAAAAATATCAATCTCATGATTGTCAGAGGCGACAGGATAGGGCTTCTAGGTCGCAACGGTCAGGGCAAATCAACACTTATTAAAACCATTTTAGGACAGTTAAAAGCCATAAAAGGATCTGTAAGCTTAGGTAAAGATCTGCGTCTTGGCTATTTTGCGCAGCATGAAATGGAATCACTGCATGAGGATTTAAGTGCCCTTGACAATCTCAGGCTTATTGACAAAGACGCCAAAGAAAAAGATCTGCGCACTTTTTTAGGTAGATTCTCATTTTCGGGAGACAAAGCCCTAGAATGTGTGCGCACCTTCTCAGGAGGAGAACAGGCTCGTCTGGCCCTAGCACTTATCGCCTATCAGAAACCCAATCTGCTGCTATTAGACGAACCTACCAACCATCTTGATCTTGAGATGCGAGAAGCACTTACTCTGGCTTTATCCACTTATAATGGCGCGCTAATTCTGGTCTCACATGACAGACATCTTCTTGAGGCCATCAGTGATAAGTTATGGCTTGTTGAAAACGGCAGTGTAAGTGAATTTAATGGTGATCTTAATGACTATCATGCCCACCTAATTGCCTTAGACAGGGAATATCGTGAGAAAATCAAAGAAAAAGCCAAAGAACATAAAGATGAACAGAAGGGACTTTTAGAAAACGTAAAAAACTATAAAAATCGTGAGGAACGCCGAACTCTTGCCAGAAAACGAGAGGAATTAAAACCGCTGAAAAAAGAGATTGCTGAACTTGAGAAAAAACAGCAGGAAATTACTAGTAAACTCAGTTATATAGACGCTTCTCTTCAAGATGAAAGTCTTTACACAGAAAAAAAAGATACCTTGGAGAATCTTTTGAAGGAACGTTCAAGGCTCGAGGAGGAACTAAAAGAAATTGAGGAAACCTGGATCATTAAACAGGATGAATATGAAAATGCCATGTCATAAAACTGACTGCTCACACTGACAGGTCCATAGGGGCTGATTAATAAGTATTGATTCTAATTGTACGCCATCATCAGGTTTTAAGTTACATGTGTAACTATTCACGGTTTTTTAAGAGAATTAAACAAATTATCTTCAAAATTAAAGGCTTATTTAAAAAGGGACTTCGTTAATGTTCTTTGTCTGCAAGATTATCTCCAAAGACAATCTTGCCAAACCGTCATAACCTTAACCGCTCTTCTTTTGGATAAAACCAAAAAATACAGTAATAGCATATACCAAATTGTAATATTGATAATTTGATGGCTTCATTGAGAACTGTTAACAGATCTTTAAGAACGAAATTTTTAATGCTTTGTGATGTGTTTTATCATGATTTCGGGTAAAATAGACAAAATTTGTTTGGTTAACTACTTACTTAAATCGTATTTTTTCATTCAAAGAGGTAATCATGAGTGTTCTTGTCCTAGGTCATAAAAATCCTGATACTGATTCAATTGTTTCCGCCATTTCTTATGCCCATGTCTTAAAGAGGCGCGGTATTGATGCTAAAGCAGTAGCCCAGGGCACTCCTGCTCCTGAAAGTGAATTTGTATTACAAAAATTCGGACTTACTGCACCTGAGGTGATCAACTCTGTCAAAGATAAGGAGATCTACCTTGTGGATTATTCAGACCTTGCTCAGGCTCCAGAGGATATTAAAGACGCCAAGATTCTGGGGATCGTTGATCATCATAAATTAGGAGATCTCACCACCGACACACCGCTTGAGGCCTGGTTACAGCCATATGGCTGCTCAAACACCATCATCAAACTGATTGCTGACTACTATAAAGTCGAAATTCCAGCCAACATTGCCGGTGCTATGCTTTGTGCTATTCTTTCAGATACTGTGCTCTTTAAGAGTCCAACCTGTACTCCATTTGATAAAAAAGCCGCAGAAGAACTCGCCAAGATTGCAGGAGTAAGTGATTTAAATGCTCTTGGTATGGAAATGTTCAAAGCCAAATCTAATCTTAATGCCTCACCTCGTGATCTTATCTTCCGTGATTTTAAAGATTTTGACATGGGCGGCAAGAAAATTGGAATCGGTCAGTTGGAGCTAATTTCCCTTGATATGATTAGCGCCACTCTTAAACAGGAATTACAGGATGAGTTAAACAAAGTCAAGGGGGAAGGACGTCATTCGGCTCTGCTGGTGCTTACCGATATCATGAAGGAAGGCTCAGAACTTCTTTTGTGTTCTGACGATGAAAACACCATCCTTACTGCACTCAAGGGACAAAAGAGTGACAAAATCTGGCTTGATGGTGTAATGAGTCGCAAGAAGCAGGTGGTACCTCCTCTACAGGGCGCCTTCAAGGCTTAATTCAAATAAAGCCGGGAGTAAATCCTGGCTTTATTTTATGTTTTAAGAGAATTTTTTAAATGAGTTCCTCCCCTATAATTGGTTTAATCTCTCTAGGTTGTGCCAAAAACCTTGTAGATACTCAGAGACTGACTTCAGTACTGATGGCTATGGGGTATGAAATTAAAGGTGAATATGAGGATGTAGATGCCGTCATTGTCAACACCTGCGGTTTTATCGGCCCTGCGATTGAAGAATCGATGCAGGCAATCGGTGAAGCTCTTGAATACGCTCGCAAAGTCATCGTAACCGGCTGTCTTGGAGCCAGAGCCAAACTTATATTAGACCGTTATCCGCAAGTGGCTGCGGTCTATGGTCCAGGACGCCGTACCAGTGTTATTCGCGGACTAATAAGTCTGGTAGGTGCACCTGATCGCAACAAGGCTATGCAGGTGCCACCTTCAGGGATCCTGATGACACCACCTCACTATGCCTATCTTAAGATTGCCGAGGGCTGTCGTCATCACTGCTCCTTCTGTATTATTCCATCCCTGCGCGGACCTTTAAAATCCCGCGACAGAGAATATATTTTAAAGGAAGCACAGGATTTATGCCGGCGTGGTGTCAAAGAACTTATTATTATTGCCCAGGATTCCTCCGACTATGGTCATGATTTTAAAAAGAAAGATTCACTGAGTGCACTTTTAAAGGAACTCTCAGTCTATCACCGCTGGCTTAGGGTACACTATCTCTATCCTTCTGATGAATCCAAAAAAGTTGTAGAGCTGATGGCAAAGGGACTGGTTCTCCCCTATCTTGATGTTCCCTTTCAGCATGTCAATCCCAATATTCTCCGAGCCATGAAAAGGCCTGGGAATATTGAAAAAACCATGCGACAGATTGAAGAATGGCGCAGTATCTGCCCTGATGTTTGTATCCGCTCCACTTTTATTACCGGTTTTCCAGGAGAAACTGAAGAGCAGTTTTCAGAACTTCTTGATTTTTTAAAAGAGGCCAAACTTGATCGCGTAGGATGCTTTCCGTATTCGGATGTGGAGGGAGCCACAGCAAATACTTATCTTAATCCGGTCGATGAGGAAATTAGAGAGGATAGAGCCCGTCGTCTTATGGAATTACAGGCTAAAATCTCCTATAGCAAACTAGAAGAGCGTGTCGGGAAGGAATATCAGGTTCTTGTCGACTATGTTGACGAGGAAGGACATGCTGTCGGACGCTCAGAGTACGAATCTCCTGATGTGGACGGAGTAATCACCATCGACAATGCCACTAATCTTAGTGCCGGAGATCTTGTGAAGGTAAAAATCACCTCTCACGATGAACACGACCTATGCGGCGAACTTACAGGTATAAGTTCCTCTAAAATATTATTTAAGACTAATTAACAGAATTCTTCTGTATTACTGTTGCAGAAGATAATTACAGCAAATAATTTCTCTACAAGCACGAGGTACTTTATGTCAGATGCTTATGAACCATACATGCCTTTATTAAACCGTATAAAAAGTGAAGGCAAATGTCTTGATGGCGGTATTCTCAAAGTTGACAGTTTTGTCAATCACCAGTTAGATCCGCTTTTAATGATGGATCTTGCCAAGGAATTTGTAAAACGCTTTGCTGACAAGCACATTGATAAAGTCATCACCATTGAATCCTCAGGCATCGCGCCTGCCATTCTCGTTGGCCTGCTATTAAAGAAACCGGTTGTTTTTGCCAAGAAAAAAAAGCCTTCTACCATGAACGACATGTATGAAACAGAGGTGTTTTCCTTCACCAAAAACCGCTCCTATAGCGTATGCTGTTCTAAAGAATTCATTAGTAAAGATGAAAATATTCTCTTTATCGATGATTTTCTGGCTAACGGCAATGCTGCCAAGGGAATTATCGACCTTGTAAACCTCGGCGGCGCCAAGATCTGTGGAATGGGTTTTATAGTCGAAAAATCCTTTCAAAAAGGCGGCACCATACTTAGAAATTTAGGTTATCAGGTAGAGTCGCTGGTGATTATCGATGCTCTTGATGATTGTAAAATCACTTTTAAGGCATAGTTTTACCCTAGTTACTGACTTAACGTTAAAATCATTGTATAAATCTGCATTTTCAATTTTTATTAAAGGAGCATCGCGACAATCTTTGCCATTTTTTTGCAAAAAAGTCACGTAGACCTATCATGAGTGATAAGAGCGAAAAAGAACTGTTTCATACCGAGTTAATCTATAAACTTGAGGATAAACCACCACTTAAGGATGCCCTCTTTGCGGCAGTGCAGCATCTTCTTGCCATTTTTGTGGCCATCATTACTCCTCCGCTTATTATTGCAGGAGCGCTTAATCTGCCCCTTGAAACCACCGGCTACCTTATCTCCATGTCTCTTCTGGCATCAGGAGTCTCTACCTTTATCCAGTGTCGTAAAATTGGACCTTTAGGTTGCGGACTTTTGTGTATTCAGGGAACCTCCTTCTCCTTTATCTCTCCTATTATCGGAGCCGGACTTAACGGAGGACTTGCCGCCATTTTTGGAGCCGTGATTTCCGCATCCTGTGTCGAGATGTTCATCAGTAGAATTCTAGCTTACACCAGAAAAATCATCACCCCATTAGTTTCAGGTATTGTGGTAACTCTTATCGGTTTAAGTCTTATCAAGGTCGGGGTTATTGCCTGCGGAGGCGGTTTTGCCGCCAAAAGTGACGGCACCTTTGGTTCTCTTGAGAATATAGCACTTTCCTCGATTGTGATAGTCTCTATCCTTATTTTTAACAGAAGCTCCAACCGTTATTTACGTATGTCCTCCATAGTGCTTGGGCTTCTTATCGGATTCATAGTAGCCTATTTTATGGGACGAGTGGATTTCTCACAGATCTCATCATTTGGCGGCATTAACATTCCCAACCCTCTAAAATATGGAATTACTTTTGATCCCGCTGCCATTATCGGTCTTGGTATTGTCTATATGATTACTGCCATTGAAGCCTACGGTGACATTACCGCAAACTCACTTATTTCAGGACAGCCAATTGAAGGTTCAGCTTTTCAGAAGAGAGCCTCTGGCGGTATTTTGGCTGACGGATTCAATTCCATGCTTTCAGGATTTTTCAACTCATTTCCTAATTCCATTTTTGCGCAAAATAACGGCATGATCCAATTAACTGGTGTTGCCTCGCGCTATGTAGGATATTTTATTGCCCTGTTCCTTGTACTCCTAGGACTCTTTCCTGCCGTAGGCAAAATTTTCTCGCTGATTCCTGATCCGGTACTGGGTGGAGCCACTCTTTTAATGTTCGGTACGGTTGCCGCTGCGGGGATCAAGATTATTTCAACAAGAGTCATTAATCGAAAAGCCATTTTGGTAATGGCTTTAAGTTTCTCCTTTGGTCTTGCCGTAGAATTTGAACCTGATATTCTTAATTTTCTACCAAAACAGATAAAAGATCTCTTCACCTCAGGGATTACGACTGGAGGTATTGTCGCTATTCTCTCTAATTTTCTCATAAGAATTAATGATCCTACGTACAAGAATTAGTTTTGTAGCCATGTCCCACCTGGCTTAACTTCATGTAATAATCTAGTAGCCCAGTTTTACCTGGGCTTTCGCTGCAAGTATGTTCGGCATTTCTTAACCGCTCACTAATTAGAACACTTCTATTAGTCTAGAAAACCAATGCTGTTAAAAGGGAAATTTCCCTTTTAACAGATTTACGCCGTATCGTAAAACATTCTTGAGCAGTTTCCGCATATAAATGGGAAACTGACTTAGTACATAGGGTTGGTTTTCAGTTATCTAAATTTTTTTCAAGAGAGGGTTGACATTCGCCATGTCCTCACATAAGGGTTTTACGGCGACTTTTGATAAATTTGTACACTTGTTAAGAACTTGATATAATCCAAAGAATAGCATATAAAACGCTTACGCTCACACAAACTCAAAAGGCTTTCTTTTATGAAAATCAAAAATATTGTTAATCCTGCGGTATTTGTTTTTTTTACTGTAATTTACACTTGTTTTTCCATTCCGGTCAATGCTGATGATTTTGATGAAAACGGATATTCTTTACGTTTCAATCAATGCATGGATCATTCAGAAGGCATAACTGTTAATATGCAAGATTGTATTTCCGAAGAATTGAAGGTTCAGGATAAACTTTTAAATTCACAATACCAAAAGGCAATGAAATCTTTAGATAAAGAACAACAGAAACTTCTCAAGGAAGCTCAAAGAGCATGGTTAAAAATGAGAGAAAATGATTCTCAATTAATTCTTAAATCCAATGAAGGTTCCTTAGGACGTATAGATGCAGCGTCTTCTTTTCTTAATGATACGGTGCTCAGAGTAAAATTTCTAAAAGGAATTAATGAGCAGTAATTTGCCTACATCTGATTGGATTATAACGGCTTTGTATTCTAATACCCTCAAAATGACTTATTTTACACTAAAGTAAATAAAATACTAACATTTGTAAAATAGTTCGATAGTTTATTTTACAATGATTTGAGTATTGCCAAGTCTTTTTTGCGCTTATAACAGTACCACTTTGTTATAGTTCTGAAGATTAGCAAAGCACCTAAAAACATGCCTGAACACAGCGGGCTGTCTGCCTTTTAAACCAACCTAGAATAAATACTTAACTTCCACATTGGCAAGCAGGTCTCTATACTTGGCGCCATAGTGTCCCTTAAGACTCAAATCAAAGTTTAGTCCTTTGTTACCTTCAGGTTTGATGATAAAGCCTACCTCGCCATAACCTCTGAAACCTTTAAAGTCTGAGGCTTTGGCAGCAATGCCGTAATCAAGAGTTACCTTGGATTTGGCATTGAACTCATACCCATCTTTCAGACCTAATTTATACAAAAAACCGTCAGGACTGGCGTAAATACGCCAGTTATTGACTATTAAATTTTCAGAGCAATGTAGTGAATACTAAATATGGCTTTGAAGCTCTTCTGGAATAAGATCTAAAGGGGATGAGAACTTTCTGCCAAGATAGGAATTGATTTCTCTAAAGGTGTTGATTCTGCGTAAAGGTTTAAGTCCCACAGCCTTCATAATCTGACTAATCATTGTTGCTGTATTGCCAGGAGTGTACTGGTCATCGGTGAAATTTCTGATTTGTTCCTGATTTATCCTTCTGCTTTCATTGCAATATGAATTTACATGGAGAAAATACACCTCGTCTTTGATTTTACCTGCAACAACGCAGGCATCATTCAGGGTATTGGAAATAGCGTTGATGCTCATAGGTGTACCAGCCTCTTTAAGACGGTATTCCATAAGTCTGAACAGAACCAGTGCCAGAAAACATATCAAAACATGACCTCGGATATGCTCTGGGGTATAAACATAAAATGGTCTTAACTGGATATTGTTTTTGAGTACTCTGAAGCAGTCTTCAATTTTAACCTGACGGTGATAGGCCTTTCCCAGCTCTTCATCATCAAGTCTGTGTTCTGCGTTGGGGGCATCACTGTAGACAACGGCCGCATAACCGCACAGTCTTAAGCGTTTCTGATACAGCTCTTCTTTAAAGGTACTGGCCCTGATTGCACCGGGCTCTTTAACTTCAACCAGCTGCTGCCAGCCACCTGCCTGTCTTACTATAGGTTTATGTTCACTTATGGCTTTTAAGGCTTTTGCTCTATCCTTTTCAAGTACTGCTACATCACGTCTGTAACGCTCATAGGAGAATGAAAGCACCAGCTTACAGGAAACCTCCAGGTTACCCCCATCCTCCTTAGAGCGTTTGAGAGTCTTTATAAAATTGTCGAATATCCTGTATCGGTACTGCTGTTTTGCTATACCCTCAATACCATACCATTCTGAATACTCCTCATCCTGACTGTCCGTATTGTTTGAAACTGTCATATACTGCTGATAGGTGTCAGGCAGACTGGTAACTTTCTGGGCCACCAGAAAACCGAAGCCCATACTCTTTAGCATATTAAGATTGCTTACTGAGTTAAGTCCTCTGTCAGCGCAGACCACCAGGTTGCTGACGTTAAATTTGGTTTTGAGTTTTGTTATGGATTTCTCCATGGTGTGATACTCAGAGCTGCAGCCTGAATAGATTTCATAGTCCAGAGGAATACCATTCTCATCTATGACCAGAGCTATGGAGATAAGTGGTA